>LKMJ01003263.1_pt1 | contig 15074 bp, 11 predicted proteins | sample 643391 | NCBI WGS metagenome assembly LKMJ01 (sample SAMN04112250, study PRJNA286221) | soda lake metagenome | biome: soda lake; feature: Kulunda Steppe; material: water; isolation source: sample PL-Br10 brine of Picturesque Lake | place: Russia: Kulunda steppe | collected 2010-07
CCGATCGCCGAAGCGATCGTCGATTACGCCGACGAACACGGCGGCTACCTCACGCTCGACGACTTCGAGCAGTTCGAAGCCGAACTCGTCGATCCGCTCTCGATCGATTACGGCGACGACCTGCAGGTCTACCAGAACCCGCCGAACAGTCAGGGGATCACACAGCTGCTCGCACTCCAGATCATCGACGAGTACGACCTTTCGGCGGTCGACGCCGAGGACCCCGACGCTGTCCACGTGCTGGTCGAGGCGATCAAACTTGCCTTCGCCGATCGGTACCACCACGTCGGCGATCCGGATCGAGTCGACGTCCCCGTCTCGGAACTGCTCGATGAGGCGTACGCCGCGTCTCAGGCCGATCGAATCGAGCTGGACGAGGCGATGACGTGGCCGATCGACCCCGGGCTTGCCGATGGGCTGTCGACTCTCACCGATCGTGAGACACACACGTCCACGTTTCATATCGTCGACGGCGACGGCAACGCAGCAGCGGTGACGACCAGTCTGGGCGCGCAGTTTCTCGTCATCGGCGACACCGGGATTCATATCAACAATCGGATGCGGATGCTCGCACTCGACGAGGAGAATCCAAACCGGCTGACGCCCGGCTACAACGTACGTCACACCTCGAATCCCTACATGGCGCTTCGTGACGGAGTGCCCGCGATTCTGGGCGGAACCACTGGTGTCGACACCCAGCCACAGGGCCAGACCCAGCAGTTCGTACACGTCGTCGAGTTCGGCCACGACGCCCAGGAGGCGATCGATCGACCCCGGTTTGTCAGCACTGCGTTTCCGTCGACGCAGTACCCCTACGAGGTCGACAACACCCTGCAGCTGGAGTCAGCGTTCGATTCCGATCTGATCGCAGACCTCGAAGAGCGGGGCCACGATGTCGAGGAGGACGTTGGAGTCTTCGGCACGGCAAACATGCTCGTGATCGATGACGGCGACGTGCAGGTGGGTGCTGAATCCCGCTCCGAGACTGCCGCCGGTGAGGTGTCACGGCTGGATTCGTAGTGTGGGTTGCCGATCGCGGCTGGATTCGTAGTGCACCTTGGCTGTGGCTGGGTTCGTCCTTGCGTGCCGGACGCGATGTCCGATCGTCATATGCTACCTTTTCCCATCGTGAGGAGTTTTTAGTCGTGTAGTCACAACGACTAGCCGAATGACTGAATTCGACTACGACGTTGCGGTCGTCGGGGGTGGCCCGGCGGGGTTGACGAGCGCGCTCTACACGACGCGAACCGGTCTCGATACGATCGTCATCGATCGGGGTGGTGGACGGGCGGCGATGATGACCGATACGCACAACGTCATCGGCGTCACCGAGGATGTCTCGGGTAACGAGTTCCTTGCAACCGCACGCGAACAGATCCAGAGCTACGGGGCGACCTACGAGCGCGGGCTGGTCGACTCAGTCGAGTCGCGTGGCTCGATCGAGGAAGGCTTTCGCGTGACAAGCGGCGAGGACACCTACCGAGTTCGGCGGGTCGTCCTCGCAACCGGCTTCGCCGACGAGCGTCCTGATCCACCCTTACCCCGGACGGGTCGTGGCCTCCACTGGTGTCTGCACTGTGATGCGTTCATGTTCGTCGACGAACCCGTCTTCGTGATGGGGACGGGCAACTCGGCTGCCTACGTCGCGATGATCATGCTCAACGTCACCGACTCGGTGTCGTTGCTCACCCGCGGCGACGAGCCCGAATGGAGCGACGAGGCCGACGAACTGCTGAACAATCACCCCGTCGAGATCGTCACCGAGGAGATTACCGCGATGAACAAACGCGATGACGGCTGGCTGGAGTCCTTCGAGTTCGAAGATGGAACGGTCCGGGAGTTCCGTGGCGGCTTCCCGATGTACGGCTCGAACTACCACGCCGAACTCGTCGAGGAACTCGGCCTCGATCGCAACGACGACGGCACCGTGGCGGTCGATACCGCCGGACGCACGTCCCTCGAAGGCGTCTACGCCGTTGGCGATCTCACCCCCGGCCACAACCAGATTCCAGTTGCGATGGGCGAGGGTGCAAACGCCGGGATCGCAATCCACAAAGAACTCCGCGAGTTCCCCCGATCGATCGAGGAGATTCGTGCGGAGGGATCGGTCAGCGCGGATGCAGTGCCAGCCATCTCCGAGGACCTGCTCGCGGTGGGTGTCGCCCACGAAGGGCACGCTGGCGGCCCGCGCGAACAAGAGTACGTCGAGTCGGAAGCGGCTGACGATTAATTAATATACGTCAGGCTGTCAGAGAACAGTTCGAATACCTCCTGAGAGTACCCAGCGAACGGTACGTACAGGGAGTCCCGTTACTAGGACAATAAGCGACACCTATGCTCGCTGTCAAAATTCGGCTGCTGAATATAAAAAGGAGGTCTCTCAACAGTAATTTACCCTCTCAACCTGTGCCACGAACGTGTTGCTGAATAGGCGACGCGAGTTATACAGAATCAAGGAGAATACCTGATCCTTTAGGGTCAGGATGAATCCGACAACTCCTCCACAGTCCACCGTCGATGGCAGGACCGGATATTCCACCGTTCTTAAACCGAATTTTTACAAGAAAGCGAATATAAGTACTTATACAGACGTTCAGAATGCTGGAAGTCCGCCGCACCCATCGAGCGAAAATCCTCAACCACTCGCAAGTGGCTGAGATGCTCGACCAGCATGGGTGGTCGGCCAGCAAACTCTGGAATGTCGCCAACTATCACTCCCGCAACGTGTGGGAGGAAACCGGAGAGATTCCCGATCACGGCGACCTCAAAGACGAGTTGAAGAGCCATCCAAAATACAAGGGACTGCACTCTCAGTCCAGTCAGAAAGTTCTGGAAGAGCTTTCTGAAGCCTTCAACTCGTGGTCTGAAAAGAGAAAGTCCGATGATCGGGCGAATCCCCCCGGCTACCGCAAAAAAACCTACTCCGACAACGACGGCAACCGCGTCCACGAAGAACACCCGCGTTCGACGGTGACGTGGAAGCAAAACGGAATCAAACACGACACCAAAAACAACCGTGTTCGACTCTCAAAAGGGGCGAATCACAAAGAACACCCCCGAGCATGGGAGTACATCCTTGTCGAATACGAAACTCGCCCCGGTGTCACCGTCGAGAACTTACAACAGGTTCGTGCCGTCTACGATAACGCGACGGATCGGTGGGAGCTGCATCTCGTCTGCAAAGACGAAATCGAGACTCCCACTCCACCCGGCACCGAAACGGCGGGTATCGATCTCGGCATCAGCAACTTCGCGGCGGTCGCGTACAGCACCGAGAAAGCCGACCTGTACCCCGGAAACCGCCTGAAACAAGACGGGTACTACTTCCCGAAAGAAATTGCCAACTGTGACGACTCTGGTGGCGACAAAGCCACGCGGCTTCATCACAAGTGGTCGGAAAGACGAACACACTTTTTCCACAGTCTCGCCAAACACATCGTCCAGCGGTGTGTCGAGAAAGATGTTGGCCGCATCAACGTCGGGGACTTGGAGGGGGTCCGTGAAAACGAAGATGGTGAGTCGAAAAACTGGGGCAAGCACGGTAATCTTGACCTGCACGGGTGGGCGTTCGACCGCTTCATGAAGATTCTCACATACAAAGCGAAAGTTGCGGGCATCGAGGTCCTAAAAGTTTCAGAGCGTGACACGAGCAAGACGTGTTGCGTGTGCGGGAGAGAAGATGATAGTCAGCGTGTCGAACGTGGATTGTACGTGTGCGAGGAGTGTGACGCGGCGTTCAACGCTGATGTGAACGGGGCCGAGAACATCCGTCTCGATATGAACCAAAGTAACTCCGAGTCTTCAGCTAGTTTGGGCGAGGATAGGAGTACCGGCTGGTTGGCACAGCCCGGAGTCTACCTTCATGACTTGTCTCGCGGATTCTTACCGAGGGAACAAGTGGTAGACTGCAAACCCTAATATCCCAATCCAGCGGTGCAGTGCCGTGGGATTCCTCCGCGTTCACGCGGGGGAGGATGTCAATTACGAAAGATCCTGGGCGGGATCAGTCAGTGTAGGAATGTACAGGTCGCACGAAACTCAATGTTAGATTCGGAATACTTACGGCCGTGATGTTATATATAATAGTACATCTGAGAGATGGCTAAACTCCCCGAGATCATCACGACAGAGCTCACACTTGAACACGATCGGACAATGGCCAATCAAGAAGTGACTACTGTCGTTGCTGAATTACCAAATGGCGTGACAATCAGATTACGAACGTCGGACAACCTCATCTATATCGCGGAGCTACCTTCCTCTGTCGAACGGGAGCTCAGCCTTCTTGCTCACCCCATGAAGGGGGTTTCGGTACGGAATGTGAATACACCACGGGTAACTACTCCTGAGGTCTGGTATTCACAATGGAGCGCCGATTTCTATGGAATCATCGAAGACGTGGCAGTAGATGCCATTCCCCGTGCTGACGTTCCGTTCGATATTCTTGACGTAGGAGTTGGGTCAATTTATATTCACCCGAGTGTCCGGGAATATCTACCAGAGTCAAAGTTACCACTTCGTCCAGGTGATGAACTCTACGTCCCGGCTTCACCACTTTTTGTGTGGGACTTGCATCCTTAACAGGTATATGTCAACGTTGGCTCGTGATAGACTTGCGCTGTGAGTTCTGCACGGCTCTTCCAGCATCACCGGAAGTTGACAAAAGTAACCGTGTTAGGTTCACATGTGTAGTGAACAGATAGTTCAGTTCGAGAGAGACTAAAAAAACGCTATGCGAATCGTTCTATGACGCCCGTATATACGTGGCGTTCCACCCCTGACTGTGTGCGTCGACCCACTTTCCGGGTATCGGTTCGACGCACACATGGACGGTTGGAACGGTACTATGCGGTCGGGGACGCGCCACCACAGATCGGCGATACATACGTATATGCTCCGAAACAAGAGGTCGTACAATGACTGACATCACAGGAGACTGGTCGGGAGACGAGCGGTTCCAGCTCCGGCGACACCTCGCTACTATTCGGGCATACGCAGAGCGGGGGATAGACGAGACGCAGCCAGCGGTCGATCGCGAGGGTTTTCAGCGGATTCAGCAGTCGTGTCGCGAGTTGACGGCACTGGTGGAATCGACAGTCGACTACGCCCAGTTGCTTCCCGAGGCGACGGCACCGACGACGATCGATCGGGTCGTCATCTCCACCGATGATCCGTACCTGTCTGCAGTGCTCGATACCGACGCCGGTCGGTACGGTGATGTCGAACTTGTCCACGCAACCGACCGGCAGGCCCTCGAATCGGCGCTAACTGAAGATGTCGACTGGCTCCTCGTCGACGCCGTCACCACCGACGGAACCGGACTCGATCTCGTCGCTGAGCTCGATGCTGAACAGCCAGCCTACGCGCTGGTCTCGCTCTACAACGACGATCGAACGGCAGCAGCACTCGCCTGTTCGGGGGTGCTCTCGCCGACCGCTACGGGGTCGACGATCGACGACGCCGTCCAGTCACACACCGACGAGACAGCGCCAACGATCGCTGGTTTTCTAACCGACCAGCCGGCACCACCACTGGCCGATCGACTCGATTCGGACGGCGAAACCAGGATCGACGGCGATGAAACGGAGCTGGCAGCTCACATCGAAGACGCCGAGATCGAAGCCGACTGTCTCTGTCTCGATCCAGCGGTGTTCCGACAGCTGTCCGGGGCTGTCATTGGCCAACTCCGCAACCCAGCGCCCGGACGCAGCCGTCCGGTCATCCTCGTCGGGTCGACCGACGGCGATCCCTACGACCGATCGTGGATTCCAACGCTTGGAAGCCAGCGGTTCCGTTCTGCCGCGCCGGACCTCGATGGACTCGTGACGCAACTGCTCGTCCAGCGATCGAGGCAGTCAGAGCAACGGGAATAACGGGCACAGAGTCGCTGGCGGTGCTGGATGCCCGTTGCTGTATCGAACTAGAGCAGGTTTGAACCGATCGGAAGCTACTCCTGTGTCACGTCAGTAGCGAGGGACTGGCCATGGTGTCCTTCAGTTCCGAGCAGCGCACGTGAATCGATACTCGATCCCATCCGATCGGTGTCGATTGCGTACAGTTTCCCACCAGCACCGACGTAGATGACTCCATCGACGACGAGTGGAGATTTATGTGGAAACCCGTCCAGATCAAACTGCCATCGCTTCTGGCCGGTGTCTGCATCCAGCGCGTAGAGCTGTTTGTCCATCGAGGGGACGTAGACGTGTCCGTCGGCTACTGTCGGTCCAGCTTGGATGGGTCCGTTGGCCTGATATGACCATTTTGTGGCCCCCGTCTCTGCGTCGAGCGCGTAGAGTTGATTTCCACGAACTGGTAACGAGCTAATAACTCCGGTCAGTATGCCGTAGAGAGCGTTCGAATGGGCCCAACATCCAGCGTACACCAGACCCGCTGCTACGGTCGGAGGGCTACAGAAGCCGACGGTCGGTGTATACTCCCAGTATTCTTTACCCGTCTCCGCGTCGATCGCGGTGAGTGAGTCGTTTGCGACGTAGACCGTACCGCCAGCTACCGTCGGCGGTTCGATCCTGGCATTGGTCTGCGTTCGAAGCCCGTCGACTACCAGTTCGGGCTCTCCGGTGAGCGCATCCAACCGGTACAGCGTAGTGTCGCTGCTGTGTCCGGCAACCACATACACAGAGCCGTCACAGACTGTTGGGCTTGTCACCGTTGCCGTCTCCAGGGATGTGTCGATCCCTGTGTTGAATCGCCACAGTTCTCTCCCAGAGTCAGCGTCGACCGCAATCACCGATGATGGACCCGACGCGTACACGATCTCTTCAGACTCTGTGGGTGAGCTAACCATCTCCATCCCCTCGAAACGCCACTTTTCGGTTCCAGACTCAGCATCGAGCGCAATCAGGTTCTTTCCCCCACAGAACACTGTGTCGTTGTTCACGAACGGTGCTCCAGCCACCAAATCCCCGTAGACGCGATCGGCGTTGGAGTGTTGTCTCGTCGAATGGTGTTGGACGTCCCAGTGCAGTTCTCCTGTATCAGCGTCTGACGAGTACATAACATCTTCTCGATAACTCTGCTCTTTGTCCCATAACTGGGAACGGAAGAACACGCGGCCATTGACTACTGTTGGTGAAAACACCACTCGTGCTGTGTCGGCCTCCCAGTGAATTGCTGCCTCCGGGACACTCTCTACCATATCAACAAGATATACTTTCAGCTAAAATAAATATCCTCACTGATGTAGCCTCATTTTCAACTGAGGTGATTGTATACGAAGCTAACCGACAAGAGCCGTTCGTCAGGACGTGTTGCTGATCCGATCCAATTTATGTAGTCCGCCATCGAACGAAGTAAAAAAGAAAGCTGCGTCACCCAAGGACGTATCGGAGCTTCGGGTAGCGATCGACCAGTGCGCGGCCGCCGACATCGAGTTGCTCAATGTGTTTGTCGAGCCCGAGGATCCGACCGGCCCCGAAGGCTCCCACGGCGAGGAAAACCACGAGGTAGATCAGATCGCTGTTGACGAAGCCGATCGGGCCGGCGACGTCCCAGCTGGCGAGGTAGAACATCGACATCTGCATGGCCCCACCGAGTGCGGCCAAGCGGACGAACGCGCCCGTGATGAGCGCGACGCCGATAAGCACCTGGGTAAGCGGCACGACGAAATTCGCGAATCCGAGGAACATCGCGCTCTCGGCCATCGTGTGGAAGACTCCCGCGAGTGGACCGCTTGCTCCCATCAGGTAGCCGCCAGCGTTGAACGACTCACCTGCGAAGATGGTGTACTTCCCGAGGCCAGCCCCGAGGAACGCACCACCCATGATGAGCCGAAGTGCAACGACGAACCAGGCACTCAACTGGTGACCCTCTCCCTGTAGTGTAATTCCTCCAACATTGCTCTCGAACTGGTTTGGTGTTTGCGTCGACATGATCAGTCACCGTTCACAGTTTGACTGTTGGCTGGAGACCGCTTGTATACCCGCTATAGCTCCTGTTTCGTGGGAATACAGTGTGGATCTCCCTCCCATTCGTGGGCTTTTATATATCCAGTATGGCCGATTGTCGGCTGTCGTGACCGATCGGGCCATTGCCGAGTGGTGGTCGGCAGTGCTGGCTGGCACCACTCCGTGTTCATTTGACGTTCGAAAATTTGAACCGTGCGCCGCCGTCGATGCTCTCACCAGCCGAGACCTCCCAGCCGTGTGCTTCGGCGATTCGCTTGACGATCGCGAGGCCGAATCCGGTGCCGTCCTCGCGTGTCGACTCGCCGGGATCGAACACCGATTCGCGTCGGCCTGCTGGAATACCGACGCCGTCGTCTTCGACGTAGAACGCGGAGGTCCCGCCGGTCCCGCCCCGCGTCGAGGTGAACATCACATCCACTTTGCCAACGCGAACGGTCACCGGATCCGGATTGTGCTCGATGGCGTTTCGAAACAGGTTCTCGAACAGCTGTAGCAGCCGGCTTCGACTGCCGTTGAGTACGACCGTCTCCTCGATCTGGAGTGTCGACTCACCGGTATCGACGCCGTTCCACGCACAGTCGACGACCGCTGCCAGTGGGATCGGTTCGGCGTCGCCGACCTGCTGTCCCTGTCGGGCCAACATCAACGCGTCGTCGATGATCGCCTCCATTCGATCGAGCGAGATTGCCACTTCTTCGAGATGTGGTGACTCACAGCTGTCGACTGCCAGTTCGAGTCGGCCCTGTGCGATCGTCAACGGGTTCCGCAGGTCGTGTGAGACGACGCCAGTGAACTCTTCGAGGCGATCGATCTGGCGTTCGAGCTCTCGCTCGCGGTGTTTGTGTTCGGTGACGTCGTGGATTGCGCCGCGCAGCGTCGAGACCGTGCCGTTCGTCGAGACGGGGAAGACGGTCATTTCGACGATCCGTTCGTCACCGTTTGCGGCGTAGAGTCGCCACGTACCGCTGGTTTCCTCGTCATGCTTGGCTGCTCGATCCATCGCCGCTCGGACCTCCTCGCGGTCGTCTGGATGGAACGAGCCGATCGCATCCTCACGGGAGAAAGAAAACCCATCCGGAACGTCGAACAGCCGTCGCGTGCCGTCGGTCACAAAGAGGGTGTCAGTATCGAGGTCCAGTTCCCAGCCGCCGGTATCGCCAGCCAGCTCGGTCAATCGCATGAGCTGTTTGTGTCGATTTGCCTGTACTGCATCCCGGCGAGCAGTGACCGCGTTCGTGATCCGGTTTGCGAGTAGCTCGTACCGTTCCGTTCCGGTTCCTTTCTGGAGATAGTCGGTGACGCCAGCGGAGATGGCGTCGCTGGCGATCTCCTCGCTTCCCTTGCCCGTATACAGAATAAACGGCAACTGGGGGTACTCACTGCGGACGGCTTCGAGCAGTTCGATTCCGTTACGATCGGGCATCTCGTAATCGGAGACGATGCAGTCAGGGTGGTGCTGTGCGAGATACTCGAGTGCATCCGCGACGTTCGTCGCCGTGTCGACCGACAGGCGATCGTGTTCTCGTTCCAGAAACGTCGCCGTCAACTCGCCCAGTTTCGGATCGTCATCGACGTGCAGTACGTGGATCGGATCTGACGGCGACATACTACACGATTGTTTTTGCGGAACCAGTAATGTTTCGATCTGATGACCATACTGCCAGCAATTGGGTCGCTGGCCGTACGCTCTTATCTGTCGGGAACGTACTGTCGACAATGAGCACTCAGACCTCCTCGCGACTCGACACTGTCTGTGCAGACTTGCGCGATCGCGACTACAGCTGTCCGGACGGGCCGACAGAGACGAACCCGATCGTCGCGGTCGGTGGCGATCACCCGATCGACGGACCGGACGCGCCGCTTTCGGTCACGCGGCTGCGAGAGGTGACACCGCTGTCGATCGCCAGTGCGATCTCGACGGCCGCCCACGCCGGTCACGCCCCGGTGCTAGTCGTCGACGAGTGGGGGACCGACGACGCCCGAGCCATCCTCGAAGAGCCGTTTCTGCTCCGCGATCGCGTGGACGATGCTCGCCACTTTTACTCGATTCCCGAGCGGATCGTCCTGACCGACGGACGCTATGCCTGTGTGCGAACCGACTGCGAGCCACAGTGGCGCGAAGACCCCGCTATGAGTACGGACACCGATCGGATGGGCAGCGACGAGCCACGACTGCTGCTCGAAGCCGACGGCTCGATTCAGGCGGTTATCGAATCGCCGGCCGAACTGTACTGTCCCGGTCCCGAGCCAGCGGCGTTTCCTTACCGCTACAGTCGTGGCGACGACAAGCGCATCCACGTGTTCGACCGATCGCGCGAGGTCGGACGCTACGCTGGCATTTCGGCGATGGCCGACAACGCCTATCGCCCCGTTTCGATGCCGCTAATCCCCGAACGACACATCGAAACGGGCGGTCGGCTGGCGCGGAACGTGACGCTCGCGACAGTGACCGACGGCGACGTGGCCTACGAGCGGCCCTGATCGATCGGCAAAAGACCTATCGCCCGGACGGTCATGCGTTCGAACATGGACGAGACACTGCGCTCAGAGAGCGATGATGTCGACGTGGATTTCGGTGACGATGGGCTGGTTCCTGCCGTCGCACAAGATGTCGACTCCGGCGAGGTACTAATGGTTGCGTACGTCTCTCCGGAGGCGCTCGATCGGACCCGCGAGACCGGTCGGGCCCACTATTACTCGCGGAGCCGGGAGGAACTCTGGGAGAAAGGCAAGACGAGTGGCCACACACAGGCCATCGAAGAGATCCGCGTCGACTGCGACGCTGATACGCTGCTGTATCTCGTCGATCAGGCTGGCGGTGCGTGTCACACCGGACACGAATCCTGTTTCTACCGGACGATCGACGGCGAGAACGTCGGCGAGAAAGTGTTCGACCCAGACGCCGTCTACAACGACTAAGATGAGCGAACGCGTCCAGCGGGAGTCGGCGATGGTCGACTCCGATGCGCTCGATCAGCTCGACGCTGCTCGCGATCGGCTCGCCAGCGCCCAGGCGGCGATCGACGAGGAAGGTGGCGAGGCCGTCTCCGAGGCCGCAGATGCCTACCGATCGGCCAGCACGTTGCTTGATCGGTACGTCGACAAGGCGACCGGAACGGGCCGAGAGAACTTCAAGGCGTACGTCCAGCTCGAAGGGCAGTTCAGCTCGCTCGTCGACAGCCTCCCCGAGGAGCTCAAAAGCCGAGCGGCGTTCGAGGAGGCACTGGAAGCGATCGACAAACGGCGGCTGAGCGAGTCGGATTTTGAGCGCGCACACCGGGCGCTCGAGCCGGCACAGCGGTACGCCGACCTGCTCGACGAACGGGACGCCGCCCGCGAGGCCGTCGAGGACGCACGGACGGCTGCCAGCAAACGGATTCGCGAGATCGACGATGCGATCGACGACCGAAAACGGCTGCTGGAACTCGCCGATGCCGATCTCGATGCTCCCGTCGATCTGCTTCGCGAGCCGATCGACGCCTACAACGAGGTGATCCGGGCGGCGTTTGTCGAGTACCGCCAGTCGGCCACAGCCCGCGAGGTGTTCGCCATGCTCGATCGAAGCCGGTGGTACCCCTTCGTCGGCTACGAACAGCCCCCCGAGGACCTGCGCGCGTTTGTCGAGAGCGATCCGGCTGGTGAGTACACGATTCCCGAACTGCTCGAGTACGCCGAGTACTCCCGATCGAAACTCGCCCACTACGTCGCCGACGCAGACGAACTCAAGCGCAAGGTCGCAACCCAGCAGACGTATCTCGACGGGATCGACGCCACCCCGTTGACGATCGAGTGGCCCCCGGAGCCGGCTGGCGTGCTCCGGCGGCGTACGCGGGAACTCCAGCCGTTCGTCGACCGCGTCGCCGACGAGGAGACGCTCGCAGCCCTCCGACAGGTTCGGCTCCAGACCAGAGACCCCGACTACGATCGGCTCCAGACGGCCGCCCAAGCCGTTTCACAACTCACGCCGGACGAACGCGATCGGCTCGCTGACGGCCGAATCGACGACGAACTCGCCGCGTTGCGAGCCGAACGCGATCGGCTCGAAGCGGCACTTGAGGACGACGATCCGATCTGAGACGGATCGCGTGTCGACTGCGGTGTCGATCTCGGCTCTGCGATCGCCCCACACGCGTTATTTTAGCTCTGCCAACCGAAATAATGATTGTCTATTATACTCTCACGAGAACTAACGGATGCAAACGCTGATTGCGATCGGTCTTGGCGCACTCGCGTATCTCGCCGCGATGCTCGTGTTGGATGCGCGTGGGCGACTGCCCTCGTGGATGACGATGTCGGGGCCGCTGACGATCTTCGAGACGGATCGGTTTCCGGCGGCGATCGATCGTCTCGCCGTCCACCGGCGATTCTGGCGGCGGCTGACTGACGCAGGCGTCGTCACCTCGATGGTGTTGCTGGTCGCTTCGATGGGGATGGTGGTGCTCGCGGGGTATATCGCCGTGACCAGAGAGGTCGCGACCGAGGTCAACCGGCCCCGAAACGCGCTTGCGGTGCCGGGGATCAACGACTTTCTCCCACTTGCGGCAACCGTCGAGATTGTCATCGGACTGTTCGTCGGGATCGCGATCCACGAACTTGCCCACGCCCTGTTGGCTCGCGTCGAAGGGATCGATGTCGACTCGATGGGGCTGATCTTCCTGACGATCGTTCCCTTCGGCGCGTTTGTCGATATGAGCGGCGAGGAGGAGTCGGCGTCGACGGCTGTCCAGAACCGGATCTACGCGGCGGGCATCACGGCGAACCTGCTCGTTGCGATCGGCTGTGGGCTGGTGTTGATCGCGCTCGTCGCGACGTCGGTCGCTGCCGTGCCGGGACTTGCCGTTGCGGGTGTGGTGCCGGGAACGCCAGCCGATGACGCCGACATCGAACGCGGCGACGTCCTGACGGCGATCGATGGCGTCGAGACCGACAGCCAGACCGCGTTCGACGAGCAACTCACAGCGGCCGACGACACGATCACCGTCGATCGGGCCGACGGCGAGGCGGTGACGGTGAACCGATCGGTCGTCGTGACCGGCGGGCCCGAAGCGGGGCCGAACACGATCGAGCCGCGGACACAGATTGCGTCAGTAAACGACACGTCGGTGACGACGGTCGCTGACGCCGAGAGCGAACTCGAAGCCGCAAGTGAGCGTGATCCGGCCGTTCCGGTCACGGTCGTCGGCGACGACGGAACGGAACAGGAGGAAACGGTCTACCCCGGCGCGTTCGCCACGAGCGTCGTCGAGGACGGACCGCTCGCGGACGCGGGTGCGCCGGCTGACGAACCGGGCGTCGTCACCAGCATCGACGGCCAGCAACTGCTCACCCACGAGGACATGACCGAGGCGTTAGCGGCGGCCGAAGCCGGCGAGACGGTTCCAGTCGGGTTTGCCACCGAGGACGGCCACGACAGCTACGAGGTCACGCTCGGTGAGGCGTCCGACGGAGGTGCCCGCCTTGGCGTCGTTCCGCAGGCTGGCACCGGCGGACTCTTGCTCACTGACTTCGGCGTCGACGCCTACCCCGCAGACGAGCATCTCGCCGTCCTGAGCGGCGAGGCCGGCGCGACCAGCCTCACGAACACCCCCGTCGATCGGCTGCTGGGGCTGAGCCTCCTGCCGTTTGCGGGGATGATCGGCCTCTTTACGGAGAACTTCGGCGGTTTTGTCGGCTCGGTCGCGAACTTCTATACGGTCACCGGTCCGCTCTCGATCGCTGATGGCAGTGTCTTCTTTTTCGCGACGGTCCTGTTGTGGACCGGCTGGTTCAGCCTCCTGATGGGCGTGTTCAACTGTCTGCCCGCGTATCCACTCGACGGCGGTCGATTGATCAAAACGAATGTCGGCGCGATCGCCACCCACTTCGAGGTTGCGGACCCCGATCGGGTCGGAACGCTGGTCGCAGGAACGGCGACAGCGATCGCCGTCATCGCGGTGCTTGCGGTGTTGTTCGGGCCGATGATTCTCTGAGAGCGCTGGTATCGGCTTAATCGTCTGCTTTCGCGTCGATCAGCGTCGCGTGCATATCTTCGGCGAGTTCGGTCGCCCGCGTCTCGTCGCGGGCTTCGGCGTAGACCCGGACGAGCGGTTCGGTGCCGGAGGGACGGGCAAGTACCCACGCGTCACCGTAATCGAGCCGGTAGCCATCGCGCGTGTTGAGTTCCGCATCGGACGATTTGGCGTGATTCGCCGCGGCGTCGATCATCGCATCGCGCTGGGCAGTCGACTCGTACTCGACGTTACGCCGGACGTTGGCGTACGCGTTGTACGGCTCGACGATCTCGCTGACCGGCCGATCGGCGACCAGTTGCAGGAAGCGAGCCGCAGTAAACGCACCGTCGCGGGCGAGTCGGTAGTCGGGGAAGAAGATCCCGCCGTTACCCTCGCCGGCGATCGGCACCTCGCGGCCGTCGGCTTGTAGCTCTTCGATTCGGGTGATGATGTTCGTCGAGCCGATCGGCGTGAGTTCGAGTTCGGCCCCGATCGAGTCGACGACATCGACGAGACGCTGGGAGACGTTGACCGCGGAGACAGCCGTCTGCCCGGTGTCGAGTTCGGCAGCAGCGAGTGCGGCGAGTGTTGCCTCGCCTTCGACGTACGTTCCCGTTTCATCGAAGAAGACGGCCCGATCGGCGTCGCCGTCGTGGGCGATACCGACGTCGGCGTCGGTCGCCCGGACGAGGCGGCCGAGATCGGCGAGGTTTTCGGGGATCGGCTCGGGGTTTCGACCCGGAAAGTGGCCGTCAGGTTGGCCGTTTACCGTGACGACTCGACAGCCAAGCTCCCGGAAGAATCGGGGGCTGGTCAGCGCGCCCGCACCGTGGCCAGGATCGAGTGCAACCGTGAGATCGGCCTCGGCGATCGGCTCTCGATCGACGGCCCCAAGCAGCGTCTCGATATAGGCGTCGGCGACGCCGTCGACCTCGGTGACCTGTCCGGTCTGATCCCACGGCGCAACGGTAAACGACTCTGCGAGTAGCGTCTTTTCGATCGCTTCGAGATCGGCAACGGCGAGGCCGATGCCGTCGCTGCCGACCAGTTTGATGCCGTTGTACTGTGGCGGGTTGTGCGAGGCCGTGACGACGACGACCGGGACACCCTCGCGTGCGGCATAGTACTGTGCACCCGGCGTCGGGAGCACCCCCAGCCG
>LKMJ01003264.1_pt1 | contig 15072 bp, 15 predicted proteins | sample 643391 | NCBI WGS metagenome assembly LKMJ01 (sample SAMN04112250, study PRJNA286221) | soda lake metagenome | biome: soda lake; feature: Kulunda Steppe; material: water; isolation source: sample PL-Br10 brine of Picturesque Lake | place: Russia: Kulunda steppe | collected 2010-07
CCGATCGTCGTCGAGACGCAGCGGCTGGCGCTCGCGGTAGGTCAGTGTCCGCCAGAGCCACTCGACAGGGCCGAACCGGAACCGGTTGAGCCACGCGATCGACAGCGGAATCTGGATCGCCCAGATCAGGACGACGACACCAAGCAGCTGGGCCCGATCGAGCGTGCCAAAGAGGCCGAGTCCATGGCCGTAGAAGATCGTCGTCGCGAGCAGTGTCTGGAGCAGATAGTTCGAGAACGCGGTTCGACCAACGGCAGCCAGCGCGGTCGTCACACGGCTCTCAGCGGCGAGCCGACAGAGCAGCATGATCCCCGAGAGATACGCAAGCGCCAGTAGCACCGAGCCAACGGCGTTGAACTGAGCGGCGATCAGGAGGACTTCGGCGGTGTTCCACGCGGCGAGTTCTCGGTACCAGACACCGGTGGCGATCAGTGCCAGTCCGACGGTCCCGGCACCGACGAACAGTCGCCGATAGAACTGCGTGCTCCGCTGGTTGGTGAGTACGCCCCATTTGTACAGCGCCATGCCCATCACCATCAGCCCGCCGTAGAGCCAGAATCCCTCGAAGGCGAATCCGAACGTCTGTAACTCGATGAGAACCGGTGCGCGGAACTCGACCTGTTCGATCCAACTGCCCTGATACGCGGCGATTTCGGCACTGATTGCGTCGGCATCGGCACCAAAAGCAGCGAGAAAACCGTCTTCGATGGCGGCCTGTGTCTCCGTATCTGCGGCCAGATACGCAAGCCCAACCAGCGCGTAGAGTGCCATCGGAAGAGAAAACATCACGAGGCCGAGCCCAAGAAGCCGGCTGGGCCGCCAGTTGCGGACGAAGACGATCAGAAAGCCTGACAACGCGTACGCAACGAGGATGTCGCCGATCCACAGCAGATAGGCGTGTGCAAGCCCGATCAGGAGCAGCCAGAACGTTCGCTGAAAGTGTAGCCGCCGAGCCGGCTGGTTCTTGCGCTCTTTTGACTCCATAAACAGGACGATCCCCGCCCCGAACAGAAACGTAAACAGCGTGACGAACTTCCGTTCGAAAAAGACGTGACTGATGAGCCACGCGACGTAGTTGATACCCGAAAAGTCGCCATACAGCGCCGGATTGAGCCAGCCGGCTGTCGGGAGCGCGAACAGCCAGATGTTGACCATGAGAATCCCAAGCAGCGCAAACCCTCTGAGCACGTCGAGGCTCAGAATCCGATCGGTCGGATCGGTCGGTCCGCGGGTGTCCGACCCGGTGGTCGACTCCCGATCGACGGAGCCCATACTTTCAGTTGACATTAGTTGAAACGGACTGTGATCGATCGGATAACGTCATCGGTACGCGCTGGCGATCGTCAGCAGGTTAGCGATCGCGTATCGAGAGCGGCCGGTCGGTAGACACCCAGCAAATCGAAGTGTTTTCCCATCAGGGCAGCATCTCTGGATACCAGACAATGACTCGAATTTCGACATCCGAGCTGCGCGATCGGTTCGATCAGGAAGACGCGAACTACCTGGAGGTACTCACCGAAGAGTCGATGACCGTCGAGTTCGCCCGGTACCCAAACCCACATCCGAAAACCCCCCACAGTATGGACGAGCTGTACGTGATTCTGTCCGGGTCGGGGATGGCCCAGGTCGGGGACGATCGGTATCCGATCGAGGAGGGTGACGTACTCTACGTCGAACAGGGCGTCGAACACGACTTTTTCGATATCGAGGACGAGCTGACGGCCCTGGTGATTTTCACAGGTGGCGACGAGTCCGTGCTCGGTCGAAAGCCATAGACGCGTCCACGTCGTTGCGATCGGCTCGCAGTCTGTGGCAAACTGGACTGCTGGAACAGTCCCCCGGTACTCCGCCTTCGATCGTACTCGGTTTCCCAGCGGATAACAAAGTATTAATCGATCGGCTTCGCGGTGACATATACGACGAGTATATCGATGAAAGAGAAGTTATCGAGTCTCGGCGGTATCGTCGAAGACCCTACCGGTTCGGATGGAGACGACGGCTTTTCGGTCTCCTTGTTTGTGCTGAAATGCCTGGCGTTCGCTGCCGTTGTCGCGGTCGTCTGGTTCTTTCGGCCGTGGTTTCATCCCCTGTTTTATGCAATTAGATACTCCACGCTCGGGGCGATCGGCCTTGGCCTCCCGCTGATCCTCGCAGTGGTCTTGTTCTTTTCACCCCGGATCATCAGGGACGATCAGTCGTCGGCACAGACGAAAGCAACGCTGTTTGGCGTGTGTTTCATGTTTTGTCTCGTTCTCGGGCTGGTCGTAAGCGGAGTGGGTGCCCAGTTCGAGCAACGAACGATGGCCCAGGAGACGATGGACAATGTCGAAATCATCGACGAACCACCGTCGGTGAACGAACAGAACCCACGGGTCGCGCCACGGGCGGTGAGCGACACACAGACTGACGGCACACTGTCGTATCCACAGCACACCCTCGGTACGTCTGACATCGCTCGCGCCGAAGACGGGACGCTCGTCTGGTCGTATACGCTCAAGCCGGATCAGATCCGCAACCAGTTCACCGACCAGCAGATCGGGATGGTCCACGCTGATATGACCTCGATGGAGGATCGGAATCTGGAGACCTACGACGAACACGAGTTCCGCTACGGCCAGAATATGCGGCTGCGGAACAACGTCGAGTGGCAGCTCAAGAAGGGAGGCTACTGGTCCCAGTATCAGGACGACCCATACGAGTTCGTCTACGAGGGAGACGTGTACATGGCCTTCCCGAAAACCGGCCAGGAGTGGCATTTCACACCAGTTCCACACACCACGCCAACGTGGGACGGCGTCGCACTCGTCCATCAGGACGGAACGATCGAACACTTAGACGCAGAAGAGGCCCAGGAACGACCGGAACTCGACGGCCAGCGGCTGTACCCGCTTCACAACACGGAGCAGTACGCCGAGTCACTCCAGTATCGTGAGGGGATCGTCAACCAGATGGGGACGATCGGCTCCTTCGAAAACGTCGTCGAGCCGGCGTCGATGCCCAGTGGCGTCGGCAACGACCAGCCGTTCGTCATCGATATGGAGGGCGAACGGATGAACTATCTGTACGCGATGGAGCCCGCCGGTGGTGGCACGGGACTCAGCGAGATCTGGTTCTTCGATGCCGAAACCGGCGAGCCACAGGCCTACGAGACTGGCGGCGACAACGTCTTTGGCCCCGATCGAGCCGTCGGAATCGCACGCGGCACCGACACCCGGACCGAGTGGGGACCAGACGGTGAAGCGATGGCCGTCGAACCCGTGTTGATGACCGTCGATGGCGATCTGTACTGGCATATCAAAGTCACGACCTCAGATCAGACCGACGTCGTCAGAAACATCTTCATCAGCGCCGACGGCGGCGGGGGCGGTGATCCAGAAGACGATGCAGACGACGCCGTCGTCATGGAGTCGAGTACCGAAGTCGAGGAGTTCATCGCCGGGGATATCGACGAAGACGAACTCGACGACGCCGAAGACATCGAGATCGAAGACCCAGAAGACGAAGACGACGACACTGCCTACTACATCGTCATCGTCGATGAGGACGGCACCGAAGTCGATCGTATCCCCGTCGAGGAGGGTCAAGAGACCGTTATCGACACCGAAGAGAATGACGAGTGAACTGCCGACGCCAGTCACCGCCATCATCCTCGCCGCCGTCCTCACCGGTGCGTTGTTACTGGTTGTACCGTTTGCACCGCCCCAGGCGGCGATATTTGGCTTCATCGCCATCCTCCTGATCGGCCTGAGCGGGTACGTCGCGCTCACCGTCTGTCTGAACATCCTCTACCAGACGGCTGACGACGTCCTCCCAGAGGAGCCCGATGAGTACGAGGAGTATCCCGTCGACGGCGAGGTCGTCGATGCTTACCTGGAAGGCGAACTCACCGATGCGGAATTCGAAGCAGAAATCGAGGCGGCCCTCGACGACGAGGATGCGCCTGATACCAGCGATCGAACAGTGGTTGACCGATCGCAACGGTAACGATCGACTGGTCGGCCGATCGTGACTGGCGCGTCCGACCACCGTTTTTATTCCCGGCATCCGAAAGGCCGGTATGGACCGCAAGGAGTTTCGTGATCTCGCATCCCCCACAGCGGCACGCGAGGCCATCGACTCGCTCTCGCTCGAAGGTGGGATCGACCGCGTCTCGCTCGCAGAGGCCCGCGGCCGGGTGCTCGTGGCTCGACTCGATGCCGAACTCGACGTTCCGGGCTTCGATCGCGCGAGTCTCGATGGCTACGCGCTTCGGGCAAAGGACACGTTCGGCGCTGACGAGGCAGAGCCAGCGCAGTTGACTCTCGTCGGTGAGGTACATGCTGGCGAGAAACCGACGATCGAGGTTGGCGAGGGTGAGGCCGTCGAGATTTCGACCGGCGCAGTGATGCCATCAGGTGCGGATGCGATGGTCCCCGTCGAACGAACCGATCGCAGTGGAGAAGAGGTGTTGATCCGTACGTCGGTCGCACCCGGCGATAACGTCATGTTTGCCGGTGCAGACGTCGCCGCAGGCGAGCGCGCACTCGGGCCGGGGACCCAGATCACCCCCCGAGACATCGGCCTCCTCTCGGCGCTCGGCGTCGACGAGGTTCCCGTCCGAAGCCGTCCCACTGTCGGCATCGTCTCGACTGGTGACGAACTCGTGCGGCCCGGGGAAGAGATCGACAGCGATCGCGGCGAGATCTACGATGTCAACAGCTACACGATCGCCGCCGGCGTCGAGGACGCTGGTGGTGAGGCGGTGATGTACCCTCACGCCGGCGACGACCAAGAGGAAATGGAGCGGCTCCTCCGTGAGGCTGCCACGGAGTGTGATCTCGTCTTGTCTTCGGGGTCGACCAGTGCGAGTGCCGTCGATGTCATCTACCGGGTGATCGAAGACCAAGGCGAGTTGCTCCTCCATGGCGTCGCCGTCAAGCCGGGCAAGCCGATGCTCGTCGGACGGCTCGATGGCTCTGCGTATATCGGGTTGCCGGGCTATCCCGTCTCGGCGATGATGGTGTTTCGAACGTTCGTCGCACCAGCAATCCGGGCTGGTGCCGGCCTGCCCGAGCCCCGATCGGCGACCGTCGAGGGACGGATGGCCCGCTCGGAACGCTACAGCGAGGGTCGGCTTCGGCTGATGCCGGTCGGACTCGTCACCGACGGTGATGGCCAGCCGCTCGTCTATCCCGTCGACAAAGGCAGCGGTGCGACGACCAGCCTCGCCGAAGCCGACGGCGTCGTCGACGTTCCAGCCGGGACCGACTACCTCGATACAGGCGAGGAAGTCACCGTCACGCTGTTTTCACCTGACGTTCGCCCGCCGACGGTGCTCGGCGTCGGCGAAGACGATCCGACGCTCAACCGACTGCTCGACGAACTCGACAACCCGCGATATCTCTCGATCGGCTCTCGACCCGGCCTCCGACGGCTCCGAGAGGGCGTCCCAGATGTTGCCGTCACCGCTGGCCCGATCGATCGGGACAGGGTGCAGATCGCCACGCTGGGAGCAGCCGACGCGGACTCAGCTGATGCGATCGAACTCGGGGGCTGGAGCCGCGAGTGGGGGCTGGTCGTCCCCGCGGGCAACCCAGCCGAGATCGAGGGGCTTGCCGATCTGGTCGACCGAGAGCTCCGATTTGTCAACCGGACGACCGACTCCGGCCTTCGAACGAGCCTCTCGGCTGCGATCGCAGCCCTCGCAGACGAACGGGGCAGTTCTCGTCACGAACTCACTGACGCCATCGACGGCTTCGACCTCGGGCTTCGGGCCCACGAAAGCCCTGCCCGCAAAGTCATCGCAGGCGACGCCGACGCGGGCGTTGGCCTTCGCGACACCGCCGATCGGCTCGACCTCGGCTTCGTCCCGATCGGCGAGCAACCCGTCCGGGTGCTCGCGACCCCCGATCGAACCGACAAAGACGGCGTGAGAGCGCTTCGCCGAGTGGTAGAGACAACTGCCGGCGTCGACGCTGTCGAGTATCAACAGTAGCGACAGTCTCTCGCAGGCTAACAGCGATTTTTGTGTCACGACGGTGTACCACGCGTGATGTCGACGATAGCCGAGTTCCGCTTTCCGGCGTCGGATACCGCGCTTTCGGACGTGTTCGATCGGGTGCCCGAAGCGACGATCGAGCTTGAATCGGCCGTCTCTCGGCAACGGCCCTGTCTCTGGGTTGCAGATGTCGACGCCGCGACAGCCGCAGCGGCATTCGAGACGGCGCCGTCGATCGAGAGCCACAACCTGATCGTCGACGCCGGCGATCGACTCCTCTACGACATCAGTTTCAGCGAGGAGACGGTGACGCTGTCCGAACTGTTGCTCGCCGACGGTGGGTCGTTGCTCGAAGCCAGCGGAGCCAACGGCTGGTGGCAGGTCAAACTCCGATACGCCGACCGGGAGACGCTCTGTACCGTTCACGATCGGCTCGTCGAAAACGATATTACGGTCGATCTCCGGCGCGTGACAGATATCTCGACGACTAACAGCTCGATGACGCGGCTCACGCCAGAACAACAGGAAGCACTGGAAGCCGCACTCGAACGTGGCTACTTCGAGATTCCACGCGACATCTCGATGGAAGAGCTCGCAGCTGAACTCGGAATCTCACACCAGGCGCTGTCCGAACGACTCCGCAGGGCCTACGAAACACTGGCTAGCGACGCACTGCACCCGGTCGTAAACTAAGTACGATTTAGGTACGTGTGTCCGATAGGATAACGTCCGGCACTCCGATCGCACGCAGGCGACCAGCAGGCGATTAGTACAGTTCCTCGAACGACTGGATCCGGTAATCGCCGAGGACACACTGTCCCCGCCGATCGTGGCCGACGCGTTCGACGTGGATGGCATCGAGCCCGGCGTTCCACGCAGCACCAACATCACAGGCCCCATCGCCGGCAAGGACCCCCTGATGGCCGTTGTGTGCGACGCCAAGATCCCGCATGACCGATCGGACGGGACCAGGATCGGGTTTCCAGCCAGTCTCCTCGGTACAACAGAGGCGCGCGTCGAACCAGTCGTGAATGCCGAGGTTGTCGAGAACTGGCTCGCAGAGAAACTGCTGGCAGTGTGTGACCAGCCCGACAGGCGCGTCGAGTTCGGCGACGAAGGCAGCATCGTCGTGGAGGTACGTCTGCTCGGCCCGAACCTGTGGCTCCTCCTCGTCGTGAAACGCTCGCCAGAACGCAGTCGGATCGACCCCCCACGCCTCCAGCTGGCGATCGCGCGAGCCACTCAACCCGTGCCAGAGAATCTCGGCCTCTCGATCGGTAAACGGCCGCCCGATCCGATCGCCGACCCGATCGAACACCTCGCGGGTGTACGACCACTCGACATCGACCAGCGTCCCATCGAGATCGAGCAACCAAAAGTCGTATTCGGAGACCATTGGGAAGCAAACGTACGGGCGTCAGGAGTATATGTGTATCGGCGGGTCGATGCTGCCGATCAGCCGCCGTCGGTAACACGAATACTCGACCCCAGATACTTCGACAGCACCTCCGAGACCGTCTCAGCGTTGAACAGGTCGAGATCGGCGGCGATCGCCGTTTTCAGCGCCTCGAAGTAGGTCTCGTCGGCCTGCAGTTCGCGAAACGAGACTGACTCGATCCGATCGGGTGTGGTGTCGAGCCACTCGGCAGCGAGCTGGCGGCCGTAGTTGTCGTCGCCGAGTTCACCACGCCAGAGCGTATTCCGGAAAAACAGCCACCCCTCGGTTCCCGGCTCCGGGGCGACACGCGAGACCGTCACCGTCGTCTCGGCGCTTGTTGGGTGGACCGTGACCGACTCGTGTTGCGAGGCGACTCGCAGCGTCACCTGAAAGACGTACTGGCCCTCCATACAACAGCGATCGGTTCGGGCAGTGAGGTATCTTTGGGTGGGGTGGATACCGATCGACCGCACCGACAGAAACGAATCAGTATCAGGCGTTGCGTTCGGCCTCGATGAACTCGGCCATCTCGATATCGGCGTCGGTCACGCCGCCGTCCTCGTGGGTCGTCAGCCGGACTTCGAGCTCCGAGTAGCGGATGATGAGCTCGGGGTGGTGAGCCTGTGCCTGTGCGATTTCACCAATCATCTGGGCGAAGTTCACACCGCGAAGATAGTCGTCGAACTCGTACACACGAACGATCTCATCTCCCTCCTGTTTCCAGCCATCGGGAACCAAGTCGGCAATTTCGTCCTCTGAAAGCAGATCAGCCATGTACGGCCGAACGTAACGCAATCAAATAATAATTATGCTACCGATCAGTCAGTACCCGATCGGGGCGGCGCGACGCGTCGCTTGCAGTTGGGCGAAGCCCGACAACGCTACTCAGTCTCAGTCGTCGTCAGTCGCCCCGATCGGTGCCTCGGATCGTTTGTCGGTTGCGTAGGCAGCGATCGTCGCTGGAGGTGTGGGGCTGTCGTCACCGAAGCCGGGATCGAACAGCTGCAACGCTGTGTTGATCGTACTCCAGTCGTCTTCGGACGCGGCTTCCCGGAGGCTTTTGGTGGGTGGAGCGAGCAGTTGGTTGACCAGCGAGTCGGCCATCGCTTCGAGGACATCGCGTTGGTCATCGGAGATTTCGCCTTCGCCACCAAGCTGTGAGAGTGCCATCTCGAGTTCGCGTTCTTTGATCTGCTCTGCGGATTCGTACATCGTGGCGATGACCTCGTCGGCACGAGCGCGTTTGTACTGATCACAGAGCAACGCGAACTCGTAATCGATCATCGACTCGACCTCGCGGGCAGCGTCGGCGCGTTTGGATCGGGTCTGTGCGGTGATCGATTCGAGATCGTCCAGATCGTACACCTGAATTGCGGGAAGCGATCCAGCCGTCGGCTCGACATCGCGTGGCTGGCCCAGATCGACGATCACCTGTTCTGGGGTCTCCGGTGTTGGCTCGTCGGCCTCGGGGAGGTGGCGGGGTTCGAGCAGCGGTTCGTCGCTCCCGGTAGCGGTGACGATGACGTCGACATCGGAAGCGATCGTCTCTAGAGCACTGAGCGGGACGGCTGTGGCATCGACGGTGACTTCGTCGGCGAGATGTTCGGCGTGGGAGACGGTTCGGTTTGCGATGATGATCTTCGAAACGCCGGCAGTTTCGAGACTGCGGGCGGCGAGTCGGCCCATCTCTCCAGCGCCGACGACCAGCGATCGAACACCCTCAAGCGAGAGATCAGTCGACGCAAGCTCTGTGGCCGCAGAGCCAAGCGAGACGATTCCTTCGTTGATCGCGGTCTCTGTCCGCGCACGCTCGCCGACGTGAATCGCTTTCGTCACGGCGGTTTCGAGCATCGAGCCGATGCCGCCGCCACTGCGGGCGTCCTCGTAAGCCGTTCGGACCTGTCCGATGATCTGGTCTTCGCCGAGGACGACCGATTCGAGTCCTGCCGAGACACGGAGCAGATGGCGCAAACTCTCGTCGTGGTCGGTGATGACGAGTGCGTCGTCGTCGATCGATGCAAAAAACTGTTCGACTGCGGCCTGGCCGACGGCGTGGTCGGCACCGACGACGTAGGCTTCGACCCGGTTGCACGTCGAGAGCACGAACGCCTCGTCGATCTCCGGCAGCGAACACAGCATCGAAACGCCAGCCTCCTGACTGGCGGGGCTGGCAGCCGCGAGTTCGTCGACGCTTCCACTGTTGTGTGTTACCCGTCCGGCCGTGATAACCCCTGTCGCTGTCACGTCCGACCACCTACTGTCGATTCAGCAAGCACGTCCTCAATCACTTGCTCACAGTTCGAAGTACCAGTACGTAAATCTGTCCAAGCGGCCGAAGAATTGACGACATCAGTGACGATCGTTCGCCGCTCTGTCGGCGGAACATCACGATCTTTGAGTTCCGATCGGAGCGTCGAACAGACGGTGGCCATCTCGCCAGCGCCGGCGAGTCGATCTTCGAGATCCTCACGGAGATACTTGCTCAAGGCTGGGGCCGTCCCACCGGTTGCGACGGCGACGACGACCGGGTCCTCACGGATCGTTGCGGGAACGACGACGCTGCCCGGCTCGCGACTGCCGGACTCGTCGGCCCGGTTGACAAGCGTCCCACGTGCGTTTGCCTCAGCGGCAACGGCCGCGTTGACCGCCTCGTCGTCGGTTGCAGCGACGGCAAGTGCCGGTTCGAACCGATCGAACCAGTCGGCGACGGCTGCCGGCTCGGGTGCTTCCCGAATCAGTTCGGCGTCGCCAAACGATCGGTCGCAAAAGGCTGGACTGACGACGACGACATCGGCTTCGCGGTCGAACCGACGGGCTTTCCGGGCCCCAACGGGACCGCCGCCGAAGATGAGCACCGTCGCCTCCGAAAAATCATGTAGCAGTGGGATCATCCTGTGTCGTGGTACTCCGTGGTTGGCTCGTTTCTGGCTTTAGTGTTCGCATCGGCACGCTCGCGTAGTCGAATACCGGTCTTTTTCAGAATCCGTGTTGAAAACAGCGAGTCCCAGTCCTCCTCGGCGACGTCCCAGTGGTCGGCCATCCGCTCGCGCACCTGTTCGATCCGCCGATCGCTTTCGTCTTCGCTGCGGCCATGAGTCATCGCAAAGAAGTTGTACGGCCAGACGCCCTCGTGGCGTGGGCGCTGATAACAGTGGGTGACAAAGGGGAGGGCAGCGATTTCGGGGCCGACCGTCGAGACGATGTCGTCGGGAACGTTCCAGACGGTCATCCCGTTTTCCGTATAGCCCAGCGCGTAGTGGTTCGGGACGACGCCGATCCGTCGGATCTTCCCCTCGCGATCGAATCGAGCGATCGTCTCACGTGTCCACGCTGGCGAGCGCCCGATCGCGTCGGCGACATCGGCGTAGGGCGTCTCAGAGAGCGGCAGGCCGTCCTGGATTTCGAGGACGAGATCGCGTTCAGCCGGCGACAGCGTCGACTCGTCGGTCGGCTGGACGTCAGGACCGATCGCCGAGCAATCGATCCCGGCGGGGTCGCCGTCGGAGCCATCGAAGGGGCCGTCGACGTAGAACTTCGCCTCGACGCGAAACTCCTGTTCTTTCGGCAGGTTGTACGTCTGCTGGCCGGTTTCGGCTTCGATCTCCGCGAGCACCTCTTCGACGCGGTCTGGCTGGGCGACGGAGACGACAAACCACATGTTCAGATGCGGGTGTTCGCGTTCGTAGTTGTGTGCGACCTCCGGATGTGCGTTCACCTGTTTGTTGATCGCTTCAAACCGTGACTCGGGTGCGTGCATGGCGACGAGCGTCGCCGCGCCGCCGATCTCTTGGGCGTTGATCAGCGGGCCAAACCGCGAGAGAACGCCCCGATCGTCTAAGTCACGAACCGTCTCCAGCAACGCTTCGGGGTCGATCTCGACGCCCCGATCGGACATGGCAGCCGCCGCGGCCTCGAACGGCCGATCGACGACGGGAAATCCACCCTGAAAAGCGTTGACGACGGCCCGTTCGCGCTCTGTGAGATCGACGTCCGTACTCATATTGATGACTGGGGAGTGGCGGGTAATAAGCCACTCGTGTCTCCCCACTGGCTCCACAGTTCGAGACGCATGTATCAAAAAACTATCCCTCGATCCCACGCCGTGGGAGTCAGATCGCTTTTCCCCCGCGGTCGGATAAGGTTCCGAATCAGGTGTTTGACATCACTAGCCGTACACCCGATAGACGGCATCAGCCAGCTGGTTGACCCGCGTTGCGTGTTCGTGGGACTCCTCACGGATACCGTTACAGACGTATGCGAAGGTTAGCTCGGCTTCGGGGTCGACCCAGGCGGCGATGCTACCGAGGCCAACGTGGCCGAACGTCTCCGGTGAGGAGAGCGTTCCGAACAGATCGGAGACGGTGCCACCGCGCCAGTAGCCCATCGCATACCGCATCGGTCGAGAGAGCGTCCCGTCATCGGCCGTCTCGATCTGCAGTGTTGTCGCTTGATCGACAGTGTCGCGATCGAGAATCCGCGTCCCATCGAGCTCGCCACCGTTTGCCATACAGGCAAAAAAGCGTCCCATGTCTCTGGCTGTACTAATGCCGTTTGCTGCTGGGATCACCGCTTTGAGAACGTCGGGATCGTTGCCCAGCCCGGCCGCAGCCGGTGGCGAGAGATCGACCAGTCCCTCCTCGGGGTCGGCACACCGATCGAAGATCTCGAAGCCGGTGAGGTCTGCAACCGAGTCGGTGTCGCCGTCCCGGACGCCGACGCTCGTCTGGTCCATCCCGAGTGGCTCGAAGACGGTTTCTCGGGCGCGCTCTTCGATCGGCGTTCCGGTGACCTGCCGGACGAGTTCGCCGACGAGCCAGCCGTAGCTGACGGTGTGGTAGGCGGCGGTCGTCCCCGGCTCGTCGTCGAGTGTCTGGGTTTCCATCGTCTCGACGATCGTCTCCCAGTCGCCCCATGCACTCGGATCGTCGTCGAGTTCGCTCGTGGCCATGCCGGTCTGGTGGCTCAGGACGTGACGAACCGTCACTTCCTCTTTCTGGTTGTCTCCGCGCGCGAACGACGGCCAGTGGTCGACGATCGGGTCGTCGTACGCGAGTTCGCCCGATTCGACGAGCTGGTGGACGCAGGTGCCGACAAACGGTTTCGTACACGACCAGACGAGGTGTGGCGTCTCCGGGGTTGTCTCTGCGCCGTCGGGGCCGGTCGTCCCACCGGCGATATCGAGGACGCGATCGGTTCCGTCGTAGACAACGAGCTGTGCGCCGTGGTGAAGCCCGACATCGAGGTGCCGATCGAACAGCGCCTGAATCCCGGACTTGCCCTGTGTATTGGTAACTTCCGCCATGAACGGTGTTCAACAGCGGTCGTGAAAACAGTTTGTCCCATACTGATTAGCGTCATCAATTACCGCTGATCGCCGACCCCGTTACTGGGGATCAACGCGGAACGGAGTTCCGCGAGCAGTCGGGCGCAGCCCGACGACGGACGGTAACTACGGACACTAATCAGTATCAGTCCGGGACGATCGGACAGGCCGGGCTACTCGCCTTCGACGCCAGTGACCTCGAAGCCGAGGTCGCGAATCCCCTGAAGAATCGCCTCGTGGTCGGCACTCGCTTCGTAGTAGATGACGATATCGAACGTCCCCTCTCGAAGCAGTTGCTGGCACTCCCAGACGAACTCCTCGTCCTCCAGCGTCAGTCCCTGATGCTGGTTTGAGGAGAAGTCGGTGTCGTCGTTGCCTGAGTAGACGTAGCAGTCGTTAGGGTTGTACCCCGACTGCTCGGCGATGATCTCGCCGACGTCGATCGTCGCCTGCATCATTTTGATGTCTTCCTGGCCGCTGTATTCGGTGTGGACGATCGCGCCGTTTAACGCGATGTCGCCGGGTTCTAAGAGTGCTTTCGTCCGCTGGTAGAGATCCTCGTCGAGTACGTCTGCCATTGGTCCGATCGAACGCGTCCGGACAGATAGCAATCACGGTTCTGGTTGATGGACACCGACTGTGGAACGGGTCGTGGCTGTCTCTCGCGTATCGAAGAAGACGCAACACACATAGTCGTTGATATCATCTGTTCAGTCAATGAAGCGGTGGTTTCGCCAGTCGGTCGACGCTGTCTACGAGCAACTGCTCTCCCGAGAGGTCGCTGGCGCGCCGGCTCACGTCGCCGTTATTCAGGATGGCAATCGGCGGTACGCTCGTCGCAAGGGTGAAGCGTCGACGGCCGGTCACCGTGCTGGGGCAGAAACGACCGAACAGGTGTTAAACTGGTGTCAGGAGATCGGCGTCGAAGAGCTCACCCTGTATGCGTTCTCGACAGAGAACTTCGAGCGGCCGCCAGAGGAACGCGAAGCGCTGTTCGATCTCCTCCGTGAGAAACTGCTCGAGTTCGCCGACGCCGATCGGGTCCACGACAACGGCGTTCGCATTCGCGCGATCGGCGCGATCGATCAGTTGCCAGCCCGTGTCCGAGAGGCCGTCGAGTACGCCGAAAGCCAGACGTGTGAGTACTCGCAGTTTACGCTCAACATCGCACTCGCCTACGGCGGCCGATCGCAGCTGCTCGAAGCCGCCCGAGAGGTCGTCTCGGAAGTCGATGCCGGCGAACTCACAGCCGACGAGATTGACGTTGAGACGATCGAGCGCCGGCTGTACGACGATCCGGTCCGTGATGTCGATCTGATTATCCGGACCGGTGGCGACGAGCGCACGTCGAACTTTCTGCCCTGGCATGCAAACGGCAACCAGGCGGCCGTCTTCTTCTGTACGCCATACTGGCCGGAGTTCTCGAAAACCGACTTCCTGCGGGGAATCCGCACCTACGAGTACCGAGCCGAATCGTGGCGACGAACCCGTGCGCGGCGCGCACTCGCGCTGATCAAAGCCGTCGGTGACACCGAACTCCCCGAAGCCCAGTCGATCGTCGATCGGTTCCGTGACTCGCTGCCGACGGCCGAACAGCCAGAGCGAGACGAGGAAGCGATCGAGTCGGCGAGTCAGCCGGCAGATTAGTACTCCGTCACGCGTCGACGTGTGAGTCGACCCAGTTTTTGGGTGTCGGGCCGATCGGCGTCAACCGAAACGCCCAATCGAGTCGATACGGTAGGTCGTGTATGCGACAACGAAAGCTCGGGGCCGGCATCGGGACGCTGGCAGTCGGCGTCGTCGTCTTCGTGCTCCTCGGGGCAACCGGCAGTCTTCGTCACCCCGCAACCGCGGTCGAACAGACCCACCCGGCCGAGTTCGTCGCGATCGGTGCCGGCTTTCTGTTACTGACTGTCGGTCTTCTCGTGACGATTATTACGTACGTCGAGCCGGCACTGGAGTGAGTCACTGGTCACGAAAAAAGCGTCCATGAAACCCGAACGGCTCTGCGTGTGGAAGCGGGATTCGAGCATGCAGATCGAGCGCTTTGGCGTCGAAAACCAGCACTGACGTGCGTTCCCGATCGGTATCGAGTGCGGGTGCGATCACGACGCCGTCGTCTTCGCTGTCGGCGTCGGGGTGACAGATCGGGATCGGCTCTTCGACGTAGACCGATCGCTCCCACCACTCGCGTGCGGTTCCGGTCTCGCAATCGACTTTGACGAGGCCGTTTGCGCTGTCGCGATCGGTTGCCTGCCCGTAGGCATAGCGGTGGCGTCGACCGACGACCGATCGGGGGACGCGTGGCAGTTCCATGCCGCCGTCGTAGAGTCG
>LKMJ01003265.1_pt1 | contig 15072 bp, 6 predicted proteins | sample 643391 | NCBI WGS metagenome assembly LKMJ01 (sample SAMN04112250, study PRJNA286221) | soda lake metagenome | biome: soda lake; feature: Kulunda Steppe; material: water; isolation source: sample PL-Br10 brine of Picturesque Lake | place: Russia: Kulunda steppe | collected 2010-07
GGGGGAAATTCCATGCACGAACGTTGATTATTTCGTCATACCCCGATCGGGTCGGGTACGGATGGTTGGATAAGTTGTTTACATCTGGGTTAGAGACAAACGGCGCTGACGTTCGGGTTAATTACCACATTTGGCCTCGTGACCCGGAAACAATGCTGAATGAGTTGAACACGCGTGCAACTCGCCTCACCTCGACTATTCGTCGGAAACAGCGAGAGGGGAAAATTAACACGATGGAAGAGGAGCAAAAACGTGAGAAGGTCAACCGCCTTCGTGATCGGTTGAATAAAGGCTCAACGAAAATCTTCGATTTTGCGTTGTATGTCCAAGTAGTTGGTAACGATAAAGAAGCTCTCAATGACGGTACTGAAGAGGTGAAACAGATGTTTGCGCAGTCGAATGCGCGTGTTGCACCATTAGTTGACAGGCAACTTGATGCATTCCGGGGAGGTGCCCCCCTCGGTCAAGATCGAATCCGGAAAACGCAGATTATGGACTTGCAGTCGCTTGGAACAACGTTCCCATTTATTGAACCAACCCGTGTCATGCCAACTGGGGTGCTATTCGGGTTCCACCATACGACAAACAGTCCTGTTATTGTCGATCGATTCGAGCTTTCGGGCCATAACGCGTTGGTGTCGGGTAAAATCGGGTCGGGGAAGAGTTATCTGAGTAAGTTGATGATGTGGCGGCGGTTGATGATGGATCCTGAAACTGAACTCATGGTCATTGACCCGGTCGGTGGGTTCGGTGACATGGTTGAAGCGCTTGGTGGGCAGGTGATCACTGTTGATAAAGATACTGTCATTAATCCGTTGGAGATAAAAGAGGCTACTGCCACTGTCGGAGAAATGGAAGAGGATCCGTACGATATGAAGATCCGGTCTGTTATGGGCATGTTCCAGACCCACTTTTCTGGTGATCGGAGTCTAGACAAAGGTGAAGAAGGTGTTCTTCGGCGGGCAATAAAGTACGCGTATCTACAGAAAGGTATCACAAAAGATCCACGGACGCATTCGCGTGAGAGCCCAGTAATTCAGGATATTATTGAAATTCTGAAAGAGATGGCGAATGGAAATCAGCCTGAAGATTTCCTTAATGTTGATCAAGAGATGATGAAGTACGTTGGTGTGATGGGTGAAGATTTCGAGGATTCAGATGCAGTAAAGCGGAACCAGGAGCGGGAATCCGGGTATGCACACCAGGTGTTGCTTGGGTTGGAAGAGTTCGCTCCTGGAGGACAGCGTGATAATCTCAATGGGCACACGAATATTAACATGGATGCGCGTGTCGTTCAATTTAATCTAGAAAACGTGGTTGACGCAAATAATGCTGGACTTATCATGCATATTATGTTGGATTACCTGTTCCAGCGTACGAAGTCATCAACTGGTCGGTCTCTTGTCACTATTGATGAGGCCCACTACATGCTGGGCTCTGAAGGGGCTACAGAAGTTCTCAACACTTTTGTTCGCCACTCTCGTCACTATACGAGTGGCGTCACCTTGATAAGTCAAACAGTTGACGAGTTTATGGAGGGTGAAGCTAAGGAAATATATGACCAATGTGATATTCGGGTGCTCATGCGACACGAAGACCTGGGAGAAGAAGCAATGGAATCACTTGGCCTTGAACCACCGGAACGGAATTTCGTTCTCGGGGCACAGGCAGGCAATACATCTGACCACTCCGAATGCCTCCTCATGACTACTGACGCCGGAAACAGACGGCTCCGTGTGTACTCAAACACATTCGAACACCACGTTGTCGATGCGAGTGCAGACAATGTCTGGACACTCCTGTATCGCCGTGGTACAATCGACTGGGAAACAATCCCTGACGATAAGAAACGAACCGTAAAACGGCAAATCGATGCAAGTGGTGACACAGCTACACCAGCAGACTAACACACCATTATACCCGGGTTTGTTCCTTGGTGTAATCACCTCGGTCGTATTGATTCACCACACCAGATAACTCACAACGCACCACCTACCCAACTAACGATACAATGCGTAGATATGGACATTGGGGGCTGACGCTTGTTTTTACGGCTCCGCTTATCATTTTCCTCCCAATTTACCACTCTGTCCCGATCGGTGGAATGATGATTATTATGACATTCCTTCCAAACAAGGAAATCCCAATTACATTCGTTGGCAGACGAGGATTCATGCACACTATTTGGTTTGCCTTCTTGGCTGCTGGAATTGTGTTTACTGCGGTGGTCTCTCTCTTAACACTCGTTGAAATCGGAATTGTGGAACTTGGCGGGCGGATTCCGTCAACACTACAACCAGTACTCACTGGTGTGTTGCTTGCAACAGGGACAGCACTCGGTGTAATAAGCCACATCATCGGAGATACACTTACCGGCGGAGGAAGCAAACCGCCAGTCAAACCCTTCTGGCCAGTCTCCCGGAAACGAATCCGGTTTGGAGTCCAAGATCAACGTCACCCGGTCGTGAATGAAGGGCTATTCAAATTCATGGTCATCGTCACGATATTCTTATTTCTTATCAAACTCAACGTCCGGCCTATATTCTTGTACTGAAATCTTCCAACTAGAAGTGAAAACTCAATCCTCGCATCATGACTGAATCCCCATTTCATCCGTAACATTAGAGTTCAAAACAGGGTAACTATTTTAGCCATCCCTGTTTTAATACTGTGTAACACGGTCCGGTTATATCCGGGTTCAAAACAAAACGGTTTCAGAAGGTACTATGGAACGCGAATATATCCAAGTTCGACCGTCCCGTGAAAGCTTAAATCCTGATGATATAGTAAGTCACATCTCTAGTCTTCATAAACTCACACACCACGGGAATAAAAACACTATTCGATCACGCCTCAATCCGTTAGAAGACAGTAGTGAGCAAGTACCGGAATTTGAATTCCTCGCAATCAGCCAAGGCAAAGACTCACCAGTCGAATTTCTCTACGGAACGAACGGAGAACACATAAACGCGTTGAAAAACAGATTGACTACAGCTTACCCATCCTCATTCGATGTTGAACTCGTTAAAGTTGATGTTCTGGAAAAAATCATCCCACCAGAACGGTACGCTCCAGAAGACTTTGTTAAGAAATTAGAAGGAGGGGATCTACTGTTTGATCCTGACGCAACAGGGACAGTCGAAGATATCACAGGCGATCACACAGGGAAAACAACAGCCGGTGAGGAACCAGAAGAAGAACCTGATTCTGAGAACAACGATCCTCAAGACAGTCACCAAAGTCAACAGACCGGTTCGGAAGGTGAGGGGCAACAACCTTCAAAGACCCCCACAACAACCACTGGCGATGATAACATGATGAGTCTGGATGTTTCCCGGCCAAGTGAAACAACAAAACCAAAACAAGAAGAAGATGCTGTTGATGACAGTGGTGAGAAACTGAAACTCAACCCCGACCAACTCGACGGGTACGATATGCTTAAAGAAATTGATGCTGGGTTGTTGGATCTCGTCGAGTTACCAGATGAAATCGATGGCAGTTACCTAGAGCGGGAAATTGATGGGCCAACATGGACTGAAGACGGGGATATTCTTGCCCGGCCAACGTTAGAGCACGGCGTGCCTGTTGCAGCACGCTGGGATGGTGGTGGCGAACGGAAAAAGGACTGGATGACCACGATGAAAATGTTTTCAAAAGTGGCCAGTCCCGGTGAGGAAGACATTCAAGACCGGGCTCCCCTAGCAACACTGATCCAGCACCTGGCTTCTTCGGATCTCCCGATCGCATTCCAGGTCGTATTCAAACGCATTGAAGACTGGTCACGGCAGGCCGAGCGGAGAAAAGATAACTTGCACTTGAACCGGGATACACTCGGGCAAAAGGTGATGTACGAACTTGGGGAAATTCTCCACGCACCGAGCGCTGAACGTCGCCGTGAACGGATGCGCGACTACATGGAAGATATTGGAGAGAGCGCAGACATGAATGCGGAGTCACCAGTCGCTGGTGATGTCGGAAAACGACGAAAACTCATCGATAATAAAATCCCAAAACGAACGTTCCGGGCAAACCTTCGTGCTATCTCTGTCGCTAACGATGAAGTCTCAATCCATGACGTCGAACGAACGATGGACGATCTTGCATCCGTCCTTGATCACATCGATGGGTACTTCTACGGTCTTGAGCCGACGATACTGAAAGACGGTGAGGGGTATCGGAACAAGAAGAAAGCGACGGAGGAATTCCACCGCCTTGTGAATCGGGAAATTAAGACCGGGTCTGGGAAAATAAGAGAGGATATTGTTGTGAATGCAGATGAATTGGCTAACTTCATCACAGTTCCATCATCAGAAAACCTGACTGTCGAAGGTGTTCGAGGAACACGTGCAGAAGCTGAAGCTCGTGACCCTCTCCCGAAACCTGACCCGGATCTGATGAAAGAATTCCATAAACCAGGCATGCGGATTGGCTATGCATTAGATAAAGAAGCAGGGCGTGAACCAGTCCCAACACAAGTCCCACCTGGATTACTCACAACACACTACGGTCGGTTTGCAACAACTGGAGCAGGGAAATCAAAAGCCCTTATTAACGATATTTTGTCCCTGTATGAGAACACCGACGGGCCAACAATCCTTATCGATCCAAAAGGAGACGGGATGACACAGAATTACCTCCGAGCTCACTTTGAACGGTTCGGAGAAGAAGATTTCAAAGAAAACGTCATCCACTTCCCACTGCCAGATATCCTTCCAGGGTTTTCATTCTTCAACATCGAGAAAGAAGTCGAACAACGAGTTCAAGAAAAGCAGAAACTGTCAAAAGATAAACTCCGGAATGATGTCGTGCAGAACAAAGCGGACTACTACCAAGAACTACTGAAACTGGTGATGGGGGTTGATAGTTACCAAGACTCGAAAGTTGCACCAATTCTCATCAGTTCATTCATCAAAATCCTGTACGACGAAGAATACGTTAAACAACGGCAGCGCGACAAGGAACAAGGAAACGACGAAGAAGATCACGAATTGAATGAACGGCCGTCAGATAATTATTTCACACACAGACAACTTGAAGAATTAAGCCGACAGGTCCAGCAAGGACAAGCACCAGATAAAGTATCGTACGAAAACAAGCCGATTAAGCAAACGATTCAAGAACAGATCGAAGGTGATGAACACACCTTTTCGGTCATTATGAACTCGGTTTTCAACCGTCTTAACTACATCCGAGAAGATCAGCACTTGAGACGGATTTTCAACAATACAGAACCACAGTTCGATTTCCGTGATCACCTTAACGATAATAAAGTCATCCTTTTCGATCTGGGCGGTCTTCGAGATGATGCCAGTACCCTTATCACGGGACTCGTCTTGACAGAGTTGTGGGATGCACTTCAATCATCACCGAAGATGAAGTGTACAAAAGAAGGGATGAGTGTTGAAGATGCCCGGGAAAAAGCACGCAAAAACGGATTGGATCCAAGTGATCCACCACACTGTGAACCGTGGCCAGACGATCATCTTGTGAACCTGATTATCGACGAGGCCGCATCTGTTACCGTGTCGGATATTCTGACGAAAATGCTTGAGCAGGGACGGTCGTTCCACCTGTCTGTTGGTCTCTCAATGCAGTTCCCAGAACAGATGAAGGACTCATCAGAACGTGTTTACAAGAACGTTCTGAACAATGTAGCGACAAAACTCATCGGGAAAATCACACTTGATGAAGAAATTGCGAAAGCAATGGCGCACGAAGGAATGGACGTTGACGAATTCAACGACCGAATCAGCGCCCTTCCACGAGGGGAATGGATCGCACAGCTCCCTAGCCCCAACTTTATGGAAACAGGACCTGAACCGTTCAGCCTTCAGCCACTTCCAATCCCATCTGGACATCCAGAAAGCGAGCATGTATTGACTGAAGAAGCCGATCAACGATTTGAACACTTCCTCGAAAATACGGTTCACAGGCGGACACGGGAAGAATACGGTGTGAAAGACTCTGCTAACCTTTCATCCAGTGGTACAAGCAATACCTCAAACACTGACGGAAGTGAACAGACCAGCACCAACGAACAAACCAATGAATCCGAAGACACCTCAAGTCCTGGTAATGAAGATGACTACGCCGATACAGAACTTGATGAAGTCAATCTCCCATCAGATGTATTAGACGATGACGTTGTTACAGAAGCATCTGGTGATGAAGAACCCCCGGATTCGGAATTACCCGACTCGCCTGAAGGAACCAGCGGTGAGCCTGGTGCAGTGGAACCAGTTGAAACAACCGATGGCGGAACAACAACCGACACTGGTTCATCAACAGATACCAGCAGCGGCCTCGCACAAATCGGCAAGGTAGAAGGGAATCCTGATGATCTCCCACCACATATCGATTGGGACGACAACATCGGGATTTACACCTGTCAAGTCTGTCATACAGAATACTATCCAAGCGAGCGGAAAGAGGCAACTACGTGCTGTCAAAACAGGCTTCCCAGCATACGCGAAAAAATTGGCGATCCATCAAATATTGAATCTCTCAGTAATGCTGACGGGTATATCACAAGTACAGAATCATACCCTGCACACACAGATGAAGTCCAGACTCTCCGAACAACGGTCGTAGAAGAAGATCTTTCGTTTGCTGAAGAGCCAAGCGTTTCTGACCAAGCCGTTGAAAGAGAACGTCATCTCCCAAAGATAATCAACAAAGGCAACAAGGAAACAATCGGTGGCGTCGCAAGCACACTCATAGCAAAAACACCACCACAGTACCATGCTGGGATTGAACACTTTATCGATTATTACATCGACCAACTCAAAGGTGAGACAGAGAAACTCGATGACGACATCGAGCCAACAGAAGCTGGATTCCGGGAGTTAATATACGAAATCCCACCAGCTGATGTTAATGTCAAGATTGAAGACTTGCTCACATGGACATACGACGATATTTCGGATGAAGTCCTCGCATTGTGGCGAAACAACGACTGCGACCCAGCATTCAAACGGTTCTACAGCGGTCGTGTCAAAGCCCCAGGCACAAAACTAGCACGGACTGGAAAATACGGCGTTGCGTACAACCCGGCACTCGGTCTTGAGACGCCAATCGACCCAACGTACACCGAACCCGTCGCATTCGTATTCCCAGATGACCTCTCTGAAGAAGACGACGATGACTCTCAAGACGACGACAGTGTCCCTCTTGAGAAATTTACTGTTCCCGGGATTGGTGACGATCATCTTTCAGAGCACGGCATCACTCGTGACGAAGCAGACTTCATGGGAGCTGTCGTGAAGGCAATGAACAACGACCTCGAAGGGTACAACCTCATCAACTCAATGACCAAGATTAAATCACTATACGATATTGATGAGGAAAAACTTCAAGAAAACGGGTACCTGAAACGCCACTCTGGCGTCCAGAACAGGGCCTACTACACTGTCACCGTAGACGGGCAGAAAGCCTGCCAAATGACAAAACAACACGGGCGAGGAGTAGTGGATCTTGGAGATCACACACCACACAGAGTCGGTGTTGAACTCATTAAACAGTATTATGAAAGTCTGCCAAACGTCCGGCGGGTTGAACTTTCCCCAAAAGAAGCAGGGAAAGAGGTTGACTTGTGTGTATACGATGACAATGGAAATCGGTATGCTATCATCGAAGTCGAAGGCGGACGAATAACAGCAGACACTGGCGTTGAAGACGGTGATTCACCAGGTATCAATAACTATGAGTCTGTCCGGAAAGACTACGAACTCCTTGCTCAATCAGACGGTGAGAAAGTCTGGGTGGTCCGGAATTACGAAGTTGCAGGCAGTGTCCTCCAAGCGCTGAACTCAAGCGACGACATTGACCTTGACCTAGATGAGGACACAGTGAAAGATGTGAAAGACACCACGCTCCGGATGACAGATTTGAATGAAAAACTAAACGAAATGAACGCCTCAGGCGTTGATAAACTCCTGACCTATAAACAGATCCGGAACAAATTGAACGATAACGACTAACAAGAGGGAGTCCTAATGACGCAATCAGACTCGTGGAGACAATCCACCAGAGCAGAGATTAAGCAGTACTACACAGACATCTTCCCAGAGAAGGTAAGCGAATTGCCAGCCTGGATTACACCGAACGGTCCAAAGCAATATGCACTGGCTTTCAGGGAAGATCACCCCGCACGAATGAAAACTGACGACGGGGAAGAAAAGATAGTTGGCTTAAACTTCGTTCGACGAAGCACACGTAGTGACTACGATGACGGTGATACCGTTTTCATTGAAGACTGGGATACCATCCTTTCATTCTTTCAACGGCCAGCTGCAAGAGACCCTTTCGCTATTGCAACGAACCGGGCGAAAGGCCTCATCCATCCAGATAACAGCGATGTGACCAAGCCAGAACCAGCAGAACCAGCCCCCGCAGCAGCCTACTACGCACTTGATCACTGGGATCAATACTGGCGATTAGCATTCGATATCGATGCCAAGGACGTCGCCAAACAACAAATCGCAACCGGGAATCAAACATACGAAGATGTGAGTGACGAACAAGTAGAAAACGCGGGGTTTATTGACACACCACCACAACCTCATACCCTCTCTCCTGAACAAGCGACTGGGGTATCTGAAGGATCAGGAAGCGTCATCGCCTACCCGTACCGATACTCAGACATCCGTCGATCGCTCCAGTACGCATTTGAACTCAAAGAATGGCTTCTCGATACGGTTGGATTCGAGGAAGCAAGAGTGTTCTATACCGGACAGGGGGCGCACGTGTATGTGCACAGCGATGATCCATACTACAAGTATACGCATCAAAGCCGACGGTACATAGCAACATACATCAAAGAACGTCTTAACATCCCTGTTGATGCACAAGTGACATGGGATAAGCAACGTGTTATGAGACTCCCACTGTCATTGCATACCGATGTGAATAGAGTTGTTACAGAAATTCAATCCCCTGACTTTGACTTCAAAACAAAAGCGCTTCCAGAAACAGTTACCCAATCCATGGAAGGTGACCAACAATGACTCCGGGCAACACCAATACAAATAAACGAGATCCAACGAACAATACTTCTCGGGCCTGGAAAATAGCAGCGAACCCTGAACAGTACTCAAAAACAGACCGGAAGTTACTCATCCAACGGGGGATCTCAGAATACACAGCAACTAACGGTGAACTCAACGAAGGTGATCTGTTAGGAGATGTTTCACAATTCATCGTTGATGCACTCGATCGAAAACTCCGACGTGAAGTCGTTAACGACCCACCAGGCATTATTCACTACCCTGGGCGGATGGTGTTACTCATGTCACTCGGATCTGTCCTTTCACGCAAGCATGATCTAATCAAAGAAGATCCGAGAAAACCACTTCTTCATACACACGTTAGGGGGTATTACTTGAACCTCCTTTTCGCTGCTTCCAAGCATACAGACCATGGGTATGATATTCGTGTTGGAATGGGAGAACGTGTCTACGGTCGAGAACAGGAAGATGAGTATGGACCACCGGTTGGGAAACCAATCGAAGGAATTGAACCACTTGACGGGTTTGATGGATACTTCTATCAAATACCGATCGTTCATGCAAACAGGAAGTGTGAAGCCCGTACTGGAAATGGTAAAAACGGTGAGATGAAGTCATTGATCAAAGGGAAATACATCTATCTACCAGTCGATGATGTTGATGAGAAGTACGAAGAGTATTTCACCGGGTATGATGGGATCGCAAGTACACTCGAACAAGTGGTAACGCTCTCTCTTAGCAAGGAACAATTAAACTCTTACCAGGAAGAATTAACAAAAGCGAACAATCGTATTGAAGAGTTGCAAAGGGGAGGTCATGAGGAGATCTTATTCAAAGAACGGCGTTACCCTCCAGAGTTAGAAGTTATCCTCATGTCTGTCGAAGGTGTTGATGAGGACGTTGCGAAGCTGGGTGAACAACTCACAGCCGAACAAATCTATAACGCTGTCAGGGATTACGGAACTGAAACTGATGTTGAGTGGGTGAAGGGCGTGGCAGATGATATGAGCTCACCGAGTTCAATTGCAACCCGTTTATCTAACTATGCGAATGGAAAATCGTACGATCACGTCACAGCAATAAGCAGGAGCGGGAAACCAGACTTGTACGAGTTAGAATACCAAGTGGGTGATTTCAAACAGATTGATGTAACTGAAATCAGCGATTTGTTAGAGTTACCATGCATGGAAAATCTTCACAATTCATTGATGGATTCAAAACCAGTCAGATGGGAATTGTACTCTTTCGTTCGATACCTGTTTGAAATCGATGAGGTTGATTTCACTGTTGAAGATATTAAAGAGTGGTTCAGCCAGTACCCATGGTATGATGCAGACATTACGGACTACCAGGTCAGGTACGAGCGTGAACAACAAATGGCAGATGGGGATCGACCACTCCCGATTGGTTGCAGTAACGATAACAAAAGTTGGGCAAGTCATTGTATTGGGAAAGAACACTGTGATTACTCTTTGTATCAGAGTGTCGATTTGAGGCCGGATGTATACGATCGTGCAGACAGTGAATAGACGGAGTGGATTGTTTTGAATGCGTTCGGTGGGGGTGAATTGAAAGTGGATAGTTGCGGGTGGATCGTAGTTGTTTGTAGTAACGTGGTGTGAAAATTGCTTGCGAGTGTTTGACGAAACAGGATGGTGAGGGCATCCTCGAACCACCAACACCACCACCGACTTTTTCTGATAAATATATACAAAGAATTTAATTAATTGATTGTCGTTTGTTGCGGGTGTGTGGGGGGGTGAATTTAGTGAATTCGAAATCGGACTTATTTTTCGATATGGATACAACTAATAATTAACCAATCTCAGTCCCAGTGGAATCTGCCAGAACTACAGAGATCAAATCATTCTATATTTTTTGACCACAGAATACTTCATGTTATCCCTAAAGATATAATTTCTTTCTTTTGGTGAAATAGTGTGATCCTCAATATATCCCAACAACTCTTTTTAGGTATTACTAAAGATAGTATTTTTCTGTTTAGTACTATATGAAACACTCAAGTCCAGGAAGTAATTAATCTTGGACTCCCAAGAGATCAGGTTTGTTTCTATTGGAGTAAAATATAGATAGTATTTACAATACCATGCACTGTTTATATATAGAATAGCAAAGGAAATAGAATAGTCCTTCCTTTTCCAAATATATCTTACTCTGATAAGTGGAGGATGAAAGCCACATGATCCGGGTTATTCATAAATCAAGTGAGGTAGTCCAAAGGCAGTCGGGTGACCACTCTGGGATTTACCTATTCTTATTCATTATTGAGTCATATTTATTCTATACTAAAGGAACTAAACTCCGGTTTGTGCACTCGATCGTAACCATACGGGAAGGACCACTCCCCCCACAACTACCTTTCTAAAGAATTTATATCTAATTACGTGGGATGAAATCTCCAATCTTGACGGATTAGAGAGAAAGGTGGAATAGTCACCATTTCAGCTGTGAAATAGAGACCGTATAGTCAAGCTCGAAAGAGTCCAGTTTTCTTTTGTCTCTACCTCCCGAAGTATCTCCCGAACTAATCAAACGGTTTAATATGGGTGACGAAGGGGAGAAGGATTCTGATAGCAGAAATGCGGGGGTGATCTCTATAATATTTCTTTCTCAATCATATTGCAGTGTGAAACAACCCTGGTGAGTTGCTATTGGGTTCGGTATTGTTGTGTGTGTGTGGTGCGTCAGTAGGTGGAGTTGTTATTCAGAGGTACCCATTAGAGGTGTTTTGAATCGTATCGAGTGACCGTTGTGGGTTTCATATCAACACACAAAACACCAGGACTCGATTGGACGTAGATCAGCAATACCACCACACCAATGCCAACCATACCAGAACAAGAAATGAGGGTTAGCGTTACCACAGCCACGTCGAGTGATAAGAGGACTATAGTTACTGTTATCTTTGGAGGGGTCTCACAATACCATTTCAACATTAACTAATTGAGTAGTTTCTTACCAGACCCGCGTTGTTGAGCACTCCCCGATCTTCTTTGACCAAATCAATACCGAGTAAATAACCCTTTTCCAGTTGTTTCATTGCGAATATAAACTCCGATCAGGGATTTTTGGAAAGAACCGAATACCAATACAGTTTTATTGCCTATAATCATACCTTATTTTAATTAATATAATTATTTAGTTTGAGCGAGGGACGGTTATATTTGTGCTGTATTACGTAAAGCTGAGGAGGAATTGTAGTTGCTAGGGGATTAAGGATGTTTTCGTTTGGGTGATCCAACTCAAAATTTATCACTCTACAAATGTTATTATTACCAGTAAGTGGTGGTGGGATAGATTTGCTCACTCATTTTCTGTTCAAATATTATCTAAACACCAGGCTGAATCACTGTCTGTAAGCACAATTTCACTGGGTGATCGGTAATATTTACTAAACTCAGATCCAGTAGGAAATGAGATATCACCTATCTCGATCTAGAGTTTGGTGTATATTACCTATGTCCACTGGATTATTTTATTAGTGTTTTTCCAAGAGCAATCACATACTTTTCTTATCTTAGCTATCCGAGGGATTCCTTTCAAGTTTCTACGATCGTATTTATCAATTAAATCGAGGAAAAAGAAGTATTCGGGGAAGATGTGTTCGAGGTCTTCCCCCCAGGATTACTTTTTTGAGAGTTATTTGTATAGGATAATGGTCCAGTTTACCCTTTTATTCGCACCACAAATAAGTAGTATTTCTTCTGTAGGTGATATTCTAATTGCTCATGTAGCGTGAAGAGTTGATTATTTTCTTAAGATACTCTAATATATTCTTTTTAATCAGGTCTAAATATAAGACAGGGACATGGTGAGGGAATACATGCAGATGAATATCCACCTCTTTTCTTTTTATTCATATTACCCTATTTGAGGTAGGATCAATCTCCGAGAGGGGTGTGATGATTAGATATCCAATCTGATAGTTTCTTTTGGTTGGGTGGTGAAAAAGCCTACCCGAATTGATCCACCCCCAAACCACCCCATATTATTACTTGTTTTTATTAAGAAATTTTTATCCATTTACTGATTGATTCTATAATATCAACTACCCGTGTATATGTAGTTGGTTTCGTAGTCAGACACTGGTTTTGGAAAAATATATGCTTGATGATACTTCCTCAGCTGTCGATGGGTGCGGGAATTTTGAGCATTCGACACATATTGACAATTAACTAATTAAATTATTCATTCAAATAAAAGCGTGTCTTTCTATGTTCCATTGTCTTTTTGCATTACTCCTTGCCGTATATTGATTATGAATTATCTATTGTCTATATACATTGATTACTTACTGGCTCTTGTCTTGCGATTCCAGTTTTTCCATTTCGAAAATCAATTATTTATCTTTCCCCTATTTCATACAGAAAATGATAAATCAAAAATGCACTGACAACCCCATGATATCAGGTACAAGCCTCGATAAAAACAGTAACCAGATTACGTAATGGAGTTTCATAGAAATCAACTCATTTTTACATTATATATTTTCCAGATCCTGTACTGTGGTTTTTGATATAGCATTTCATAATCCAATGTATAGTTCTGCACCAGGTGTTTGCGTCGAGAAGCATTTCTGCAAAAGACACTGATCACAACCAAAATCACCCCTATCCTTTACTGCGATTTTCATGTTTCCATTTCGGATTTCTATGTATATCTTTAGAATCGGGCGGTTGACGGCCTCAAGCGTTATTTTACAACTACCGTTTCTAATCACTTTAGAGAGTCTGGGGAGACCTCTAATCCCTTCTTTTTGATCTCCCAGTGTTCTATACCCCCGGTGAATTTCCCTAGTTGTACTTTGATATATGGAGATTGGTGGGGCATTTAGCCCCCGGGACGGATTTCTCTGATGCCGAAGGGCGTGCCACATTCAGACGCCATGTGGGTGGGGCTTGTGCTGTGCTTGTCAGTTTGTAAATATTCCAAATAACCCCCATTGGCATGGGGGTTGCTGGGGCTGCGTCTCAGCAGACACCTGTTGTGTGTTGGATGGTGTTGTGACACCGTTTGTTTGTGTAACCCGAGTCTCTGTTGCGCGGTATGGATGACCGCGCGGTTGTTTGTTTGATTGGTGAGGTGTTGTTGTGAGACGTTCCCGCTACCGCGGGGGGAGCAGCCCTCTTGCGAGAGGGCTGTTCCCCCCCAGTCCCCCCACTCACGTTGTTCGGGGGGGATTTGGGAATGGAGGGCGGTGGGAGGGAACAGCACGTGGGGCTACCCGGTGAGCATGTAGGGCGGCAGGAGGCCGGCCCTTAGGAAAAGTGAATTGTCTTTCCATGGTTTGGGTGTGGTGGGGTAGCCGGGTAGTTGGTGTGTGGATCGTTGGTGGCGTGGTCGCCGTTGGTGTTGGTGTTGCTTCGTGTGTTGGTGTGGTTGGTTACAGCTGGTGATGGGTGGGTGGCGTTTTTCTGATTGTCTTGTTCTTGTTCTTGTTCCTGTTCCTGTTTTTTTCTTGTTTGTTTTCCAGTGGTGGTTGGTGTTGACGATCTGCGTATTTACTGCTGATGGTGCGTGGTGTTTGGTGTTGGTTGTCTTCACTGCAGTGACCGTGTTCGTGGTGAGGGTTATCGTGATTGTTATCGTGATCGTGTTCGTGGTTGCTTTCGAAGTGGGTGTTGGTGCTGGCGTGGTCGCCGTGGCTATTGGTGCTACCGCTGGTGTTGGTGTTGGTGTTGGTGTTGTTGCTGATCTACGTACAATCGAGCCCTGGTGTTTTGCGTGTTGGTGTTGGCGTGGTTGTGCTGGCGTGGTCGCCGTGGCTGTTGTGGTGGAAAGGGGTTCTTTCTCTCTCGTTTCTTTTCGTGGTGTGTGAGAGGTGTTGTGCATTGCTGTGCGCGGTGTTGATTGGAGTTACTTCGCTCCTTGTGGGGTGACCGGCCCGCATGGTTTTCTCTGAGTGGCGTCAGATTGGTTTGTGAGCGGTTTGTTTTCTCAGCGAGTGGTTTGTTATGGATTGCAGTTGGCAGGTACCTTCACGACTGACGTAGCGGTTCACCAAGACGATCTGCACAACACCAATACTGTACGAACAGCAATAACC
>LKMJ01003266.1_pt1 | contig 15069 bp, 26 predicted proteins | sample 643391 | NCBI WGS metagenome assembly LKMJ01 (sample SAMN04112250, study PRJNA286221) | soda lake metagenome | biome: soda lake; feature: Kulunda Steppe; material: water; isolation source: sample PL-Br10 brine of Picturesque Lake | place: Russia: Kulunda steppe | collected 2010-07
TCACCGATCGTTTTCGCTGTCTCGCATGCGACGAGATTCGCCCGGTCATCGTCCGTGCTGGCGATGAATAGATCGAACGAGCCGATATCGACCGCTTCGAGCGTTTCTAACGACGTTCCGTCGCCTGCGAGTGTCATGACGTCATACTCGTATTTTATCCGATCGACGCGGTCCGCGTCGATATCGATGATTACGACATCGTGGTTGGCCGAAAGACTTCCAGCGATGGACGTCCCGACCTCTCCGGCCCCAACGACGGCGACGTGCATATTCGCCACGAATCGGCGAGGCCACAAGTCGGTTACTATCGTCCGAGGGTCGACCTCTGCATGGAACGGCTACTAAGGGAGTACGGTCTTCCTTCAGTAAGGACTTCATAACAGAGACGCAGTTTCCCGATAGGACGGTACGATGAGCGTCCTACAGTCAACTGCCGAGCTCTCGTTTATTGTCGGCGTTTGGACCGGCGCGATACTCATGGCGATAATCTACATACTGCTCGGATTGCTCTTTCACCGACCCGATCTCCCGGATATCACGTATGAGTAGGTCGCTACACTACGTTGCCGGCGGTATCGTAAAAAGTGGTGAAAGCGTGACGGATCTGCGTCAGTCGCCGAACATCTGGCGCATCATCGGATGCATCTCCATCATCTGCTCTTCGGCGATCTCCTCATAGAGCTTGTAAGTGATAGAGACGGTGAGCAGCAGGCCGGTTCCGGTGACCTGCCCGATGGTACCGAGCATGTTCGCCATGACGGCGAGCAGTCCGACCAACGCGCCGCCGATGACGGTGACCTGCGGGATGTAGCGTTCGAGCACCTTCTCGGTGACGCCCGGCGACTGCCGGAAGCCGGGGATCTGCATCCCCGAGCGCTGGATCTGCTTCGCGGTGGCGTTCGGACCCATCCCGGTCGTCTCGACCCAGAAGATCGCGAAGATGCCGCCGCCGACGATCATGAACGTCAGGTCGACGCCGACGCGAACCATGATCTGCCACGGCGCGGCGGCCGTTTCACCGAGCCACCACATCCAATCTTCCGGCGAGTAGATCGGCGCGAGATAGTAAAACAGGCCGCCGGTCGGTTCGGCGAAGCCGCCTTCGGTACCGGCATAGTCTCCTAACCAAGCCGGCATCCCGGCCCACTGGGCGTTGAGAATGCGGCCGAGGAACTGGATGTTCGCCTGCAATGCGCGAACGAGGATCATCGGCAGGACGCTCGCGTAGATGAGCTTCACCGGGAAGCGACCGCGGGCACCCTTCACGCGGGCGTGGCTGAGCGGGATCTCGACGCGGACCGATTCGGCGTACACGACGATGCCGAAGATGAGAAGCGTCGTGATCAACGCGAGCAGCTCGCCCGGTCCGAGGAACAGATCGAACAGTCCAGTCTGCGTGAGGACCGGACCCATCTCGACCTGTCCGGTGAGAATGCCATACCAACGCGGGAAGAAGCCGACGTATCCGGCGTCGAGACCGCTCCACGCGATGAACCCGCCGATCAGCCGCTGGCTCACACCAGCGATGATGAACAGACCGATACCGGAGCCGACACCCCATTTGGAGATGACCTCGTCCATGTACAGGATGAGCATGCCGCCGACGAAGATCTGGGCGAACATGACCCACCCGAGCGCGGACGGGGAGATCCCGAGCGACGCCGCGACGTCGCCGCTCGGCTGAAGGAAGCCGGCGAACACCATCGGCAACGCGGTGAGCGCCGTCATCACGATGACGAGGAACTTCTGGAGGCCCTGATAGATCGCCTGATCCCGCGGGTTCTCTTCGGTGTTCAACCCGAGCAAGTTGGCCCCGCCGAGCAGTTGCAGGACGATCGATGCCGTGACGATGGGACCGATACCCACCTGCATTAGCGATCCCTGCTCGCCCGCAAGGATGGTCCGGAACTGCCCGAAGATGTCCTGTCCTTCGCCGAGTCCGTAAATCCCGACGTTCGTCAGGAAAAAGTACAACACGAGCACGCCCGCGGTCCAGCCGAGTTTCCGCTTGAACGGAACGTGTCCGGTCGGACGCTGGACTGCGGGTATTCGCGTGAGTACCGGTTCGGCGGCCTCCTTCCAACTCATTTACGCTTCCTCGTTGTCCTCGTCGGTTGTGTCTTTTTCGGCTTCGGATTCGAGTTCCTCCCCTCGATCCGAGAGGACCGCCTCGCCGCCGGCGGCTTCGAGCGCCTCCGTCGCGCTCTCGGAGAAGTCGTCGGCGACGACTTCGAGTTCGTTGTACACCCGGCCCGCGCCGAGGACTTTCACGACGTCGGCGTCGTAGCCGTCCTCGACGATATCTCGGGCGTCGATCGTGTATCCGTCGCCGGATTCCTCCGCGACGCCGTCCGCGACGAGCACGGCGATGTCCTCGTCGAGTTCGCGGAGATTGATCGTCTCGACGGTGCGTCGGGTTTTCTGTGGCCGCTTGAATCCCGATTTGCCGAGAGGCTCGTAGTTGTGGAACTCGTGTTTATCGCGACCGGCGCGTCCGCGTCCGCCGCGGTGGCCGGCGCCGCGTCGATTCTTGTGCGTCCCGCCGCCGTGGGTTCGGGAACCGCGCTGTCGTCGTTTCTTCGAAGTCATTATCGCATCGCCTCCAGGAGTTCGTCGATTTCCTCGGTCGTGTGTTTACCGAGCTGACCGCCCTCCTTTGTCGGGTGTTTGATACCGTCGTGGCCGCCTCGTGGCGGATGTAGACGGAGCGTGGGGGCGAGCCCCTGCGCTTTGAGCGTCGTCTCCTCGTCGAGGAGCGCCTCGGCCAGTGCCGAAACGTCGTCGTAGTCAGTGTTTTCCGCGACCCACTCGTCGTCGATGTCGGCGCTGCCTTCGGCCGGCTCCGCCCGACGAGAGATGAGCAGTTCGACCGTCTCGACCGAGGGTTCACCGTGGGCGACCCAGTCGTTGACTTTCGTCACCATACCCGTGTAGGTGTCCGTCTCGGGGACGAACGTGGCGTGGTTGACGCGGTGGAGGTTGAGCATACCGAGCGTATCGCGCACGTCGCCGCTTTGGTTTACCTCACCGCGGAGTTGGACGATCGCTTTCATTCCTGTGCCTCCCGTCTGACCTGTCGAGTGTGCTCCGGCGTTCGCGACTGCGACGCGTTCTGCAAGGCGTTGTAGGTCGCTTTCGCGAGGTTGAGCGTCGTTCGCGTGTTGCCGTGACACTTCGTCCAGGCGTCTTCGACGCCGGCGAGTTCGAGCACGTGTCGAACCGTCGGCGCGGCGGCGAGCCCGAGCCCACGCGGTGCGGGTTCGAGTTCGACCTCGACGGAGCCGGCTTTGCCGGTCGTCCGTCGCATCAGCGAGTTTCGCCCGCCGGGACGGTCTTCCCACGATCCCGAGCCGAGCGGCACGTCGATGATGTTCAGCTTTGCGACCTCGATCGCCTTCTGGATCGCGCCGCCGACCTGGTCGTCTCGGCCCTGTGCGTAGCCGACGTAGCCGTCGCGATTGCCGACGACGACGACACAGCGGAATTTGACGCGGCGGCCCGAGTCGGTCATCCGCTGGACCATGTTGATGTCCAAGACTTCGTCGTCGAGCCCCGGCAGGAGCTGATCGACGATCTGCGGTTCCTTCAGCGGGAGCCCCGACTGCAGGGCGTCCTGCATCGAGGTGATGTCTCCGTCCGCTACCTTCCGTCCGAGCCGCGTACGCGGCTCCCATCCGTTACTCATAGTTCATCCTCCAGGCGCTCTCGCACCTCATCGAAGTGTTCCGGAAGCTCGCTCGCATCGAAGTCGCCGGCGTACAGCCCGTCGTCGAGCTGCTCGGCGTATTCGGCGATGTGGCTCCCGCGGGTTCGCTGCCAGTCAGCGAACACGTCCTCGTTGTGCGGGATTTCGAGTCCCGCGTCGATTGCACCTTCCTGTACTGCGAATACCTTGTTGCCGGGCGTCGCGGTGTTGAGGCCGATATCGAGGACGGCCTCGTCGAGACCGGCCTCGACCGCGCGTTTGCCGGCCAGAAAGCCGGTCAGATACGCGGCGGGCAGATTGCCCGTCGGGGCCTCCCAGCCGAACTCGGAGAGCTCGGCCGAGGCGGCGTTTGCCACCGTTTCGTCACCGTTCTGGCCCGTAACGACCAGCTGCGCCCTGATGTGGTTGTTGCTCTTGCGAGCGACCAGGCGTGGTTTGCCGGATTTCAACAGGCGCAACCTCTGATGGTAGTTCGTACGGGCCTCGCGGCGACGCCGCATCGGCACCGTGTATCGTGGTCCTGTCGCCATTATTGTTCACCGTAGTTGTCGTCGATGTATCGTTTCAGATCCGCGACGCTGTCGAACTCGCCGCCGCTGGCCATATCGTACAGCTCGCGGTACTGCTCTCGACTCACAGCGCCTTCATCGCGCAGTTCGCGCAGTTCGCGACGCTGTGCGCGGATCCGGCTCTGCCAGTCTTTCTTTTTGTTCTGTCTGCCGCCGGCCGTTCCCTTCCGGGATCCGTGTCCCTTTCGGTGACCGTAGGCGCGCTTCTTTTGTCGTTTGCGGGCGCGGCCGCGAGAGTTGCTCTTCGCCGCCTTCGCTTCGATGGTCCCGTCGTCGATGAGCTCGCGAACGTCGTCGCGAGTAATCGCGTCGGCGATCTCCGATTGCGCTTCGGGATCGAACCGGACGCGGTTCTGTCCGACGCCGAGAATGTCGGCCGCAAGCCGCTTTTGTGCTTTCAGATCAGTCATTCGTCACCCTCCACTTCGACTTCCACGTAGGTGGGATTGAGAACGCGGATGTCCGCCTCCTCGGCGAGCTCTTCGATGCGCTCTCGCTTCCGGGCACCGACGGTCGAGCCGATTCGAACGGCCTCTCTGTCGCCGTCGACGCCGTCGAGGTCGTCAGCGTTCTCGACGCGGACTTCCTCGAAACCGCTCGGATGGCGACCCCGAATCGCTTTCGGGGTTCGAAAGCCAGCCTCGACTTTCGGGCCTTTCCCTTTGACGCCACGGCGCTGCTTCGAAAGCCCGCCGCGGGGGCGTCGCCACGAAGTCGGCGTCCGCTTTTTCTTGTGGTAGTCCTGTCGGTTGAACTGCGGCTTCCCGACGCTGTCGCGCTGATCGAGGAGTCGCTCCTCGTCATCGGTCAGCTCGGGCGTCTTCTCCGTCAGCCCGCGCGGCTGCAGTTCGGTCTCGACGTCCTCGACCGCTTCCGTCTCGTCGGGCGTCTCGTCTTCGACTTCCGCGTCCGTCTCGTCTACGACTTCGAGGTCACCGACGTCCGCTTTGATTCGCGCCGCGAGCGCGTTACCGATCCCTTCGATATCGGCGAGTTCCTCCTGGGAGAGTTCGCGGATATCCTCGACGGTCTCGATCCCCGCTTCGCGGAGCTGCTCTGCCTTCGTTTCACCGACACCGCTGATGTCGGTGAGCGCTTCGTATTCAGCCTCGGTATCTTCGTCGCTCATTTGGCCTCACCTCTGTCGGGCATCCCCGTGATGTAGACGCCGTCCTGAAAGACGCGGGTATCCTTGTCGGAAACGCGCGTCAGCTGTTCGATGTCGGCGGCTGTCTGTCCGACGTCCTCGATGTTCGGACCGCTGATGGTCAGCTCTTCGCCGTCGACTGAGACCTCGGTGTCGCCGCGGATCGGTGTTCGTCGCGGCGCTCTCTCCCCGAGGAAGTTCTCGATGACGACTTCGCCGTCCTGTACGGAGACCTGCATCGGGAAGTGAGAGTAAAACACTTCCATGTTGTACTCCCAGCCGTCGGTCACGCCGTGAACCATGTTGGTGATATGGCTCTCGAAGGTGCCGACCGTGGAGTTGGTCTTCGCGTCGTCCTCGTCGGTCTCGATGACGACGGTATCGCTTTCGACCTCGACCGAGACGTCGGGGTACCAGAGGCGTCGCGTGACGCTCCCGTTCGGTCCCTCAACAGTCAGATCGAGGTGGTCGATCGTCGCCGTGACCTCGTCCGGAATGTGAATTTCTGTTCGCATTGTTCAGTAGACGTATGCGATTACTTGGCCACCGACGCCCTTCTCGCGGGCCTCGTAGTGGCTCATGACGCCGTGGCTAGTCGTGACGATGAGCGTCCCGTAATCGCGGGCGGGGAGGAACCGTTTCTCCCACTTTTCGAACTCATCAGCACCCGCTGAATAGCGGGGTTTGACCGCGCCACATTCGTTAATCGCGCCTTTCAGTTCAACCTCGAACCGCCCGGCTTTGCCGTCGTCGACGAACTGGAAGCTGCCGACGTACCCGCGGTCGTAAAAGACCTCGAGCACCGAGCCGATTTCGTTCGAGGCGGGCTGTATCGTCTGTTCGAGATGGCCGACGCTTTCGGCGTTGTCGAGTCCCGACAGCGCGCTGGCCAGTGGATCGTTGTCCGCCATAGTTAGCTGTACTTTCTAAAGCCCATGCCACGGGCGATCTCTCTGAAACACTGTCGGCACAACCAGATATCGTACTTTCCGACGAGTCCCTGCTCGCGCCCGCAGCGCTGGCATGATTCGAGCTGACCGGTTCGTTTCGCGGTCTGCTCGCCAGTCTCTTGTTCTGATTCGCTCATTCTGTGTCCTCCGTGGAGATGTCCACGTCGAAGTTCGATTCGAGGAACGCGACAGCGTCCTCGGCGGTCAATCGGTGGTTCGGCGGAATCTGTCGAGCCTGCTTATCGCGTTTTCGCACGCGATAGCCCGGTCGAACCAGATTCACCGTCACGTCGAGTCCGTAGATACCGATCTCCGGATTGTACTCCTGGCTCGGGAAGTCGGTGTGTTCTTCGACCCCGAAACTGAAGTTACCGGTCTCGTCGAACTGTCCGAGATCGAGTTCGGCGAGCGGCAGCGCCGTCTCCAGGAACTCGATCGCGTGCTCGCCGCGGAGCGTGACTTTCGTCCCGATCGGATCACCCTCGCGGATGTTGAAATCCTGAATGGTTCGCTTTGCGGTCGTTCGAACCGGGGACTGGCCGACGATCTCTTCGATGATCTCCTCGGCCTGTGCCAGCGGCTCGCCACCGCGGCCGACGCCCATGTGGACGACGACCTTCTCGACGGTCGGCTCGCGCATCTCGTGGAACTCGCCCGCTTCGGTTTCGGAGCTCATTCGTCGTCACCTCCGTCCTCGGCGTCCGCCTCGGCCTCTTCAGCGTCGGGTTCCTCGGCTTCGTCCGTTCCGTCGGCTTCATCCGCTTCGTCCGATTCGACATCCGTGTCGTCGTCGGTGAAGTTCTCGTCGATGACGACGACGTACTCTTCGACCGTCTCGAAGCGGTCGTCGCCGTCGAGCGCGTCGATCAACACGTTGTTGGCCGACGACCCCGGCGTGACCTGGATCTCGTCGATCGTACCGATACGTCCGGCGTGCGATCCGCGAACGGCAGTGACGAGCGCACCCTCTTCGTAGGTGAAGTGCGCGACGATCTCGTCGCTGTCGTTCGAGACGACGATCGAGTCGTTCGTATCGTACGCCGTCGCGTCCTCGACGAGCAGCGTTTTGCCGTCGTGAAGCGCGAGTTGCGTGTCGCCGCCGGCGATCTGCGTCTTGCCGACGATCTTTCCGAGCTTCGAGCCGGCCGACGATTCGTCGATCGGCGTCAACGAGAGCCGTCCGCCCTCGTCGGGGAACACTCGGTAGTACTCCTCTCGCTCTTGGAACGCCAGGATATCGAACATCCCGACGGGTCGGCGCACGTCCGAGATCGAATCGCCGTTGATCTGGACGCTGTCCTGACCGAGCGCGAACCGCGCTTCCTTTTTCGAATCGACGTAGCCGAGCACGTCGCGCAGGACGATGAGGAGCGGAACTCCGTCCTCGCCGTGCGGACCTGCAGCGGCCTTCGTCGTGTAGGTCTCTTCTTTCCGTTCGACCGGCCACGATTTCGGAACGGCCAGCCGTTTTTGATGTTTCGTCATTCGTTATCCTCCTCGCTTTCGAGACGCGCCTCGCGACGATCGTCATCGAGGTCGAGAGCCGTCACCTGGACGTTGCTCGCTTCGAGCGGGCGGGGAACCTCCTCTCCGTCCGCCGTCTCGAGCGTCACGTCTTCGACGTGAATCTCCGCCTCTCGGAGGTTGACGCTGACGACCTCACCGGATTCACCGGCAAAGTCGCCACGCTGGACCTCGACCGTGTCGCCCGCGTTAACGCGGACTCGTCGCTGACCGTACTCCTCGCGGAGCTCCGGCGACAGCGGTGCACGGACTTGCTTCTGTTTCTCGTGCAGCGGGGCGCGCTCCTGTCGATTGCGCTGTTTGCGTGGTTGTCGTGTCATATCTATACGATCATCGTCGCGGTTGACGCGATGCTTCCGAACCGCTCTGCGACCTCTCGGGCGATCGGCCCTTTGAGCTCGGTTCCGCGGGGATCCTCGTTCTCGTCGACGACGACGGCGGCGTTGTCCTCGAACTTGAGTCGAGTGCCGTCGGGTCGCCGGATCGGCTTGCGCTGGCGGATGATAACCGCTTCGAGCACCTGCCGACGCATTTCTGGCGTCCCCTTCGTCACCGAGACGGTCACCTTGTCACCGAGCCCCGCCTTCGGGTGGCGGTTCTTGGTCCCCGAGTAGCCCGAGGTGGAGATGATCTTCAGCTCGCGCGCGCCGGTGTTGTCGGCGCAAGTGACTATCGAGCCTTTCTCGAGGCCCTGGGTCACATCGGCGTTGAGTGCCTCCATTACTCGTCACCTCCGGTGACTTCGACCACAACGTGGCTTTTCGTCTTCGAGAGCGGTCGCGTCTCTGCTATCTTCACGTCGTCGCCGACCGAGAGCGGCTCCAGTACCTCCGGCACGTGGGCCGGGATCTTCGACCGCCGCTTCATGTAGCGGTCATATTTGGGTACTTTCACCTCGTACTCTCGTTCGACGACGACGGTACGGTCCATGTCGGTCGAGACGACCGTCCCCTCGATGACCTGCCCGCGGACGGGCAACTCACCGTAGAAGGGACACGTCTCGTAATCGTACTCCTCCGGATTTTCAGGTTCCGGAGGCTGTGTTACGTCGAGTCCTATTGCCATAGTGAACCTCCTCGTGTTTCGGTGCGAAGCGCCGGGCGTGCGAGTAGCCGATCGCCTTCAACGACGACCTCGCAGTCGTCGAGAGAAAACCGGAACGTCGTTCCCGCCTTCGGCACCTGTTTGACCCCCTCACTCGTCGCCACGAGCAGCGTCCGCATCGTCTCATCGCGAACGCGTCCGCTGATCCCGACGAGATCGGGATTGGACGCGTCCGTAACCGTCACATCGAGTCCGACGAGTTCGTGGCGGACGAGCGATTCGGGAGTCATTACTCGAAGTCGCCCTCCTCTCGCTGAATCGTTTTCACGCGAGCTATCGTCCGTTTCAGCTCGCCGATGCGCCCCGGGTTCTCGGGAGCGCCACCGGCGGCCAAGACGGCCTTCTCGTTGAGGAGTTCGGTTTCGAGCTGTTCGAGCTCCGCCTCGCGTTCGGCGGGCGTCATGTCGCGAACCTCGTCGACGTGGAGTATCGCCATCGTCACTCGGCCTCCTCATCGTCGCGTTCCATCTCTTCGACGAGCTCTGCGGCCTCGGCCTCGACGTCCTCGTCGAGCTCCTCGGTCACGTCGTCTTCGTCCGGCGAATCCGCGTCGGGCGTTTCCGAAGCGTCGACCGCCTCTTCGGGGAGTTCCTCTTCGGGGACCTCCTCGACCGGTTCGCTCGCGGTCTCTTCGTCGAGAACTTCTTCCGGGGACGCGCCGACCGATTCGGCGTCAGCGTCCTCGGGTGCTTCGAGGAGTTCTTCGACGTCTCCGTCCGGTTCTTCGATGTAGTCTTCGACCTCGATGTCCTCGTAGACTTCGAAGTCGTCGGGGAGTTCGGCGTTCGGCGGGATGATCTTCACCTGCACGCCGATCGTGCCGAGCTTCATCACGGCCGTGCCGATACCGCTGTCGACGATGGTTTCGGCCGGTTCGCCGTTGTGCTTGATGTATCCGCGGTTGAACTTTTCGACGCGGGATCGAGCGCCGGTCACCTTCCCGCTCAGGACGATTTCGGCACCCAGTGCGCCGGAGTCCATGATGCGATCGATGGTCGTGTGACCGGCTTTTCGGAAGTACCAGCCGCGCTCTAACGCGTTGGCCAGTCGATCGGCGACGATCTGGGCGTTCAGATCCGGCTCGTCGACTTCCTGGACGTCGATCTGTGGATCGTCGAGGTCGAAGTCCTCTTCGAGCGTCGTGGTGATCTTTCTGATGTTCTTTCCGCCCTTGCCGATGACCATACCGGGCTTTTCGGCCTTCAGAACGATCTGGATCCCCATCGGCGTTTTGGCGACTTCCATGCCGCCGTAGCCTGCTCGGGAGAGCTCTTCAGAGAAGAACTCGTCGATCTGGGTCCGCTGAAGCCCGTCCTGGATGAACTGGTGTTCGTCAGCCATTATTCGTCATCCTCCGATTTCAAGACGAGTTCGACATCGACCTGTGGGGTGTTCCACGGTGAGGCGCGACCGAACGCGCGGGGCTTCTGGCCGGGGGACTCCCCGACTTTGTGCGCCGCGACGTGTTCGATCGTCATACTCTCGCCGTCGAACCCCTGATGGTCGGCGTTGTTGATCGCGTTCTCCAGAAGATCGAGGAAGGCTTTCGACGCCTTCTGTGGATACCGACCCGCGTCCCATCCATCGATGTCGTTTCGATGACCGACACCGCTGTTGTGAGATCTGAACGGAACGGACCGCTCGCCGTCGATGACGGCTTCGAGATACGAGACGGCCTCGACGGCCGTCTTCCCTTTGATCTCTCGGGCGATCTCCTTGCTGTGCTTGTGACTCATGTGACGCTCCCGGAGCATGGCTTTCGCCGTCGTTTCCGGATCCGCGTCGACACTGTAGCTGATTCCCATGATTATTTGAGCGGTACGAACTTCGAAGAGCGGGTGGCCCCGATCCCGGCCTGTCCGTGTTCGACGGACGTTCGCGTCAACTGGAACTCGCCGAGATAGTGTCCGAGCATCTCGGGTTCGATCTCGACGCGTTCGAACGCCTGACCGTTGTGAACCGCAAACGTCAGCCCGACGAACTCCGGTAAGATCGGCATGTTCCGAAGGTGGGTTCGAATCGGGTCGTTCGCGGTCTCCTCTTCGTCGGCTTCGCGGGCCGATTCGAGCAGCTTCTCCTGTTCCGTGGAGAGGCCCCGCTTGATGGTTCGCCGCTGGCGTGCGGGAAGCAGTTCCGCAACCTCGTCGAGCGACAGCTCCTGCAACTCGTCGAGCGTGTGACCGCGGTAGGTGAAATCACCCTCGCGGCCGATCTGGTATTCCGAGCTCATTCTCGTCCTCCTTTCCCGCCGCGACCGGTCCGCTTGGAGGCGATGTCGCCGACCTTGCGGCCCGGTGGCGCGTCGCGGGAGACGCTTTTCGGTTTGCCCGGGTGCTGTCGGCCGCCGCCACCGAACGGGTGGTCGACGGCGTTCATCGCGACACCGCGGACGCGCGGGTACTTGCTCCCGCGGGCTCTCATCTTGTGGTGTTTGTTCCCGGCTTTGACGAGCGGTTTCTCCGTTCGTCCGCCGCCGGCGACGACGCCGATCGTGGCGCGACACTCCGGCGACAGCCGCCGCATCTCGCCGCTCGGCAGTTGCACGACCGCGGCGTTGCGGTCGTGGGTGAGAAGCGTCGCGCTCACGCCGGAGGCGCGAGCGAACTTCCCGCCGTCGCCGGGCTGGCGTTCGACGTTACACACCGGCACTCCCTCGGGGATCTCCGCCAGTGGGAGCGTGTTTCCGGGCTCGATTTCGGCGGAAACGCCGATCTGGATCTCGTCGCCGACCGCAACGCCTTCGGGAGCGAGCACGAGCCGGCGGTCGCCGTCGTCGAACTGCACGTCCGCGAGCGGTGCGGAGCGGGCGGGATCGTGTTCGATCCCGACGATTTCGCCGGTGACGATGTCGGCGTCTTCGAGCTTTCTGTGCGAGAGGTTCGCCTTGTATCGGTGCGACGGAGCGCGGAACGTCGGCGTACCGCGACCACGTCGTTGTCCTTGGATTCGTCGTCCCATGGTTAGAACACCCCGATCCGTGAAGCGACTTCCTGTGCGTCGTCGCCCTCCGCGAGGGTGACGGTCGCCTTCTTGTCACCGTCCATTCGAACCTGCGTGTTGACCGACGCGACCGTGACGTCGAACTGCTGTTCGACGGCGTCCGCGATCTCCGGCTTCGTCGCTTCGGGCAGACAGACGAACTGGAGCTTGTTTTCGAAGTCCATGTCGTTCATCGCCTTCTCGGTGACGAGCGGGTGTTTGAGCGTCATCGGTCTGCGACCTCCTCGAGCGCGCTCTCGGTCCAGAGCGTGAGCCGTCCGGCGTGGGTGCCGGGGGCGAGATCCTCGACGTTGACTTCCGCGGCGGTCGCGACGTCGGCACCCGCGAGATTGCGGGCAGCCAGCGACGGTTCCTCGCTCGTCACGACGAGAATCGAGCTCGGCTGCGTGTACTTTCGTCCACGGGTCGTCCCGCGGCCGCCACGCACCGTTTTGCCGTCCTCGGCGCGCTCGATATCTGCGTAGACGCCGAGCGTTTCGAGGACTTCGACCGCGTCTTGGGTCTTGACGAGGTCTTCGAACTCGTCGCTCACGACGAGCGGGAGATCAGTGTCCTCATCGAACGCGTGACCGCGTTCTGCGACGCGTTCGGCGTCGGCCGTCGCGGCGATCGCGCTTCGGGTGGCGAGCTTTCGCTCCTTTTTGTTGATATCGAGTCCGCGATCCTTCTCCGCCTTCGGCGGGTGGGCCGCGCGGCCGGAGACGGCCTGCGGCACCTCACGCGCACGCCCGTTCTGTCTCGGGACGTGCGCCAACCCACGGCCGCTGCCGTGAGATTCCGCCGGGGTTCGGAGGCCCGCGTACTCGTCGGTACCTGTCGCCTGAATTCGGTTGGCCTGTGCGGCGTGGACTGCGCGCTTGATCAGGTCGGGCCGATACGCCGTCTCGAAGACGGTCGGTAGCTCGACCTCGCCCGCGTCCTCGCCGTCCAGGTCACGTACTGTTGCCTGCATAGTTTATCCCTGGTTTGAAGCGGTGGAGACGTAGCGCACCTCTGGGTCGAGACGCGGTTGATCGGCCGGTCGCACCGCCGGGCGGAACCGAACGAGACGCTTGTCGGGCCCCGGAACGGAGCCTTTCACGAGAGCGTAGGAGCCGTCGACCTCGCCGTAGTTGACGAAGCCACCGTCGGGGGCGATTTCGTCGTCGCCGAGATCGACGAGTCGCTTGTTGAGCTCGGTTCGTTGGTGGTAGCCGGTCTGGCCCTGCTGGGGAACCGTCGAGCGGACCCGCGATGGGTTCCACGGGCCGAGGTTGCCGATCCGTCGGCGCCAGCCCTGTCGGGCGTGTTTGCCCTTCCGCTTTTGGACGCCCCATCGCTTGACGGGACCCTGGGTTCCCTTTCCTTTCGTGATTCCCGCGATGTCGGCGTACTCGCCGGCGCGGAACACGTCGGTCATGGCGTGCTCGCCGCCTTCGGTGACGAGATCGAGCGCGTACTCGAACCTGTCCCCGAGGGAGCCGCCGCCGACGCGTGTCTCCATCACGTCTGGGCGTTTCTTCGGGACGCTCGAAAGCGAGCTCGGGATCGTGTGGGTGATGACTCGCACGTCGGCGAGGGTTCCCCGATCGATCGCCTCTCGAATCTGGCTTTCGGCGTCGCCGGACTGTTCTTCTGGGACGGAAAGCGCTCGACCGAGATCCTCGTGGACGTCGTCCGCCCAGATCTCGGTCAGCGGTCGCTTTCCGTACGGTGTGTCTTCGTAAGCTCGGACGGCAACAGCCCGCATCGGTGGCGTCTCGACGACGGTCACCGGGACGGTCTCTTCTTGCCCCTCTCGGGGAGAGTTGGGTTCGTCGTTGATCGTAACGACGTGACTCATGCCGGCTTTGTATCCGGCGAAGCCCTGTAACCCGGGCTGTCCTTCATCGTCCGGCCAGGAGTTAAAGCGCGGGACCTCACTGGCCGCACGGCTACGGGGGCTGAAGCCCATCGAGCCTTTTCGTGGTCTGCTTGGTTGTGGCATGTATCTCACTCCAGTGTGAGGGGCGCGAGCGTCGCGAACAGAGCTTCCTCCGTTCGGACGACCTCGCTACCCTGGTTCGGAACCGTATTGAGCCAAAGGTCGAACCGCGCATTCGGTTCGTCGCCGATAGTCTCCGCGCGAGGCTCACAGTCGAGTATCTCCGGCAGTCCCCGTTCGGGGGCTCCGAAGACGACCGTGAGTCCGTCGTCGGTCGATCGCTCGACGATGTCGCCGAGCAGATCGACCGTCAACACCTCGCCGTGTCTGGACGCGGCGATACGGACGCCAGCGTCCGGACGGGTGAGGCAGTCTGCGATGGTCGCGCGCTCGACGGCGAACCCCGGTGGGGGCTCGGCCACGAGCTTTGCGCGAACCGGCTCTCGCGAAGAGACCCTGATGGTGACGCGTTCCCCTTCCTCGACCTCCATCGATGGAGGAACGGGGAGGGAGATCGGGTGTTGCAGTCCGCAATTGACCCGGACGCGCTCGTCAGATCCGACCTCGGTCACGATTCCCTGTCTTAACGACCCCGAACCGTCCGATCCGGAGCCGGTCTGTGAACGAACGCGGAGCGGCGGCAGCACACCGGCGCACTCTAGTTCGCCCCGCCTGTCCCAGACCTCCTTTCGAAGGTATGGGGGCGTGGCGGCGTATTCGAGTACGGTTTCGACGAACCCGTCGCCGAACCGGCCCGTGTCTCCCCCGCTGTCGGGGAAGACGACGAGTCGATCCACCCGAAAGACCGTCGCCGCGCGGGCGACGTAACCGAGTTTGCGAGTCGCCTCGCGTTTGTCCTCGGCTTCTCGGGTCAGTGACGACGGCACGAGCACGCTGCGTGTCATGCCGTGGCGCTTCCGTATCCGTTCACGAGACTGTGACGATCCTACCGAACCCACGCTTAAAAGTATCGCGGTATTGAGCGGTCGTGCGCCCCGTTGACAGGGAATTCGGGTTGACTGTTCGCATGGTGACAAACGGGGGCGGTTCCGCAAGTCTTTTATCCGTCTCCCCGGTACGAGAAATTGCGAAGGCGCGCTGGTAGTGTAGTGGTATCACGTGACCTTGCCATGGTCACAACCTGGGTTCAAATCCCAGCCAGCGCA
>LKMJ01003268.1_pt1 | contig 15068 bp, 23 predicted proteins | sample 643391 | NCBI WGS metagenome assembly LKMJ01 (sample SAMN04112250, study PRJNA286221) | soda lake metagenome | biome: soda lake; feature: Kulunda Steppe; material: water; isolation source: sample PL-Br10 brine of Picturesque Lake | place: Russia: Kulunda steppe | collected 2010-07
CTCTCTCTCTCTCTCTCTTTCTCTCTCCCTTCCTCCTGTTCCTCAGCATATGCACCAATAAAAGAATCTGCAGCCGCATCCGCAGCGGCCTGCTCACCTTGGCCACGCTGCCCAGCACATCTGCCCAGCAAGACAGCAAGCCAGGCTCCTCCTCCCCACTGCCCCTGCTGTCCTTGCTCCTGCCTGACTCCGCGCGCTCCATCAGGCCCTCACCTTCAGCTTCCTCGGCCACACCTTCTGGCCCCTGCCCCTGCGCCTGCCCCTGCCCCTGCACTGGCTGCTGCGCACCTGGCGCCTGCGGCGCCTGCACGCTCTGCTGCATGTCTCTGCGCCCGCTGCCGCGCGCCAGTACATCCACCACACTACTGGGCAAGGGGGGGGGCATCTGGGGGTGTGCGTGGGGGGGGTGGGGTTGCTGCAGCGAGGGCGGTGCTCGGTGTGTTGAGGGTCTGTACTGCTGTGGGGGTGCTTGCTGTAACGGCCCCAGTGGCCCTGCGCCGCGCTGGCCGCCCCCGATCCTAATTGCAGCGCCCCTCCCTGCAGCTGCATCCTCACCCTCTGCTGCAGGGATGCCATGGAACAGGCATGCGCTCGACAGCGAGCGCCGCACAGGGTGCTGCTGCTGCTGCACTGGCGGCGGTGGCATTATGGGCAATGATGGCGGCTGCTGCTGCTGGGGCTGGCAGAGGGGGGGCGCGTTGGGGGCCAGCCTCGCCGGCCCGGCTGTGCCAGGTGCCCTGCCTGGCTTAGAAGTCAGCTCGATCTCCGGCAGCACACCTGGGAAGGCCGTGCCTGCGCCCGTCCACGCCGCTGCTGCCGCTGCTGCGCGCGCACCACTGCCCGTTGGAAGGCTGCTGCAGCGGCCCGCCACGCCCAGCGCATTGGGCGCAGAAGAAGAGAATGTCAGCGGCGGGGGGCTCCCGCACTCATCCTCCTCCCACTCACGCCCCCCCCAGCCCTCCTCACCAAACGTGCTCCACACCCAGCTGCCAGAGCCCCGCTCCGCCCCCTCTGCTCTGCCTGCCGCCCTGCCGCTGCCACCCTCACTCCCACCCGACCGGCCCTGCCCCCTGTCGCCCTCCTGAGCACACCCTCCCCCGCTACTGCTCCGCCCCCCTGTCGCCCCACCAAGGGATGCGCTGACAGCCGCGCCCAGTGGCGTGCTCAGCAGGCTGTCGGCGAGCTGCGCGGCGGGGCTGCAGCGCACCATGTCCATCAGCGCCACCTCCACACTGAAATGGCTTAGGCGGGGCACAAAGTCCATGTGGTGTGCCTGCACACGTGCGCAGATACAGAGGGGGTGCATGCACGTTTCCAGGCCGTGGGGTGCGCCTGCAGACACATACACACACGCACACACACACGCACACGCTCCGCGGGCAGCGCACCCACCAGACACACCACATACGCCTCGCACGCGCGCGCCGCGTGCTCGCTGACCACTGGCGGGCACGCCACGCCCACGCAGTATGTGCGCGCCGCCACCTCCGCCGGCCACCAACGCTGCCCCCCCACCGCCGTGCTTCCCACGCCGTCCTCGCCGTGCCCGCCTGCGCCGCACGAGCCATCTCCAACTGCCGCCCTGCCGCTGCTGTGGGTTGGCTGTGCCCCCCCAGGGTTGCCAGGCTGCTGCTGCCGCCCCTGCCCGTGGAGGTATGGTGCCTGGGCCATATTTGCAGATGCTGAAGGAGGGGCAGCGCCACTGTGGCGTGCACCACTCCCTGCCGGCTGCGGCGGCACTACACCCATGTCTGCAGCACCCGCAGCTGCTCTGCCCTGCCCTGCAGTTGTGCCGCTGCCGCTGCTGCTGTCCCTGCTGCTGCTGCCGCTTCCTTCACCTGCGGAGGTGTGGTGGCCGCTGGCGGTGGGTGCGTTGGAGGGAGCAATGGTGGAGGTTTGGGCAGCTGGGGAGGAGGGCAGGGTGGTGCGGGGAGGCAAGGAGGTGTTTGTCTGTGCGGGAGGGCTGCTGGCCAGGGGTTGGGCTGGGTCGAGGGTGGGTGGCTGCAGCGGGCTGTCCCCATGCCGCACCATAAGCACCATGAGCGCAGCCACACCCGCGCCCAGGGAGTGGCCTGCAAAAAACACAGCAGGGCGACGATCCTAGCAGCAGGCACAGGACAGCAGCACGGGCTGCTAGGGCTGCAACCAGGATGTATGGGGACATGACTGCAAGCAAAGCGCGCACAAGTCCACATTGTGCAGGGACTTATCACAGCACCGAAGCTGCCGTCTTAGTTCTTGAGCCTTGAGAAGCAACACAGGGCAGCCGCACCAGAGCGCAACTGCCAAGCCAGCTCACCTCAAGCCTGCAGGCATCTTTAATGTGAATTGTCTGGCAGGCGCGCCAGTGCGCAACCGCCGAGTCAGCTCACCAAAAACCTGCATACACCTCTGAAGAGGACTGCCTGCCCGGGCAACTGCGACCGGCACCGGCCCCTACACAAAAGGGATCTACGGTGATGGTCTGTCTTCAGACAGACAGACAGACAGCCCTCTGAAACCCCTCAGAACCTCCACCCATGCTAGACCTACCCAGGGCCACTCTGCGCATGCGCACCTGTGATGAGCACCGGCCAGTCGGGGAACTGTTTGGCTGTGGCCACCAGTGCCTCTCGCGTGGACTGCAGCACATACGTGGCAGCGCTGACCAGGCCCTGCGTTTGTGGCAGCAGCAGCGGCGGCAGCAGCTTTGAATCGGGCGGGGCAGCGACGGGACCGGCGACGGCCGTGTGGGGTGATGGTGTGATGATGATGACGGTGTGGGGTAGACCGCGTGTGAAGATGATGACCATGTGGGATGCACGGTGTGTGTGTGATAAAGATGATGATGATGATGATGATGATGATGATGACCATGTGGGATGCACAGTGTGTGTGTGATGAAGATGATGAAGATGATGATGATAAATGATGATGGTGGTGGATTGTGTGGAGTGAGGATGACTGCATGCCAGTTGTAACCGAGTGAATGGAAGGTGTGACTGCTGATTTTCAGCGCAATGGCTTCAGACAGGATGGAGAACCACAGCACCAGAGCGGAACCGTCAACAAAAGCTTGTCAGATTGCCCAAAGGGCGTCAGATTGCTGTCCTCAAAGCAGGTCACCACCTTGCAAAAGCACACACTTAATGCATAAATGCAGACTTGCACACACACACACACACACACTTGCAGGCATGCAGACACGCACCTACACACTTGCAGGCATGCACACATGCACGTACACACTTGCAGGCACATGCACATATGCCGGCGCACACCTGGTGCACGGTGACCGCACCCAGGCTACCCAGGCACCAGGCAGTCGGGCGTGCAGACAGGTCTGTGCAGATGTCGCCCAGCTCCAAGCTGCCTCGGATGCACAGTACCAGCCGCCTGCCACAAACCAATACAAGGACAGCACACATCTTTGCAACAGCTGGCTCGGCTGCGCAGCACCGGCCACCTGCCTCAAGCTATTCCTCGGACCTCTTTTTTTCAAGCAGCTGTAAGTGGTCGCAGCAGCCCTGATCAGCACAAGTATCCTGGCGTTCAGATCAGAATTGGGAGTTCACAGGCGCCTGTGTATGTCTTCACTATACACGTCAGCTAAATTCATGCGTGTATGCGGAACCATTAGGTCGCTCTGGAGGCCTTGCAGAAGTTGCTGTTGTCGTGGCTGGCCTTGCACCTCCGCCTGCTGCTCCAAGCTTGAGGCTTCAAGCTTGTACGCACAAGAGAATTCATCCATGCAAGCTTGTAAGCACAAGAAAATTCGTCAATGCTCAACAGTTGCGCAGGCACAGCGAGTGCCATCCACATAAAGTGTCCACAAGCATGCCTCAGAGCTCCTCTGCGCTCATGATGAAACGATAGCTTGCTGGTGCTTAACAGCATAACACATCACTCATTTGGACGTGCGTCATGGATTTGTTTGTGGGCACTGACCGGCCACTGCTTCAGTGGGACGGGCACCCCAAGCGTTCACAGTGGGCATATGGGGGTGACTCAGTTGAATCTGCTGTGAAGCACAAACACAGACACAGACCCCAAGCGTGACTCAGTTGAATCTGCTGTGAAACATAAACACAGACCCCAAGCGTTCACAGTGGGCATGGGGGGGTGACTCAGTTGAATCTGCTGTGAAACACAAACACACAGACAATGCCTCTGCCAGCATGCGCCCACGTGCTTGCGGTCCTGTGCCCACTCCAAATATACACGCACACGCACAGCCACGCACTTATGCTTGCGGTCCACGGCCAGGAAATGGCAGGGCCTAAAGACGTGGTTGCGCCATTGGGTCATCACCACATCCGCCTGCAAGAACAGGTGTTAAGCACGCATGTGCTTGAGGGCTGCACTCGCGTGTGAGCCTGTCACCTGTATCAAGCAAAACCTACACAGCTTGGGCATCCGCCTGCCATGATGCTGCATGCTCTCCAGAGCAAGCACGCAAAACAGCAGTGAGCGAGCATTGCAGTTTGCCTGCCTGCTGATGAATAAATGCAAAATTAAAATTCACACCAGATGCGTGCGAGATCCTTGCATTGGCCTGTCTGCACACATTGTTATTCTAGGGGGGGCAGGGACTGCCGTGTAGAGTTTCCTATACACTGTGCGTTCATTGCATAGAGCGCTGAGCAAAGCTTCTTGTGCAACAAGTGCTGTGCAAACCTTCCTTCTTGTGCAGTGAGATGTTTTCTTCACGGAAGACATGGAAGACCCTAAAGCAGCGCCAAGAGACGTCGCAAATGCATCTACGCCTGCCAGGGGCTCAGACCTAGTTCAGCACACCGCGTGTGCTTTCGTGTCCGCACACTGCGTGTGCTTGTGTGTCCGTCCACCGCATATGCTTGTGTGTCCGTGCACCGCATGTGCTTTTGTGTATATCCACTGCGTGTGCTTGTGTGTCCGTCTACCGCGTGTGCTTTTGTGTTTGCACACTGCGTGCGCTTTTGTGTTTGCACACTGCGTATGCTTTTGTTTCCGTCCACTGCGTGTGCTTGTGCCCGTAAGGTGCCACAGCCAATCACACCCCAGTCACGTGCGCCTCAGGTCCAGTGCCTGTGGGAGCAGCCCCGGCCCATCGTGCCCTTCACACAAGCGCCACTGGTTCTTTGTCACGCATCATACATGTGCGCGCACACACCTGGGGGATCCCCGTCAGCGTGAAGATGGCCTCTGTGTTGGCTTCCTCGCTGGCGCCGCTCACGGGGTTGAAGAATGCGCTGGTGCTGACCATGTGGAGTAGGCTCGAGATGCTGGACATGTGGCCTGTGCGTGCAAGTACTTGTCTTGTTTGGGTGCTTGTGTGTATGTGTATGTGTTCGTAGGTGTGTGGGTGTACGCGTTGGCAAACTCACAGGTGCTGACCATGTGGAGCAGAGGCTGGCGATCCTGGGCACATTGAGCGGCCATCTTCTGCAGGTGTGGTACATGTTTGTGCGTGTGCATCTACGTATGCACATGCCCATGAGCAGGCATGCCCATGCTGATGCCAGAAGAGTCTTCCAGGCAGAGGCATAGGGCAGCCAGCACGGCCTGAAAGGGGCCTGCCCTGCACACGCCCCTGCTTCCAACACCAGGCATTCTCTCATGAACAGGACACCATAGCAGAATTGTCCACTCTGGCAGCCCGTGGGGAGCACGGCGCACAATGCGCACGCCAAAGCTGCAGAGCCATGGTGGTTCCAAAAAGACCCTTCATGCATGCATATCTTCCGAACCATTTGCCAGTAATGTTGGTGCCACCTGTACCACAGCACGCAAAGCAGGCGCTGGTATGGCACGCCCTGACTCTGCCCTAGCTCGTACCATCCTGATGTCGCACCATATGGTAAGCACCACCCACGCCATTGCACCAGAGCACCAGTGCCTTGCAACTGCACAGGTGACCGGCCAAGGCCTGCCAAACAAGTCGCCCGTCCCGCTCGCTGAAGCCTTTTACCAACCCAGACGCCTCACAAGTGTGGGCACATGACCATTCGGCTGAAGCTCCGGTGGAGCTCGCCTGTCACGCACACCTGCGCAGCTTTTGGGGGCAGGGTGACCCAAACTGAAGCTGTGGTGCAGCAAGCCTGCCGCGCACACCAGTGCGGCTTGTGGGGTTAGGTAAACCTTTCCCGGACCTGGAGCTTTAGCCTGAGCCCTGCGCCATATACCCCTCCTGACCTTTAAGCCCTCCGTGCGCACCTGCGGCCATGACGTAGCCGTATGCGGCGCGTGTGTAGTTGGTGATGGTGACCAGCTCCTGTGTGAGCCGCAGCGGGTCGTCCAGGTCAGGCATCAAGGGCGGAGGTGCAGGGGGCTGCTGTACGTGGGCTCGGTGGCGGTGGCGGTGGTGGTGGTGGTGGCGGTGGCAATTGGGGCTGCTGGGCTGGCTTGGTCTGTCAGAAGCAGGCCCTGCCTCAGGCTCTTCTGCTACCCCAGCAACCTGCGGCTGCCGTTCCCACTGCCCCTGCTGCTGCTGGGGCTGCGGTGGGTCCTGCGGCCCCTGCTGCTGCTGCTGCTGGCTCCTGTCCCCCTTGAACAGCGCAGACCACGCGCCGCCCAGTGAGGCCACTGTGCTGGACGCCCAGTGCGGCACGGCCAGCGAGGCAGGCGGCGGCTGCGGGGAGGGCAAAGGGGGCAAGAGCCCCGCAGGACCACCTGCTTGCGTGTCCTGCTGCGTGAGCGGCCGCTGCGTGTGCGGGTGTGCTCCCTGCGCGTCTGTGCCGCTTGCCGGCTTGCACCGTGCTGGTATGGTAAGCTTGCGGGAGGTGTCCAGCTGCGCGCCAGCTACCCCCACGCACTCGCCTGCCCCGCTGGGGTTCGGCTGCTGCTGCTGCTGCTGCTGCTGCTCCATGCAGCCTCGGGTATTGGAAGGGCGGGCACGGCTGATCAGGTCAAATAGGGGGGTGGGAGGGCTGGGTTGAGCATGGGGGGCGTGGGGGGCAGGTTGAGCAACGGGCACTGCCTGGCCCTCCACCTGCTGCGATGCCGAGGAAAAACCAGGCAGCTGCAGCACTTGCTGCTGCGGCAGTGGCTGCTGCTGGTGGTGCTGGTGGTGCTGGTGGTGCTGGTCATGGGGAGAGCCGCTGAGGCAAGGGGGAGGGAGGCCCTGGAGACCCAGCTGGGGCGCACTGCTGCGAGGAGGCTGCGCTGCGTGAGGGGCCTGCGCGCGCGCTTGGGCGGCAGCAGGCGCGGGCGCTTCGGGCGCAGAGGAAGAGGAGGGCGCGGGAGTAAAGGGCGCGTGCAGGAGCACGCGGCCTGACGCCAGTGCGCGGGTCCGCTGGCTGGTCGCCAGCTTGGCGTGTTGCCGCACGGCAAAGTAGAGGCCCACCGGGTCTAGGGGCACCACCTGCACACGCACGCATGCAGGCAGGCATCAGCCGCGGCCGTGGCACGCTGTTGCGCCAGCAAGGAGTAGAGAGAAGCCTGCCGAAACCTCGCGCGCCCACCAGCCGTGCACAAGCGCGTCAGAGCAACTTGTGACTGAAAGGGTGAGGGCCCTCACAGGCAGGTCCAGGGCGCTAGCCAGCCCTCCCTGAGCTTGAGAGCCCTCGCACAGGTCGTCGATGCTGGAGCTGGGTGCTTGCCCACCATCCTTTGAGCAGCGCAGTTGCTTTTGTGTGACACGGGCCAGGGCCTTTGCTTGCGCGCAGCGACACCACCAGCGCCCAGATGCAGAGGCACGCAGGTGTCCCTCCCTCTCCTCCACCATTCCTTGGCGTGGCCCACACCGGCAGGGCGTAGCAACAGTGTCTCGAGGGGCTCTGTTTGTCAGAGGGCACCACAAGGAGGCGCCACAGCTCACGCTGTTGGTGGCAGCCTGGGAGTCCTCTCTGGGGCACTCCATTCTAGCAAAGGCTTGGGACTTCCAGCAAAGGCGGCAAGTGTGGGTTTGAGGGCAAGCCTGGTTGGCTGGGCATGCGGATTTCAACCCCATTGTGGCTGAGCAAAGATGCCCACCCATGCTAAAGGCTGGCCACCGCCCATGCTGAAGGCTGGCCACCACCCATGCTAGACTGGCCATACTCGTACGAGGCTGGCCACACCATGTCTATACCCTGGGACATACAGGCATGCAGAAGGCACACGAGCATGCACCCCTGCCTAAACATGCTATACAGAACTCCTGATACACCCTAGGCATGCGCGCGCCTTCAGGAGGCCGTGCCGCTTGGCGGAGTCATTCCAGAGATCCATGAAGATTTGCCAGAGCTTGAACACGCTGGGCTTGGGCAGCTGCAGGTTAAGCCAGGCGTGCAGGCAGGGCGCGCACGTGCGCATGGGTCACACGTGCAAGAGTGTCAACATGCAAGTGTTTGTTCCTGGGTCAGGATCGGTGAAACAACAAAAGGGCGGGCGCTGGGGAGGGCGCGACTTGATCTAGAGAGCCGCCAGTGCATTTAACAATGGACACACTGTCGCCAGAATAGGGCATTCAAAAACATAGACTGTCGCAAGGACAGGGCATTCAGCAAAATGGAAGAACTGCCACCAGGATGTGGCATTCTCACGCTCTTGCAGACTGGAGAGCAGGAGCATGTTCAAAGCAAGCAATGCAAGCTCCACTGTGCCTTGCTGGAGCCTCATTAACCTGGCTAGACAGCGGGTCAGTGCAAGGCATTGCGTGAGCAGATACTTCACATGCATACATGTATAGATATCATACGTGCACGCATGGATGGATATTTAACATGCATGCATAGATAGTAGGTCAGTGCACGGCATGCATGACCTGCCCTCCACATTGTCACGGGTGGCTTACATGAGCACATGCGACCCCCAAGGTTCTGATTGAGGCCGCTGGCTCCTCCTGTTTACAAAGACCAATGACCATTTGCGAGAAAGAATCGCTCCCACCTGCTTGTACAGGATGTTATTTGTGAGGGCTGACAAGATCTGGCTACTGCTCATCTGCGCATGTGCCGGGCCGCTACGAGCGGCAGCAGCGGCGGCGGCAGAAGCCGCAGCAACCTCCAGCCTCTGGGCATCCAGGGGCTGCAACTCCTGTGCAAAGCCGTGGATATTTACATGCAAAAATAGGATTCTGTGCATGGGTGGTGTGTGTGTTAAGGCGCATGTGTTGGCCACATGCAAAAAACAGGAATCAACGTGTGTGTGCGTGTGTGTATGTGCATAGGCATGTGTGCCTGCCAAATGCAAACAATAGGAGTCAAAGCGTGTGTGTGTGCGTGTGTGTGTGTAAAGGCGCGTGGGTTTGCCAAATGTAAACAGCAGGAGTCAAAGTGTTTGTAAGTGCATCCATATGTGTGCATATTTGTGCGAGGTGTGTACACGTGTGCCTTGCTCACGAGAGGCTCGTTCCATCCGGAGAGAAGCGCCCACGTGCATTCTGCTGCTTGTCGTGACAAGCACACACACTACCTCCCAAGCTTGCTATTGGTTGGGTGGTCTTATGCGCAACCTGTCATGCCCATATGATTTCAAGGAGCAAGCACCCCACCCCGATTTTGATTTGCCTCCAACTCGCCAACCCCCCTTAAAGTGGCCCACCTGTATGCAACCCGCATCTGCACCTCCCCTAACCTCCCTGGGAGACCGCACCCTACTTGATCTGCCTCCAACTCAATATCCTGAAACTACCTCTGACTTACTGCTCCATTTTGAGACAGCCCACCTAGCCGATGAGCAACATTTCCTCTCATTTGCTTCCCACCTAATCTGCCCGCCCCACCCCCCCGGCTGCTGTCCATCTGACACACTCACCTGATCTGCGTTCAGCTTCCGCCACACCCGGCTGCGCACATGATCATTCACTCTCTTTGAGGCACGGCCGCCTGCACGCATCAACAAACTCGAGCAGTCCCATTGACAGTTGGGAGGCCATACACCTCGCACAGCCAATACTGCCCAGCAAGCCAGGATTCAGGGCCTGGCAGCTCATCCACGACAGCATGAGCATGTGCCGTGAGATGGCTGCAGTGCTATGAGCCTATTGTTACAAATCTGCCTGTGCAGCGGTGGCTGGCAAAGTAAAAGTTCTGGTACAAGGGAGGGGCCTGACGTGCTGAGGCATGCTGATGAGACAAGTGGCAGCGTAGATGAAGTGGATCAGACTGATGTGTTGGGACGGGCAGAAAAAGGCCAGGTGTGCAGACAGCAGACGCGGTGCCAAAAGACACTATAAACCAGGGCAATGAGCACCGGCAAGGACACGCCTGTGAGCGCGTGCGCGGCAGACGTGCTGGCGCAGGGCTTGTCAAGATGCACGCACACATGCGGCAAGACGCAGCCAAGCCACGCTCACGCGCTCTGGCTAGCACACAAAACACATGCTGTCCAACAGAGGGACACTGCTTGCTGTCCAACAGGGACACTCTTTCCCACCTTCTTGCATTTGTGAGCAGTGTGCCCACTCAGCAGCACCAAGACAGAAGTGATCTGAAAGCTCCTTATAAGCAGGGTGGCACTGAGCAAGGCCCAGGTGGAGGCCATTGTCGCCTAGTCTTGCACGTGCCATTGCTCTCCAGAGCTCATACACTTCCCAGTCGAGTCGTCTATGTTGCACGACAGGACTTTGACAAAAAGATAAAAGACTAGAGGGTGTGACTGCAATGCCCAAAACGAGCAAGTCAGGCTTTCATGTGCTAGTGCATGCAGCTGACATGCCAGAACCATAACTTTGTGGCTGGGCTGTGCCTTACCAGGCCTTGGCTGGTCAAGGCGGTCAAAGCTGGTGCCGTACACCCAGCCATCCTCGTCCGTGCTGCGTGCAAGAGCGGGCGGCGAAAGTGTTGGCCCAAATGGCAATCAGAAATGATTGGCCGCTGCCTGGTGGTCTTTTTGCCTGCTGATCCTCCCATGCTTCCTCTCTTGATCTGTGCTGCACAGGCTGTGCACCATGCCTGAGTTGTGCTGGTCCACAATGCCTTGTCCGGTGAATTCCCCTCCTCTATGAAAGTTCTGGTGAAAGGGGCATCAGGCAACAGGCCTGTCCCCGCATGTCAGATCAGGTCACACTCCCCTGACCTCCTCCTGAGGCCAGCACGCCGCGCAGACACCTGTCCTTAGTCCAACCCATGGCACGAGCAAGCAAGGAAGCCCCTGTCGGGGCTGTTTTCAGTGGTCTATGAAAAGGGAGCAAGGGAGCACGGGGGAGGGCATCCCCACCTGGGCATGCGCACGACAAACCAGCCGCCTTCACCATCCATGGAGGGCGTGCGCGTCAGCTGCACTGGCGCGCCATGTGCGTCACTCCAAGTGGGCCAGTCGAAGCTGGGAATGGGTGGTCCCCTGCATGCGCGCGCACACGTGTAGGACACATGGGTTGGGTCACGTGGTTCGCAGCAGTCATGTGCAAGACCGCATGCGTGATGGCCTGGCAAGGGAGGGCATGTGCACCGGGCCTGGGGGCAGCGACGCTGGTAGGAACCATGGTAGAGAAGCGGCCCATGGAAGGGAGCATCCAAGGAAATGTCACCATGCGTTCTCCCTACCAGACCCCCATGCTTGGCTTTGCAAGTGGCAAAGACAGGACGGACCTCGTGATGATGCAGGGCTTACAAGTTTCCCGGCTAGCTTGCAACAAATGGGGCACTGCTGGCAAGCTCTAAAACCTAAACCAACTCAGCAATTCGTCGAGTCGACCCAGATTCTGATTCAATCTGGAAGGTACAGTTGGACATACACTAGGCAAGCTGGAAGATATGAGGTGAGAGCGAGCGCCATGCAACACACGCGTGTGAGCTTGTGCATACTCGGGAGATCTTTTGCAGAGCAAACAAGTGAACCATGCAAACAAGCAAGGGCACAGAGCTCGTTGCAGTGCGCGACCAGCAGTTAAAGAGCAAAAAGGCTCACCACATGACGCCCCAGTACCGCTGGTTCTCAAACATCTCTGCCAAAGGTTCCCCAGTGATGGCACCGCAAGCATATAGCCCGGTTAGGTCCATATCTTCTGTCTACAAGTTTCAAGGGTCAGAAAAGCTGAGCCCCAATACAAGAGTCCAGGAGTTCTAGCCCAATTCCTCACCCACTATCAACTACGTGATGCCCATCCAATGCAGCACCCACTAAGGAGTGCAGCATTTTGGAATGAAGTTTATTTTTAATTTCTAATGTAAAAATGCCTAATGGAACGAAGTTACATACACACAAAGAAAGTTAGTGCCAAATATTTCTATATATATAGACAATCTAATCTGGTAAACTTGAATTATCATGAACTGCGACACTTTGCCCTTACGTGCGTCAACGATGCAATTTTACTTCAGAGCAGCTTCTCCTCCACCAGGGAAGCTTGCTTTCCAAATCACTAATTTTGCTAACTACCACCCGTAGAATAAGAAAAACCCAGGTCAAGCAGTAAACTTCACTGAATTGGAAGCAGGCATCATCTGCGTGCACACCATCTTGCAGGAAGTCTTTGGTTTAGTGGTGGAACGATAAGACCTTTACAAATGCCCGTATTCTCCTTAAAAAACGATACTTGTTCCTTTTCTACTTGGAAAGGAATGCTTGTCCTTTTTCCCTCATTTTCGCTGGTTTTCTATTTGTTCTGCGTGTCTTCTCTCTGTGAGAAAACTTGGGTCCTTTCTTGGCTGGGGACGTCTTGCTGCAGCCTTTCATCCAGGCCTGTTTGCAGTTGACCGGGGCTAGGGCCCTCAGCTTACCTTGTAATGACAAGTTCATTAACCTTGTCACAATTGTAGCGACCAGGACCACAATCAGGGAGCAACGTAGAAGACTAAGAAGCATAATCAAGAGCAGGGCCGTAACGATAGTCTATTTGCACAGTACTAGTATCCTCTTGGGAGTCACAGGTGCCAATTACAAAAGCAATTCTCAGTTGCAGATCAACTGGGTCTCAATCACTGGAGAGTGATCATTTTATATTATAATGATGATATCATGATGTAAGTAGCGCTCTGACACTGAGTTCAGTTTGGGCACCAATCATGCATACCAATAGAAAACCCATCCATACCTTGTCCCGTTATCTTGGTGGGGGAGCTCGAGTGCCTGGTGCCAGCACCAGGCGCATACCGGAAGGCTGTGAGGAAGACAGCGAGGTCGGTGCATCCTGTGCGAGAATGTCTGCCTTCGGCCGTTCAGAGAGGAAAATATACCAAGCGCAAGCACCGGGCAGGAGTGGGTAGGGACAAGGTTACGGGCAGGTACGGCGCCCTGCCGGACCGCGTGCTTGCATATCCACCTTGGCTGCACCCTCACCTGCCCGCGCTGCTGCCCCGCCCCCTTCCCTGTGCACCGTTGACATTTGGGGTGCCTTTTGCACGCAATGCGGGGCGCTCCGTGCCGAAGGGGGGGCCTGCACGAAGGGCCAGACAGGCCGAAGGCAAACATGTACCTGTGCAAGTGTCGGAACACTATGCCCGCCCCCTCTTGACAAGCGCGAACTGGAGTTCCTTTATAAATGTTCAACATAGTCTTATGAGCTGAGCTGACGTTCTCTTGAGCATCCTCCTCACCTTATAACTAATCAGGAGAGGTCTGCTGCTGTCGTTGCGTGAGCAAACGATCCAAGAGTGGGAAGATCTGGGCATCACCCACATGATGCACATGTTTCCGGCAGAGTCATGAAGACGTATCACACCCATTTTGGAGTGCCCATAGGATGTCAGATTGGCTTTGGGGATGATCAAAAACGTGGGGTTAAAGCTGCCCTTCTTCGGCAGGTACAGCTATGCAACTTAACCTAACCATATTCCCTGCCGCTGTAGTCGTTCTTTCTTTCTTTCTTTCTTTCTTTCTTTATGTTTGTCTGACTGTCTGTCTTTCAACCTTCCTTTTTCTTTCTTTCTTTCTAGTCTTGATATTTCGGCATCCCAACTTCCAAAGCACTGTATCATACATATCATGATGACCATTCTAACAAAGCCATTTGCATTTACTTCTAGTCAGGCCTGATCATCAAAGTGCATGCTCCTAGTAGGACACCTTCAATGATTCCTAAATCAACCATGTCCGCTAGCAAAGTCTATCCAAATATGGCAAGTTTTGAACTAATTGCTCGCGGCCCTCAATGACTATGTAACCTGTCTTAACCACGGCCAATGACTTTGTAATCTGTACCACGGCCACTGACTACATAATCTATAAGAAGGCCAGTGACTATGTAATCTATACCACAACCAATGACAGTCACTTCCAAAAGGTCCGAATAGGATAAGGCCTCCCAGCTTGGCCCAGTGCCGATGAGGGATGCAGCCCAAGGCGGTTTGCAGGCCCCGTGCGCCCGGCTTCAGCACCTACTTAAAGTACATGGGCAAATTGTAGACCAACTGCTCCGCGCTACCCAAGCGCACGCTGAACAGCGCGCCCCGCGCAAACGTGCCGTGCGCCGTCACTGCGCCCCGTAGCAGAGGCCCCCCCGCCAGCGGCGGCGTGCCAATGGGTGGCCGCACAAAGCCCAGCAGCCTTGCGTGGATAAAAGGGTCCAGGCTCATGGCGTACAGGGCGAGGCAGCCTTTCAGCGGGTGGGGCGGGGCCATGAGCACCGCCAGCCGCTCGCCGGACGGGTCCCACGCCCAATCTGCTACGACACTGCGTGAAGCGCCTATGCGGTACGGAGAGCATGGGCAGGAGTCAAGTAGCGTTTGAGCAGGCAGCTTGCCGTGACGCAGACGCTCTGCTGCCGCTGCTTTCATTGCTTGCAGCTTGGTCAAGGAGTATGGGCCTGCTGAACCCCCTCCGGCCTGCCATGATAGGCATGACAGTTTGCCACAACACTTCCTTATGGCGTCGCTCCATCCTCGCCACACCAATACCCGCCAACAGCGCCTCATCCATGCCACAGTAATACCTGCGGGCAATGCACCTCATCCATGCCACAACACTCCCTTCTCAACACCTCACCCACACCAAGCAGGTCGTCCCCACCACTGGACCCCCTTAAACATGGCCAAATAGCATTTCCGCCCACTTGCTGGCCCCATTTCCAGACCCAACCATGCAAAACATGTACATATGTCATAAAAAGTCAGGCTGTGTAAGAAAATGCGAGGTGGGGGCGCGGCGTGTGCGCCTTTGGCCATTCTGGCACCATATTGCACCCTTTTGGCAGGCAAATGGTGCATCCCCAAACTTGCTCCAATCCTGCCGCTTTCCAGGACTTTAGC
>LKMJ01003269.1_pt1 | contig 15067 bp, 12 predicted proteins | sample 643391 | NCBI WGS metagenome assembly LKMJ01 (sample SAMN04112250, study PRJNA286221) | soda lake metagenome | biome: soda lake; feature: Kulunda Steppe; material: water; isolation source: sample PL-Br10 brine of Picturesque Lake | place: Russia: Kulunda steppe | collected 2010-07
GCGGCTGGTCGAGGGGCACGCCGCGGAGGGAGCCGCGACCGGCGAGGCCGCCCCCGCCGACGTCGACCTCGACGCGGATCCGGCGGCCGCTTACGTCGCGAGCGAGATCGACGCGGTCGTCGCCGTCGCCACCGCGGAGTACGAGGACCTCACGTTCAACGTCGCGATCCGTGAGGCGCAGGGACTCGTCGGGACGCTTCGCAACTACGCGGATCACACGGATCCGGATCCGGCGGTCTTCGGACGCGGGCTGTCCGTCGCCGTCCGGCTGCTCGCGCCCGTCGCTCCGCATCTCGCCGAGGAGCTGTACGCCACGCTCCACGGAGCGGACGATGCGTTCGTCGTCGACGCCGACTGGCCGAGCGCCGACGTCGAGCGGAACATGGCGGAGCTGCGCCGCCGCCTGGTGGAGAACACCCGCGAGGACGTCCGACAGATCGTCGACGTGGCCGGCATCGAGGACCCGGCCGCCATCGACGTGGTGATCGCGCCCGACTGGAAGTACGACGCCCTCGATATCGCGATCGAGAGCGACGCGGAGAATCTCATCTCCGCGATCATGGGCGAGCCGCACATTCGCGAGCAGGGCGACGCGGCGGCCGCTTACGGTCAGGACCTGCAGGCCGAGCGGGAGGCGCTCTCGGCGACGCTGCCGGGCGATGCCGAGTACGAGGCGCTGCGGGCGGCCGCGTGGCTGATCGAGCGGGAGTTCGACGCGCCGGTGACGATTACGCGCGCCGCGGATGCCGCCGCCGACGTCGTTCGGAAGGCCGAGCCCGGACGTCCGGCCATCGACATCACCGAGTAGCGTCCTCTCCGGTCACTTCTCCCCGATCACTCGTCCTCGGTTACTCCTCCCTGGTCGCTTCGGTGACACCTCTCGCGGACCGCTCGTCGGAAAGTTGTTCTTAAAAACAGCCGAATTCGGATTCACACCGTTTCTGAAAAGCGTCCATCCCCCGGCGTTGATCCTACTCCACGTCGATCCGGTGGCCATCGTCGCCGTCATCGCCGCGTTCCTTGGGGAGCGTGACGGTGAGGACGCCGTTTCGGTAGGCGGCGGACGCCTCCTCCTCGATCACCGCGGCTGGGAGGTCGATCGTGCGGGTGACGGATTCGTGGCGCCGTTCGCGACGAAGGTATCGCTCCTCGCCGCCCTCGCTCTCGGTGTCGCGTTCGGCGCTGATCGTCAGTCGGCCGTCGGCCGCGTGGACCTCGATGTGCTCGCGGTCGTAGCCGGGGAGATCCGCCATCACGACGAACTCGTCGTCGTAGTCCGCGACGTCGACGTCGGCGCCGTGGCCCGTCTTTCGGCCCCACGCGTCCTCACGGCCCCGCGTCCGGTCGTCCCAGAGCGGGCTTCGGCCGAAGAACCGTTCTAAGTCGTCGAAGGGATTCGATCGATTCATGTTGATCACTTCAAGTAAACGTTCCCTGAGGTATTAAAGTAGCATGAGCAGCTGCGATCACTGTACACGGGAGGGTGACGCGGTCTGTGCGTTTCGCGTCGAGCGTCGCTTCAGCTTCCGTCCGTTCGTCGACGCCTCACGACGGCCCCCTCACGACAGCCCCCTTAGCTCACGTCGATCGTGTGGCCGCCGCCCCCTCCGGCGGAGCGTTTGGGGAGGGTGACGGTGAGGACGCCGTTGTTGTAGGTGGCGGCGGCGCCGTCCCGATCGACCGGCGCGGGCAGCGAGACCCGTCTGGACACCGCGCGACGACGCCGCTCGCGGCGGTGATACCGAAGCACAGCCTCGTCGTCATCGTCGGCACTGCCGTCGTCGTCCGCGACCTCGAGATCCGTCTCGTCGATCTCGATGGGGCCGTCGTCGACGGTTTCGTCCTCGTGGGTGGCGGCGATCGTGAGCGTGTCCTCGCGGAGTTCGACGTCGATGTCGTCGCGCTCGTAGCCGGGGAGGTCGGCGGTGACGATCACGTTCTCGTCGTCCTCGGCGACGTCGACGCGGACGTTCGAGGAACCCGGCACTTCGAGGCCGCCGCCGAGCTCCTCGAACTCGCGGCCCATGCGTTCGAACAGCTCCTCTATCTCACGGAAGGGATCTCGTCGGGGCATACGGGTCAGAATTCGTCGCCCAATGACTTGAACGTGCGGGGGGATGTACTCCCTTGCGGCCGGACGGGATCCGTCAGCCTTTCAGGCCGCTGCCCGTCAGCGGAACGACGACGTCGTCGTCGGGTCCGATCGCGCCGCGGTCCCGGAGCGTCCGGAGCGCGGCGGGCGCGACCGCACAGGTGGGTTCGGTATAAAAACCGGCCGCGTGGAGCCGGTCGAGTTCCCGCTCCAACTCGGCGGTCGTCACGGCGAGGGCGTCGCCGCCGGTCCCCGTGATGGCCTCGCGGATCCCGGTCGCCCTGACCGGCTCGGCGATCCGGATCCCGTCGGCCGCGTCGTTGCCGGCGCCGTCGGGATCGGCCGCGTCGGGACCGTGGAGCGCCCGAACGATCGGCGCGATGCCGGCCGCCTGCGCGCCGTATATCCGCGGCACCTCGTCGATCCAGCCCGCCCGCCGTAGTCGTCGGAAGCCCCAGTAGGCGCCGAGAAGGAGCGTCCCGTGGCCGAGCGGCGTCACCACCGCGTCGGGAGCGTTCCAGTCTCGCGCGAGCGCGATCTCGTAGGCGAACGTCGCCGTCCCCTCGAAGAAAGCGGGGTTCCAGGCGTGGCTGGCGTACCAGGCGTCCGCCCCTCTCCCGCTCGCTACGTCGCCGTCGCCGTCCGCGTCATCGGTCCCGATCGCCGCCAGGCAGGCGTCGGTCACGTCCGCCCGGCTGCCCGGCACGCGTACCGGCCTCGCGCCCGCTCGCCGGATCGCCGTGAGCTTCGTCTCCGTGACGTCCGCCGGCACGTAGATCTCGGCGTCGATGCCCGTGCGGGCGGCGTACGTCGCGATCGCCGCGCCGGCGTTGCCCGAGGAGTCCTCGACCACCCGTTCGACGCCGAGTTCGACCGCTCGAGTCAGCGTCGTCGTCGCGCCGCGGTCCTTGAACGATCCCGTCGGAAAGACGTACTCCAGTTTGAACGCGGCGTCCCAGTCGGGTGCGTCGACGAGCGGAGTCATCCCCTCGCCGAGTGACACTCGGTCGGTCGGATCGACGCCGACGGGGAGGAACGCATCGAACGCCCAGAGGCCGTCCCGCGAGTCGAACGCGGCGGGAGATGGCGGCCCGCGGTCCGGAACCGGCGGGTCATCAAAATGAAGCGGTGCACCGCAGCGACAGCGCCATCGGTCGGGAGTCGTCTCATCACACGCGGGACAGCGGAGTCGTGCCGGACCGTCACGGCGGATGTCGTGAGCCATCAGTACGTGTCGACGTCGGTGCCGACGGAACAGACGTACTCGCCGGTGGCGACCTGTGGCAGCCGGCGGGTTCGCCAGAAGATCCCGTCGTCGTCGGCGGTGACGCGCCCCTTCAGGGCGCCGAAGACGTCGGTCACCTCGAAGAGCACGTCGCCGGCGGCGATCCGATCGCCGAGTTCCGCCTCGAAGCGGACGAGCCCGCCCGCCGGCGACCCGTACTGGTCGAACCCGCGGGCTCGCGTCTGTTCGTCCACCGCGACGTCGCCGTCGAGGAAGCCGTAGTACCGGAGGACGTTGAAGACGCCCTCGACGCCGTACCGGATCGACTCCTCGTCCCAGCCGACGCAGCCGCCGAGTTCGGGATCGATGGTCGGGATCCCCCTGTCGGGGGCGACCCTGGCGAGCTGGCCGTCCGGCCCCTTGATGTCGAGTACGTGTCCGCAGCCGAACACCTTTGCGAGGCGGAGACAGTCCCCATGGAGCCGATGACGGGTACCGCAGCGAACCCGCGTCTCGTTCACCATCCGGCTCGTCGACCCCTGATGTAAGTCGAGGATCAGGTCCGCACGTTTCGCGACCTGGAACGTCTCGTAGGCGATCCGTTCGCTGGTCGTCCCGTTTCGATCGCCCGGATAGCCGCGGTTCATCTTCCGGTCGTCGATGGGATTTCGATGTTCGGCGACCTGGAAGCCGAAGTAGTTCACGATGCCGACGACGAGGACCGCCCCCGACAGTTCGGCGGGATCGAGGCGTGGAACGACGCGGTTGATCACGCCGAGCCCGTTGAGTTCGTCGCCGTCGCTGACCGCCTGCATGTAGAGCGTCTCCCCGTCGCCGTCGCCGTTTATCACGGCGACCGGGAGCCGGACGGGACTCCCGTCCCGGGTCTCCCCGACCTCGAGTCGGCCCGTGTCGGCCTCCCCCGGCGCTGCACTCGCCGTTCCCAGCGTGATCATCGTCCGGAGACTGGGACGTGGGACACTTTATCGATTCGGTACCGGCGCCGACTCGCGTCGAAGTTCACCACGGTGAGCACGCCGATTCACGTGTTGGGTGCCCAGTCGCGGCCGTTTTGGCGACACAACCTTTATCGCCGCCATCGCTCAACTACCACTCGATTCCGCGTCAGCGCGCCGATCGCTGACGCGACGCCCGACGGTCGCCCGTCGGACACCCCACCGCCATGAGCATCGAGATCGAACCGCTGGACGTCGAAAACGGGATCACCGTCACCGATCACATCGAGCACACGCAGTTCGTGGTGTATACGGATCGGCCGGTCGACCCGCGTCCCGGCGACGAGGACGACCACTACTTCCCCGTCGGGACCGCGACGGTCATCGAAACGCGGACGATCGAGATCCCCCGACTCGCGGCGGTCGAGGCGCGTACGGGTGATGGAACGCTTCTTACTAGAGACGGCGACTACTCGCTCTCCTTCGGCCGGTACACGCTGGGGATCGACCCGGCCCCGACGAAGTTCTACCTCGACGTCGAGGCCGCCGTGACGGTGACGACCACCGAGCGGACCACCCGGATCGAGTTCGACGAACCCCGAACCGTGTCGCTCGGCTTCCGCTCGCTGCATCAGGTCCCCGCGGGAACGATCGGGGCCCCGACCGACCCGGAATCGCTGATGGAGGCGGTGTCGCTGTTCGGTTCGGCACTCCAGACGACGAGTCCGGAACGGGCGTTCCCGACGCTTAGAGGACATCCGCCCCTGCTCGAACCCGCCGACGAACTGGCCGTCCCCGAACACGTGGAGCCGCTCGAAAGCGGCGTCCGGATCGTGGTGCCGCCGGAGTATCGTTACCTCTACCCGGTCGTTCCGTTGGCGTACTACTTCGCCGCGAAGGTCGTTCCCGGAAACGAACCTCGGATCGTCGGTGACGGGTGGGAACACCCTCTGGACCCGGATTTCGAGCAACGGACCGCCGAGTTGCTTCGGCTCTCGTTTCACCTCGATTGCATCACGCGGACGGAGGGATTCTTTCCGGTCGAGCTCCACGAACGGGAGATGACGTCACTCGATCTCGACTGGGCGGCGCTCTACGAGATGCCGCTCGCCGAGCGGCTCGGCGAGCACGTCGCCGTCCCGTTCGAGCGCGTCGAGCCGGAGCTGCCCCAGTGGACGCTGACGACGGACGTTCGTCCGGATCCCGAGAACGTGGAAATGCTCCCGTTCATCGCCGGCGAGCTCTCGCTCGTGCGATCGCCCGAAACCGTCCAACGGCCGGAGGCGACGGGTGCGACCGCTGCCGCGGGCTTCCTTCGAGCGCCGGATCCCGCGACGGCCGAACTGCTCCGCGGCGGCACCGACGTCCGCGACGTCGGTGCCGGTCCGATCGATGCCGACGCCGAGGTCGATCCGATCCGTGGCCGACCACGTCTGCGCGGTGCTCGCGGGGCGGGTGACGCCGAGGGCGCCGACCCGAACGGTTCGGACGATTCGGTGGGTGAGGAGGGTACGGATGGGGCCGACACGCAGACGACGGACGCATCGGGATCGACCTCGCCCGGAGGCGGATCGCTGGGCGGCTTCATGCCTGACGACGCCGACTTCGTCCAGCCGGAGCCCGCCGACACGGTGGAGCACGCGTGGGTCGGCGAGGGCGTCCCGCTCGGGGCGAACAAGGCGACCCTCGATGCGTACCACCGTCGGCTGGAGATCGGTCCAGTCGAGCAGTCACGAATCTCGGTGCTCGTCGTCTGCAACGACGAGCAGATGCGCGAGGAGGGGAACGTGGCGGATCTCTACGGGCTGCGTGACATCGTCCAGTTCGACATCGAGGTCCGCTACGACCTCACCCGCGAGGAGATGCGGGGGGCGCTCGGCTCCGGCGTCGACTTCCTGCACTACATCGGCCACGTGGACGAGCGGGGCATGCACTGTGTCGACGGTCACCTTGATCTGCGCGAGGAGTCAGTCGAGGTCGGCGTCGACGCCTTCCTCTTGAACGCGTGTCAGTCCTACGAGCAGGGCGAGGCGCTGATCCACCGCGGCAGTCGCGGCGGCATCGTGACGTTGACCGACGTCGCGAACTCCTCGGCGACGCGTCTCGGACGGATCATCGCCCGCCTGATGAACGGCGGCTTCAACCTCCGGACGGCGCTACACGTCGCCCAGCGCGAGCTCGTCACCGGCAACCAGTACATCGTCGTCGGCGACGGCGGCACGACGATCTGTCAGAATCGGAGCGGAGCGGCGATCGTGATAAATGCCGATCGAGCCGGGAATAGAATATGGGATTTCACTGTCGACGTATTCCCGAACGGACCGTACGGTGTAGGAAGTATGACTTATATTAACTTGGTTTCGACTGCTAATCACTACGTCCCGGGAAAGATAGCCGTCTCTGACGTGTCACAGTCAAAGTTTGAGGACTTGGTTGGCTTAGAAACGGTACCGCTCTTCGTCGATGGAAGCCTCGTCTGGACGGACGAATTCGACCCTTCTTAAGGACCGGGAGTAGTCACCGCAATGTTCGCTGCCGCCGAGGACGCCTGCGTCAACAACAGCAGGGCGGTGAACAGGACGCCGGCCATCTTCGGGTTCTCTGCCACGTAGGCTGCAACACTTTCGTGCATATTACACCGAATATCGCGTGATATTAAGATGAACTCTTATAAGAACTGATACGCAGAGACTGTTCTAAATGATCGAGTAAAGAAATAAAACGTGTCCCGCCGGTTTCGCCCCCTCACGTCGCGCGTTCCGGCGATCGAGAATAATAGCACCGCTCCCGTTATCGAACGTGAAAAGTCGGGTTCGACGGACGGCGATCGACCTCTGCGGCCGCCGCGTCCGACGTGTTGAAGTGCGCGCCGTCGGAGCCTACGTGTATGTCCGCGGACGACGACGTCGACCTGCTCGACCCGTTTCGGCAGTTCTTCTCGTTCGAACGCGACGTGCTGGTGTTGTCGCTGGCGATGTTCGCGTTCAGCCTGGGGTTTCAGATGACGAACCGGTACATCCCCGAGTATATGGCCGCACTCGGCGCGAGCGCGTTCGTCATCGGCATGTTCGGGACGGCCGGCAACGTCATCGGCGCGATCTATCCCTATCCGGGCGGCCGGCTCTCCGATCGGATCGGCTCTCGGATCGCGCTCACGCTCTTCGGGCTGTGTTCCACCCTCGGCTTTGCCGTCTGGCTCGTCGCGCCGAACCTCGGCACGATCGAGGTGGCCGGCGTCGTCCTCGAGCCCTGGATCTGGATCTTCGTCGGGCTCTTTTTTGCGCAGGCGTGGAAATCGTTCGGGCTCGGCGCGACGTTCGCCGTCGTCAAACAGTCCGTCCCACCGCATCAACTCGCCCGTGGGTTCGCGAGCACCGAAGTGTTCCGCCGATCAGCCTTCCTGATCGGTCCGCTGATCGCCGCGGGCGTCCTCTACGCCTTTACCGACTTCGCCGTCGGATTCCAGTACGTCCTCGCGATCGGGCTGTCGTTCGGCGTCGTCGCCACCGCCGCCCAACACGTCCTCTACGACGCGAGCGAGGACACCCTCGGCAAGGAGTTCGAGGGAGTCGGCGAGGTCGTCGATGACCTCCGGAACCTCCCGCCCGAGCTGCGACCGCTGCTCGTCGGGGATACGCTCGTCCGATTCGCCAACGGAATGGTCTACGTCTTTTTCGTCATCGTGATCACCCAGTTCCTCGAGGTGAGCCTCGACGTCGGCCCGATCACGCTCGCGCCCGCGGTCTTCTTCGGCGTCCTGCTCGCCGTCGAGATGCTCGTCGCGCTCGTCTCGATGCCGCCCGCCGCCCGGATCGCCGAGCGCGTCGGGCTCAAACCCGTCGTCGCGCTCGGATTCCTCGTCTATGCCGTCTTCCCGGTCCTCCTGATCAGCGTCCCCGCGAACACGGCGCTGACCGCGCCGCTCGTGGTCGCGCTGTTCGCCTTCTCCGGACTTCGATTCGCCGGGCTCCCCGCCCACAAGGCGCTGATCGTCGGACCCGCCGAGCGGGACACCGGCGGACGCGTCTCCGGGTCATACTACCTCGTCCGAAACACGATCGTCATCCCCAGCGCCGCTCTCGGCGGACTGATCTACGGCGGGTTCTCCGTGCCCGGGGCGGACCTCGCGTACGCCGGCAGCCCGACCGTCTCCTTCGCGCTCGCAAGCGTCATCGGCACGGTCGGAGTCGGCTACTTCATCCTGTATGGCGAGGAGTACGACGCGTACGCGTGAATCGTCGCCATCAATCGTCGGCCAGGCTCGCGACGTCGAGGCCGACGGCGTCCTCACGGCGGACGGTCGATCGGTTCGTTCGCGGATCCTTCTCGACGGTGACGAGCTCGTCGGCCGCGCCCACCAGCTCGTCGTCGTGGCTCACGATGATGATCTGTCGCACGCCGAAGCCACGCATCTCCTCGACGAGGTTGACGAGCCTCGAGACGTGTCCCGCGTCGAGAAAGACGGTGGGCTCATCGAGAATGAGCGGCGGCGTCGGTGCCGAACCCTCGATCCCTTCCGCGAGCAGGCGATAGATCGCACAGCGCAACGAGAGATTGAACAGGGCTCGCTCGCCCCCCGAAAGCTGCTCCGGATCGAGCGCCTCGCCGTCCTTCTGATACACGGTGAGCGCATACTCCCCGTCCAGCTCGATGTGTGAGTAGGCGTCGTTGCCGTAGACGAGATCGAACGTCTCGTTGAGCATGCGTTCCAGCTCGGCGACGTTTCGCTGGCGGAGCTCGGCCCGGAGGTCGCCGTAGGCGGCCTCCAACTCCGCCGTCTCCTCGTGGAGCGTTTCGAGCGACTCGACGGTTTCGGCGATCGCCTCACGTTCCGACCGCAGCGTTTCGAGCGCCTCGATCTCGCCGTTCACGCCGCCGATGGCGTTCTGCAGTTCGGTCCGGCGCTCGACGAGCCGATCGAGTTCGGTCTCGACCTTCTCGAGGTACTCCTCGGCCTTTCGCTCGTTCTCCCGTGCCCGTTCGACGGCCTCCTCGTCGACCGCCTCGCGCAGTTTATTTCGGCGCTCCCGCTTGTCCGCGAGCCGCTCCCGACGCTCGTCGTTCACCTCGTGGACGTTCTCACGTTTCTCCCGGAGCCGGTCGATCCGTTCCTCCAGCTCTCCGATCGTTTCGATGCGTGCTCCAACCGCGTCGACGTGTTCGCGCGTGGATTCCAGCTCGTCGAGCGCGTCCTCCAGCTCCCCGACGCGCGCGGCGGCCTCACGCGCTTCCTCGCGCTTTTCGGTGGCGACCTCACGCGTCTCCTCGGCACGTTCGGCGGCCGACTTCGCCTCCTCTCGGTCACGTTCGGCCGTCTCCCGTTTGCGTTCGGCTGCCTCCCGCTTCTCGGCGATCCGCTCCGTGACGGTCTCGATCCCGTCGTCGATCTCCGCGAGCCGCTCCTCGGCGTTGACGAGTTCAGTCATCGTCCCGATCCGGTCGGCGAGGTCGGCCTCGCGATCCCGGACGGCTTCCAGCTCGTTCCGTAACTCCGTGACTCGTTCGCGGTCCTCGTCGATCCGGTGGGCGTGTGGAGAGTCCTCGACCGGCTGGCCACACTCTGGGCATTTGCCGGCGTCAAGCAACGTTTCGGCTTCCTCGACGCGTCGTTTTGCGTTCTTCAACTCGGCTTCCAACTCCGCGATCCGTTCCCGTACCTCGCCATGCTCCTCGCGAAGACGCTCCCGGCGCTCGGCGGCCTCCCCGATCGTGACGTCCGTTCCGTCGAACCGCGCCTCGAGGTCCGTGGCCTCCTCACGCAGTTCCTCCAGGGTGGCTTCGTGTTCGTCGGCCGCCGATTCAGCCTCGTCGGCCTCGTCCTCGGCGGTTCGGGCCCGCTCGCGGGCGTCGGCGGCCGTCTCCGCCAGATCATCCGCCTTCTCGCCGAGGTTCGCCGCCTGGTTGCGGAATCCCTCCGCTCGGACGCGAACGTCGCCCAACTCGTCATGCAGTTCGGCCTCCGTGGAGTCAAGCTCCTCACGACGCTCGACGAGGGCCTCGTCCGTTGCGGCATCGAGCCCGGCGACGTCGAGTCGATCGTCGATCGTCGACCGAAGTTCGTCGATCCGCTCGCGCGTCTCGCGGATCTCCGTTCTGAGTTCGTCGCGTTCGCGTTCCGCCTCGCGGATCGCCTCCTCCAACGCCTCGACCTCGGTGCGGACCGCGTCGAGCTCCTCACGTTTTCGCTCGGAGGTCGCGAGCACCTCGGCCGCCTCATCGCGCGTGGCTTCCGCCTTCCGTTTTTGTGTCTCGTAATGGTCGACCTTCCCTTCGAGTTCGGCGAGATCGCTTTCCAGTCCGTTGAGCCGCTCGTGAAGGTCACGCTCCTCCTTCCGTTCGATCTGTCGCTCCTTTTCCTCGAGGACGGCTCGCTTGGCGTTCAAAACGTCCTCGACGCCGAGTCTGGCGTCGCCCGCGCGATCGCGGTACTCCTCGAGCGTGCCGAGCTGGAGGAGGTCGTCGATGACGTCCTGACGCTGGGCGGCGGTGGCGTTGATGAGCGCGTTCACCTCCCCCTGTCTGACGTACGCGCAGTTGACGAACGCCTCGGCGTCCATTCGAAGCAGCTCCGTCACGAACGTCCGGACCTCCCGGGCACCATCACGCGTCACGTCGTCGCCGTCGATCGACTCCAGCGTACAGTCGTGGCTGACCCGCCCGTCGTACTCCTTTAATCGTCGTTCGACCTGATAGGTGGTATCGTCGTGGGTGAACCACAGGTCCACCTCGGTCTCCTCCTCGCCGTTGGTGATGACGTCGTCGAGCGTGCCGTCGAGCGCCGACGAGCCGTAGAGCGCGAAAAAGCAGGCCTCGAGCAGCGAGGACTTGCCGCTGCCGTTGAGCCCGTGAATGACGGTGACCCCGTCGGTGAGACGGAGGTCCGCGTCGCCGTACGGCTTGAAGTTCACCAGGCGGATGCGATCGAATCTCATAGGTAGTCCTCCATCGAGACCTGTCCGTCACGGCCCTTCGACTCGCCGTGGGCGTCGATTTCGTCGTCCCGGTCATCTCGGGCGGCATCGTCTCCGTCGGCGTCGTCTCGGTCACCCGATTCGTCGCCGCGATCGTCCTCCGGCTCCTCGACGGCATCCTCCGGCTCCTCGACGGCATCCTCCGGCTCGTCAGCGTCGTCCTCGACAACCTCGTCCACCTCGTCATCCGACGGGTCCGGGGCGGGCTCGAGCGTCCCGGGATCGTCGAGCAGTTCCTCGACTCGGTTCTTGACCGTCCCACGCACGTTGGCGTCGGCGATCGTCTCGGACCGAACGGTCTCGTCGACGTCGAGGGCGGCCTCGGAGAGTCCCATCGACTCGACCCGCTCGCGGACGGCGGATTCGGGGTCGGCGAAGCTCACGTCCAGTTCGGTCTCGGTCTCGATCTCGCGCCGATCGGTGACGCGGGCGACCAGCGCTCCCGCGTCGTCGGCGAACGCCTCGATCGCGGCCGGCGTGACGGGGTCACCCTCGCCAACGATCTCGACGAGGACGACCGCGTCCGTCAGATCGTGCTCCCGGACGCGTTCCCGGACGCGGGATTCGCCCTCGCCCTCCCGTAGCTCCACGGTGACGAAAACGAACTCGCGCGTATCGAGCGCGCGCCGGCGGATCTCCACGGAGTCGTCCCCGCCGGCGGCGTCCGTCTCGAAGGTCACGAGGTTGTAGCCACGTCCCTCGCGCTCGCTCGCGCTCGCGCGCTCGGTGGAGCCCGGGTAGGTGACCCACGTTCCGGCGACCTCCGCCCGGTCGGGCTTGTGGTTGTCGCCGAGCAGCATCGCGTCGAACCCGACCGTGCTCTCGGTCAACACCCGCTCGGTGTCCCAGTCGGCGTGTGCGAACGGCTCGAAGAGGCCGTGAGCGACGAGCGCCGCGTGGTCGGCGTCGTGGGGCTCGAACGCGTACTCGAGATCGTCACGGCGGGAGACGGGGACGTGATCGAGTCCATAGAAGGCAGTGTCGCCGACGATGGTGGGACCCGCGTTGAGCCGGATCGCGAGTTCGAGTCGTTCGAAGAGATCGAGCCACTGGCCCCCTCGCGTCGACTCGTGGTTGCCGACGACGGCGAGAAACGGGATCCCGGCGTCGTCGAGCCGACGAAGCGCCGAGATGGTCCCGAGCAGGTCCGACAGATCGGGCCGCCGATCGTGAAAGAGGTCGCCCGCGTGAACGACGGCGTCGACGTCGCCGTCGATCGCGTCGTCGATCACTGCGTCGAAGGCGTCGAGGAAGTCCCGGCGTCGAACCGGCGAATGGTACTGCCGGTACCCGATATGGGTGTCGCCGGTGTGGATCACCCGTGTCATCGGTTCGACCCTTGGCCGCTGCCGGATTTAGTGGTTCCGGGGATGCGGTGAACGTGATCCGAGCTCTCCGGGACATTCGTCGGTGTTTCGTCGGTCGATGCCTCGTCGGTCGATGCCTCGTCGGTCGATGCCTCGTCGGCCACTGCCCCGCCGTTCGCGACCGTCCGAAACCGTCGGTATGCCGTCAGGGTCTCACGCCCGCGATCGGCCAGCGATTCGCGACCGTCGCGTTCGGCGGCCGCCACGGCCTCCTCGAGTCGGTCGAGCCCGACCGCGTCGACGAAGCCGGCCGCTCGCCGAAGGTCCTCGCGGGCGGCGTCTCCCTCCTCGATGACGGCGGCATAGGGGCGCCTCGCGGTGTCGGTGCGCGTTGCCAGCGCGGCCAGTGCGCGCTTGACGGTGACGGTCGAAACCACACGCCGTCTGGTGCGGCATCGGTAATAAAACGAAGCCTGCGGGCGTGAGGATCGTTCCGACGCGAATGTGGACGAACGGGTTCGACGAACGCTCGCTCAAACGCACTCACGCCCACCGGGGGCGGTCGATTACACCGAGAGCGTGTAGAGTCGCTTCCGCGCGTCGGCGAAGGAGAATCGGGAGTCGACGACGTCCTCCTCCTCGAGCCGCGAGAGTGCATATCGCACCGTACGGGCCGGGAGCAACGTCTCCTCCGCTATCTCGCTCTGCGTGAGGGTATCGTTGTAGTCGAGGACCTTCGCGACCAGCTTCGCGCTCGGCGGGAGATCCCGAACGGGCTCCCAGCGGTCCGTGACGTTCTCCTCGTCGGCGACTGCTTCCGTCGTGCTCATGGCTGTTTCACGATCGGTAATGCTGCTAAATAATATTTACTATCTCTGTTGATTACTACTAGACATTTGCGCGTCGCAAACCCGCCGCAATCGGCGGACGGATGAGGGCGGGCGTGCCGGGCTGACGGATGCCGGAGGGCGACGACCGCAACGTTCTTGAGTCCAAGAGTACCCGCACCCGAAGCCTCTTATCTGCGACCCGCCTAAAAGCGCCCAATGACTGATACCGTCGACGACGTCGACATGCCGTACGAGGATGGGTCGGCGTCGAGACAGGAGAAGATCGAGTCGTTACAGGACCGACTCGAGGTTCTCGAATCGCAAAACGAGGAGATGCGCGACAAGCTCCTCGACGCGAACGCGGAGAACAACAAGTATCAACAGAAGCTGGAGCGGCTCACCCACGAGAACAAGAAGCTCAAGCAGTCGCCGCTGTTCGTCGCGACGGTTCAGGAGCTCACCAACGACGGCGCCGTGATCAAACAGCACGGCAACAACCAGGAGGCGCTCACCGAGGTCACCGACGAGATGCGTGAGGACCTCGAACCCGACGACCGGGTGGCGGTCAACAACTCGCTTTCCGTCGTGAAGAAACTGGAGAAGGAGACCGACGTCCGCGCCCGCGTGATGCAGGTCGAACACTCGCCGGACGTCACCTACGCCGACATCGGCGGGCTCGACGAGCAGATGCAGGAGGTTCGTGAGACCGTCGAGATGCCGCTTGAACACCCCGACATGTTCGACGACGTCGGCATCACGCCGCCGAGCGGCGTCCTGCTGTACGGCCCGCCGGGGACGGGCAAGACGATGCTCGCGAAGGCCGTCGCCAACGAGACCGACGCCACCTTCATCAAGATGGCCGGCTCCGAACTCGTCCACAAGTTCATCGGCGAGGGCGCGAAGCTCGTCCGCGACCTCTTCGAGGTCGCCCGCGAGAACCAGCCCGCCGTGATCTTCATCGACGAGATCGATGCCATCGCCTCCAAGCGGACGGACTCGAAGACCTCCGGCGACGCGGAGGTGCAGCGGACGATGATGCAGCTGTTGAGCGAGATGGACGGCTTCGACGAGCGCGGCGAGATCCGCATCATCGCCGCCACCAACCGCTTCGACATGCTCGATCCGGCCATCCTCCGGCCGGGCCGATTCGATCGACTCATCGAGGTGCCCAAGCCGGACACCGCAGGCCGCGAGATCATCTTCCGCATCCACACCCGGAAGATGAACCTCGCCGGCGAGGTCGACTTCGACGAACTCGCGGAGCTCGCCGCCGAGGCGTCCGGCGCGGACGTCAAGGCGATCTGTACCGAGGCCGGGATGTTCGCCATCCGCGACGACCGCACCGAAGTGACGATGGCCGACTTCCTGGAGGCCTACGAGAAGCTCCGCCAGGACTCGGAGGCCGACGCGGACGACTCGCTGGCGTTCGCCTGAATCGACGTCTCTCGCTTCTCCTCACAACCCCTCTCCCCTTGCAACCCTCCTCCGTCGTCCGTCCCGTTTGAGCTGCCGATCCCCCGCCGTTCCTCGAATCAATCGTCGACGCTGTCGGGCGACGGATCGCCGGCATCGGCGCGGTAGGCCGCGGGCTCCACGTGTTCCTCGCGGTGCCGATGGCACCGACTCACCTGCCCGTCACCGACCGGATGCTGGGTCGGTCGCTCGGTCTCACAGACGCTGCCGAAC
>LKMJ01003271.1_pt1 | contig 15057 bp, 10 predicted proteins | sample 643391 | NCBI WGS metagenome assembly LKMJ01 (sample SAMN04112250, study PRJNA286221) | soda lake metagenome | biome: soda lake; feature: Kulunda Steppe; material: water; isolation source: sample PL-Br10 brine of Picturesque Lake | place: Russia: Kulunda steppe | collected 2010-07
ACTCGAAGTCGTCGCCCAGACCGTCTCCGACGGCCGCGTGGTCGCCGGCGGCGGCGCGATCGAGGTCGAAGTCGCCCGGCGCCTGCGTGACTACGCCGACGGCGTCTCCGGCCGCGAACAGCTGGCCGTCGAGGCGTACGCCGACGCGCTCGAACTCGTCCCCCGTGTGCTCGCCGAGAACGCTGGTCTCGACTCTATCGACACCCTGGTCGACCTGCGCGCAGCCCACGAGGACGGCGACCAGCGTGCCGGGCTGAACGTCTTCTCCGGCGACGTCGTCGACACCCACGACGCGGGCGTCGTCGAGCCGGCCCACGCCAAAGAGCAGGCGCTGACCTCCGCTACGGAGGCCGCGAACCTCGTGCTCAAGATCGACGACATCATCTCTGCCGGCGAGCTGTCGACCGACAAGGGCGACGACGAGGCAGGCGGCCCCGGCGGTGCGCCCGGCGGCATGGGCGGTATGGGCGGCGGCATGGGCGGCATGATGTGAAGTAGGGGAATTCCTAGCCCTCTCCGACTCGATGTGAACACGCCATATAACGACTTCACCGTTTTTTTATCTCGGCTGCGCCGTACCGTGGTGATTCTTACGTTAGTGGCTATCTTACGCCGACTGGGGGAAGTCGACAGCTACCACTACAGGGCTGTGTTCGAAAAAACGAGAGTGTGTGCTACTCGTCGTCGACGTCCAGCTCGAACTGGTCGTTCTCGCTGGTCGCATTGAGGACGACGCTCGTGTTCGATTCGCGGATGTCCGGATCGGTCAGCAGCGTCTTGATCTGCTCGTTCATTCCGTCGGTGTCTTCGAACTTGCCGATAGCGATGATGTCGTACCCGCCCGTGACCTCGTAGACGCTGATCATCTGCTTTTCCTGTTCGAGCCGCTCGGTTATGTCGGGGAGTGCGTTCCCCTCTACCTTGAGCTGCAGGATGGCGGTGACATCGAAGTCGAGTTCACCGTAGTTGACCTTCGGCGTATACCCCTCGATAACGCCCTGTTCTTCCAGATCGCTGAGGTGGTTCGAGACAGTCGTGACCGAGACGTCCAGTTCCTCGGCGAGGCTTCTGAGGCTGGCCCGACCGTCGCCGAGCAGTGCATTCACTAGTTTTGCATCCAGATTTTCGTACGTCATTGTACTCCCTATTCTACTCCAGCCATTATAATTTTACGAATATACAATTTCTCAGCGAGCGCGGTAGAATTGCGCAGAACAGCAGGGCTTTAATACTGGCTATCTACAGGTAGACTGACGACAAAACATGACAAGTGGAAGCCTCACATCGGAGGAACAGGCAGTACTCGACGAGATCGAAGAGAAGGACGTTGACTTCCTGCGACTGCAGTTTACGGACATTCTCGGCACGGTCAAGAACGTCGCGGTTCCTGCACGACAGGCGGAAAAGGCGTTCACTGAGGGAATTTACTTTGACGGCTCCTCGATCGAGGGGTTCGTTCGCATTCAGGAGTCCGACATGCGGCTCAAACCCGACCCCGAGACGTTTGCCGTGCTCCCGTGGAGGACAGACGATCAGGCCGCCGCAGGCCGAATGATCTGTGACGTCATCAACACCTCGACGGGTGAACCGTTCGAGGGTGACCCACGCTACGTGCTCAAGCAGGCAATCGACCGCGCCAACGAGATGGGCTACACGGTCAACGCCGCGCCAGAACCGGAGTTCTTCCTCTTCGAGGAGGACGAGGACGGTTACGCGACGACCGAGACCGCCGACCACGGCGGGTACTTCGACCTCGCACCGAAGGACCTCGCGAGCGACGTGCGCCGCGACATCATCTATGGCCTCGAGAGCATGGGCTTCGAGATCGAAGCCAGCCACCACGAGGTCGCACAGGGACAACACGAGATCAACTTCGAGTACGACGATGCGCTGTCGACGGCAGACAACGTCGGGACGTTCCGGACGGTCGTTCGTGCTATCGCCGCACAGCACGACCAGCACGCGACGTTCATGCCCAAGCCGATCCCGAAAATCAACGGCTCCGGGATGCACACTCACATCTCGCTGATGACTGAGGACGGCGAGAATGCGTTCCACGACGAGAGCGACGAGTTCGACCTCTCGGACACGGCACATTCGTTCCTGGCCGGTATTCTCGAACACGCCCCCGCGATTACGGCGGTCACCAACCCGACCGTGAACAGCTACAAACGACTCGTTCCGGGCTACGAGGCACCCGTCTACGTCGCCTGGTCGGACCGGAACCGCTCGGCACTCATCCGCAAGCCGGCTGCACGTATCCCGGCCGCCTCCCGTATCGAGGCGCGCTTCCCCGATCCGTCCTGTAATCCGTACCTCGCGCTGGCCGCGCTCATCACCGCCGGTCTCGACGGGATCGAAAAGGATCTCGACGCGCCGGATCCGGTCCGCGAGAACATCTACGAGTTCGACGAAGAGAAACGCGAGGAGTACGGCATCGAAACGCTGCCGTCGAACCTCGGCGAAGCGGTCGAGGCCCTCGAAGAGAACGAGGTCATCCTCGACGGGCTCGGCCCACACATCAGCGAGAAGTTCGTCGAAGCGAAAAACCAGGAGTTCGAGGAGTACCTCGTCGACGTCTCCCAGTGGGAGATCGACCGGTACCTCGAAACCTACTGAATCGACGACGTCGAGACGAACAACAGTCCGATCGATTTTCGTTTTTAACGCCCCAGTGGGGGCCACGACAGGCTTAAACGGTGCACTCGTCTACTACTAGTTGGTAGAGAGAGCCCGGCCTCCGCGTGCAGACGTGAGGAAAGTCCCCCCACCGTCCTGGCGGGTGACGGGGCGCAAGCCCCGGGCGGGAAACCGTCGGCTCTGGAACAGAAACGACACGTCTCGACCCGATCGATGAGGTGTGCGAACTCCGCGCGATCGAAAGCGAGGAGGAGCTAACCCACCGAGAGACGACGGTCGAGGATCGATGGAACGGCGAATCCCCACCGGTGCAAGTCGACGCCGTCGGCGCGAGAGCGCCGAGGGTAGCCAGGACAGGGGCGTCGACGCTCAGCCGAATGCCGGGTCGAACAGAAGGGGGCTTACTCCTCTCTGCCGGTACTACGCCGCGAGCGGTCAGCTTGACCGCCTCGGAACCGACGTGAAAGTACGTAGCCAGCGGAGAGCCCAAGTACGGTGGCACCACTGGAAAACCCAGGCAACGAATCGTCCTCCTGCTCGGAAACCGAGTACTCTGGTTCGATCGGATCAGCGCCCGGTTCGGCAATCGGGCTAACCGAGAGCAGCCACGCACGAGTGTCATTACTGTCGAATTCGGCGGTTCTCCCTCCGGCGACGTACCCCTCGTCTGTCGAGACCAGCGACTCGAGCGTGCTCTCGCCGTTGCCGCGGTACGACTCGGAGCCGATTAGCTCGCCGTTCCCGTTGAGTGCCGCCAGCCAGCCGTCTTCGAGTCGGCGTCCCGCAAGGATGCAGCCCCCCGAGGGCCGCGTGACGAGGTCGTGGCACGCGGATTCGACTGTGTTGACCCATCGCCATTGCTCGTCCCCTGTGGCATCGACCTTGATAACGACGGCTCGGAAAATATGTGTCGAGCTACCCGTTCGGCCGCCAAGCAAATAGCCGCCGTCCTCGGTGGGAATGATCGCATGTGCAAGCGAGTACGCCCCCTCGACGTCGTACGTGGTATCCCACTGGTGTCTGCCCTGTTCATCAGTGCGTACAAGCAGGATACGGGAATCGTCCTCACGATCGGTCGAACCAGCCACGAGATAGCCGTCATCCACTGGTAACACTGCTCGACAGACGTTGATAGCGTTCTCTTCGCCGAGCGTTCGTATCCAGCGCTGTGTCCCCTCGCTATCTATCGAGAGGAGCAGTATCCGTGTTCCCTGCGTCGCGTACGAACGGGCGTACGCCCCGATCACGTAGCCGTCCTCGGTCGACGACAGCGTCGATATCGAGACGTGCCAGTGCCGGCCGAACTCCGCTGCCCAGCCGAACTCCCCCTCCTGTCCCAAAGAGACTGCCGTAACGTTCGACTCGTCGGTCAGATGCGTCGTTACGTCACCGACCGCTACACAGCCACCGCCGGGTGCTGCGCTGATCTCGTGGAGCGGTGCTTCGTCACCGGGGCGGTTGTCGATGAACTCCCAGTTTACGCCTCCACTCTCGTCCACACGATGGACCCAGCCGTGACTCGTACCGCTTCGATACCCCGTCTCTCCAGCGAGGTAGTAACCGTCCTCAGCGGTCGCAATCGCATTGCACTCGACGTACTGGCCCGGCCGATCATACGTCTCGCTCCACCTGATCGCTCCGTGCTCTCCTGTGTCGTCGTCATCGGCTCCGCTCCCGGGGCCAGTGATCGCTACGCCGGTCGTGAACGCGCTGGCTGTCCACAGCAGCCGACGGCGAGTGAAGCGTCGAGCATCCCCGGCGTCTGTCATCGAAGTAACGAAAGGAACATGCGAATAAATGTCTATCTCTCGCGGAACCGGAACCGACGGGTATACCCGATTCCGGTCCATACTGCGGCCAGAATGAGCAAGGACTACATCGAGGTCCGGGGTGCCGAGGAGAACAACCTCAAGGACCTCGACGTCGAGATTCCGCGCGAGCAGTTCAACGTCGTCACTGGCCTCTCGGGGTCGGGGAAGTCCTCGCTCGCGTTCGAGACCGTCTACGCCGAGGGCCAGCGCCGCTACATCGAGAGCCTTTCGGCCTACGCCCGTAACTTCCTCGGGCAGATGGATAAACCGCAGGTCGAGACCGTCGAGGGGCTCTCCCCAGCCATCTCGATCGATCAGAAGAACGCCGCGAACAACCCCCGTTCCACGGTCGGGACAGTCACCGAGCTCCACGACTACCTGCGCCTGCTGTACGCTCGCGTCGGGACACCACACTGTCCCGAGTGTGGGAAGGAAGTCGGCGAACAGACCGCACAGAACATGGTTTCGCGACTGCTCGATCTCCCCGACGGGACGAAGGCCAAACTCGCTGCACCGGTCGTTCGCGACCAGAAAGGGGCCTTCGAAGATCTGTTCGACGAACTGGTCGCCGACGGCTACTCTCGGGTGGAAGTCGACGGCAAAGAGCACGACCTGACGCTTGAGAAACCCGACCTCGACGAGAACTTCGATCACACCATCGACGTGATCGTCGATCGGGTGAAGATCGATCCCGATGCCCGATCGCGAATCGCCGACTCCGTCGAGACCGGTCTGGAGGAGGCCGACGGAGTTCTGAAAGTGATCCTTCCGAACCCACCCGAGGACATCGACGTAGGGGCCACTGCCCGATCGACGGGCGATCTGGGGACCGGTGGGGAGAAAGACGAGACGGCCGACGAACGCCTCGTCGTCGAGTTCTCCGAGGAACTGGCCTGTACCGAGTGTGGCATCGACCTTCCGGAGATCGAGACCCGCTCGTTCTCGTTCAACTCCCCACACGGGGCCTGCCCGGAGTGTGACGGGATCGGCCACACCAAGGAGGTCAGCGAGGAACTCGTCGTCCGGGACACCTCGAAGCCGCTGAAACACGTCTTCGAGGCCTGGAGCTACAGCCGGTCGTACTACCAGACCCGGCTGGACGCCGTCGCGGCACACTTCGACGTCTCGCTTTCGACGCCATTCGAGGAGCTTCCCGCGGATGTCCGCGAGCAGTTCCTCTATGGCACCGACGACGAGGTGCTGTTCAAACGCCAGACCAGAAACGGCACCCGCGAGAAACGCAAACGATTCGAGGGAGTCATCCCCAATCTGGAACGCCGATACGTCGAGACCGATAGCGAGGGTACCCGCGACCACATCGAGAAGTACATGTCCGTCACGGAGTGTCCCGCCTGTGAAGGAACACGGCTTAAAGACGCCTCTCGTGCGGTCCTCGTCGATGACACTCCAATCAGCGCGGTCAACCGGATGAGCATCGGCGACGCGCTGGCTCACTTCGAGGAGATGGAGGCGACGATGTCCGAGCGCGACCGGACAATCGCCGAAGAGATTTTGAAAGAGATCCGCGCTCGACTCGGCTTCATGTGTGAGGTCGGGCTGGAGTACCTCACGCTCGATCGGGAGGCCTCGACGCTGTCGGGCGGCGAGAGCCAGCGAATCCGCCTTGCCACCCAGATCGGCTCCGGGCTGGTCGGCGTGTTGTACGTCCTGGACGAACCCTCGATCGGGCTCCACCAGCGTGACAACGACCGACTCCTGAACACGCTCGAAGAGCTCCGTGATCTGGGCAACACCTTACTCGTCGTCGAGCACGACGAGGAGACGATGCGCCGTGCCGACAGCGTCATCGACCTCGGCCCTGGACCCGGAAAACGCGGCGGCGAAGTCGTCGCGCAGGGCAACGTCGAGGAGATCATGGCGGCTGACGACTCGATTACCGGCGATTACCTCGCCGGGCGAACGGAGATCCCCGTTCCAGAGGAGCGGCGAGAACCAGATGGCCACCTGACCATCGAGGGCGCACGCCAGCACAACCTCGACGATCTGGACGTCGACCTGCCGATCGGTTGTTTCACTGCGATCACTGGCGTCTCGGGCTCCGGCAAGTCGACGCTGATGCACGACGTGCTCTACAAGGGACTGGCCCGGAAAATGAACGACAACACCAGCGTCGACCCAGGCGAGCACGACGCGATCACCGGTCTGGAGGGGATCGAAACGGTCCGGCTCATCGACCAGAGCCCGATCGGTCGCACGCCGCGCTCGAACCCCGCAACGTACACGAGCGTCTTCGACCATATCCGCGAGCTGTTCGCCCAGACAGAACTCTCGAAACGCCGCGGGTACGCGAAAGGACGGTTCTCGTTCAATGTCAAGGGTGGCCGCTGTGAGGAGTGTGGCGGACAGGGTACCGTCAAGATCGACATGAACTTCCTCTCGGACGTCTACGTCCCCTGCGAGGAGTGTGGCGGTGCGCGATACAACGACGAGACCCTCGATGTCGAGTACAAGGGGAAAACGATCGCCGAGGTGCTGGAGATGTCAGTCGAGGAAGCCTACGACTTCTTCAAACACGACTCGCGGATCGAGCGCCGGCTCAAGCTGCTCAAAGACGTCGGTCTCGATTACATGAAACTCGGACAGCCGTCGACAACACTCTCCGGAGGGGAGGCTCAGCGAATCAAACTCGCCGAGGAACTGGGGAAAAAACAGACCGGCGAGACGCTGTACTTGCTCGACGAGCCGACAACTGGTCTACACTCGGCTGACGAACGAAAGCTCATTGAGGTGCTCCAGCGGTTGACTGACAACGGCAACACCGTCGTCGTCGTCGAACACGAACTGGACCTGATCAAAAACGCCGACACCATCGTCGACCTCGGGCCGGAGGGCGGTGAACACGGCGGACAGATCGTCGCGACCGGAACGCCCGAAGATGTCGCTCGGACAGACGAGTCACACACCGGTCGGTATCTCCGTGACATGCTCCCGGCTGTCGACCTTGACGGGCCAAGAGCTGGCCGGACGATCACACCGCCGCCGACCGACGACTGAGCGGCCGGGGCGGCGATCGACACCCCGCGGACCGCCCGGTAATTCCCGATACGCGCGTTTTGTTACGAGTAGCTTCTTTTTAGCCAAAGGTATTTGCGGCTTCTCTGCTTATTGCGGGCCATGACGCCGATCGAGATCGGGTTGATCGTGGCGGGGTTCGTCCTCGCGTTCGCTGGCGCAGCGCTGTTCAAATATACGGTGACTCTGGTCGGATTCCTGTCAGGTGCCGCAGGTGGCTACGCTATTGCTTCGTACCTCGTACTGGACCCGCTGATGCTGGCAGGTGCAGCACTGGTGGCCGGATTTGCCGGTGTTTTTCTTGCGTTCACACTGATTACCACTGTTGCAACCATCCCGGGATTCCTGCTCGGCTCGTACGTCGCTGCCACGGCTGTCGGTCTGTCGGGATCGAATCTCGGCCTCGAACCAATCGGGATCACGATGTTCGGCGGAATCCTCGGTGCGGCGGCCGCAGGGCTCCTGTTCAAGAAGGTCTTGCCGATACTGATGGCTTTTGTCGGTGCAGCACTGGTGACACAGGCCTGGACCATCGAGGCGTTCTCTCAGGCAGCCTCTTCGTTCGATCCGTCGCCCGTGTTATTCGATCCGACGCCAGCCTTTCTCGCGGTCGTCGTCGTCGGGACGCTCAGCCAGTACGGCCTCGTGAAGCTGGGCTGGGCGAAGAAACTCACGGTTCCACTCGCTCTGTTGTGGGCTCGAATTCGCAGGTCCAGGGAATCTCCCGATGATTCGACGGACTCCGAAACGGGCAGCGAGCAGGGAGCCTCGCCGAGATAGTGTTCTCGGCGTTCGGTGTGCACCAAACGACTAACACTACCCGAGCCCGATCGTAATCGTATGCGCGTGTATGCCGGGATGCGCGACCGACTGTTCTCTATTCGGACTGACGAGCCACGAGCGACGACGCATCTTTTCGGTCATGCGATCGAGTGTGTCGCCGCAAACGACGAGCGAGTGTTCTGTGGGACGTTCGAGTCGGGGCTGTTTCGTCGCGACGGCGATGGATCCTGGGACCGCGTCGGGGTAGAGACGCTGCCGGACTCCGTTACTGCCGTCGAGCTCTCTTCCCACAATCCCGACGAACTGTGGGTCGGGACCGAGCCGAGCCGTGTATTTCACTCCGTTGACGCGGGGGAGAGCTGGGAGCAGCTCACCGGGCTGGCCGAGCTCCCGTCGGCAGAACACTGGTCGTTCCCGCCACGACCGGAGACCCATCACGTCCGCTGGATCGAGCAGGACCCAAACGACGCGAGCCGTCTCTACGTCGGGGTCGAGGCGGGAGCGCTGGTCATCAGTCCGGACAGTGGCGAGAGCTGGATCGATCGCCCTGACGGCTCTCGACTGGACAACCACCAGCTTGCAACCCACGTCGGTGCATCCGGACGCGTGTACTCGGCCGCGGGGGATGGCTACGCGGAGTCCGACGACTGGGGGACACACTGGACGCATCCACAGGACGGGCTTGCCCACCGCTACGTCTGGAGCGTCGCGGCTGCTCCGCGAGATCCGGACACGGTCCTCGTATCGGCGGCGTCGGGGGCAAGAGCAGCACACAGAACTCCCGAATCCTACGTCTATCGTCGTCGTGGCGACGGTGAGTGGTCCCGACTCGGAGAGGCGGTGGACGTCGGAAGTGGGCTTCCGACCGGAGAGGGGGTGTACCGCTATGTACTGGCATCGGGGGTGCGGCGCGGCGAGTTCTACGCGCTCTCGAACACGGGGCTGTTCCAGTCGACCGATGCGGGCGTGACGTGGAATCGGGTCGACGTGGAGTGGCCCGACCCGTGTACGGAGATGACTGCACGAGGGCTGGCTGTGGTCGTGAAGTAGGGCGAACTGGCGACGGGCGGATACCGCGGAGCGACGTGTCGCACGCTTCTGAGATGATCTTCGACGACGGAGAGCCGTCACGAATCGCTCCGGGCAGGTGTCAGTGCATGAACTGGATCGCCGCCTACTCCGTGTTAAACCTATGGGGGAGATGCGAGTGCAGGGACGGAAAACTGGCGGTATGGGTTTTTGTCTCGGGCCTGCGCCACTATCTCGTGTATGTCCATCGACGCGCTCGAAGGGTACGGTCTGGAGCGAATGTCTGACGACGAGATCCGGAACTTCCTCACGATCCAGGGCGTCGGCGTGCTCGGGCTCCCGAACGAGCCTGTGCCGTACTTGTTGCCGATGTCCTACGGCTTCGACGGCGACGACCACCTGTACTTCACATATCTGGTGGGGCCGGAGAGTCAGAAGGACTCGCTGAGCGACAGGGCCGACGCGGCGAGCTTTCTCGTCTATCGGGCTGATTCGACGTTCAACTGGGAGAGCGTCCTGCTGGAGGGGAGGCTCGAAGCGTTATCTACGTCGGAGTGGGAGGTGCTCGGCGATGCGACGGATGGTGGCTGGCGTCCTGAACTGTTTACTACCGGATCGACCGAGGAAAACGTTAGCTTCTATGAGTTCATCATCGATGACCGGACTGGGATCAAACACACTGGGCTTCCGCCAGGGTTCGAGCGTTGATCCTCCCAGTACAGTGTCGTCTCCGGCACAAACGACTATTATGCTGAGTGGTGCCGGTTCTAGTGGGGGAAATACAATGCCAGTTGAAGACCTTGCACGGAGTGATGTCGTGACAGCACCGCCGAGCGCGTCGGTCGCTGAACTCGCCGCAACGATGGACGCCGAGGACGTCGGCAGCGTCGTTATTACGGAGGGGGACACGCCACGCGGAATCGTCACCGACCGGGACCTGACCGTACGCGTATTGGCCGCGGAGCGTGACCCGAACACCCTCCGCGCTGATGATCTCATGTCGACCGACTTGTGTATGGTCGAGCGTTCCGCCGGGTTCTATCGAGCCACCGAACTGATGGCCCAGCACGGCGTTCGGCGCCTGCCAGTCTGTGACCGGGATGGGGATCTGGTCGGAATCATTACGGTCGACGATCTGAACGAACTGCTCGCCGACGAACACGGTGAACTCGCATCCGTGGTTCGTGCGCAACGACCGCCGTACTAGACCTTTTTCCGGCGGTCGACGGTGAGAGTAGGTATGGACATTGGGCTTACCGTCGGCGACTCGATCGGACGCACCGAGATGACTATCGAGGGGTTCGATTTTGCAGAGTTCTCGATTGGGGAAGGGACTGATTCCACCGATATCGACGGGAAACGTCTCGAACGAGTCCTCACGGCGAGCGAGGCCGAGCTCTGTGTCCACCTTCCCTTTCAGCAGGTCGTCGTGACGCCCGTTCCGGAGATCAACGAGGCGATTCTCGCGTACCAGAGCCGACTGCTGGAGTGGGCGGGTGGGTACGGAGCGAACAAAGCTGTCCTCCACGGCACAGCGCGAAACCCACACGACGTTGATCTCCGTGACGTCTTCGCCGACCAGCTCGCCGCGATCGGACACGCTGCCGCAGAAGCCGATGTGGAACTCGTCGTCGAAAACGTCGGGCACCAGAAGCGTGGACTCCCACTGAGCGTTCTCGGCGACCTCGCCAGGGAGACGGATACGGCGGTCTGTTTCGATGTTGGCCATGCATACATGGAAGACGGTATGGATGGAATCGACCGATTCCTCTCCGGATACGACGACCTCATCTCGCACCTGCACGTTCACGACGCGCGGAGCCGCGGGGACACCCACTTGCCACTCGGGGCCGGAGAGATCGACTACGGTACCGTGGCCGCGGAACTGCCCGATTTCGACGGGACGGCCGCCGTTGAGGTGTTCACCGATGACGTCGCGCTACTGAGAGATACCAGAGATCGAATTGAGCGCCATCTCACGGTGTAAGCGCCGACGGGAGAGACACGAACGCATCCGGATTGTGGGCGGACATGTTCAGAACGCGACAATGTCGTTCCGGGCAAAACAACGACGTGCAATGACCCAACTATATGTCAGAGATCCCGCCGAACGGCACGAACGGATCCACGATACGTTCGCAGAACTCGCGGCTGGTCAGACGCTCACGCGATCAATTCCTTCAAGCCGGAGCCACTGTACGGCGTCCTCGAAGAGCGGTGGTTGACACACGCTACAGAACTGGTCGACGAGGATCGGTGGCACATCGAAATCGAGTACGCCTGAGGATAACACCGTCCACGTGTCACGGTTTCCCAGCGAGCAAAGCGGACGATGATCAGTTGTCCACGTCAGCGTCCAGTAACTCAAACAGCGTGTCGAAGTCCTCGGTAAGGCCCCCACGAGCCTTCTCGATGTTGCCCGCCGGGACGTCCTCCGCGACGACTGCAATCACTTGCTGTGCATGGTAGTTGGCGTCGGGCCGATCAACACCCTCCCGTTCGGCGACCCGGTCGAGGAACTCGTCGTAGTCGAAGCGCTGGCCGTGTTCGGCCTCGATCAGATACCGATCGATCTCCATCGGAAGCGGGCTTGCGAGGTCCGTCGCTTCCCCTTCTGGCATCCGCTCGCCAAGCGTCACCAGAACCGCCCGGATCGCCCGGACGGCCTGTCCGAACTGCGCATACTCCAGCCGATGCTGTACCTGTCCGACGAATTCTTTGTAGTTCATAGCTGTGTCACACTATTGTGACATCGTGGCATACCACGGGAGCCAACTAAAACCTGATACCGGGACTGTGACTCCCCAGGGACAGGAATCGAATATCGCTTGCCGTCAGTACCGGTCGAAGTATTGATCCTGGACTTTCACGAAGAGCGCCATCAACAGCGCGAACACCGCTGCCGAGACAAGAATCTGGGCCCAGTGAACGAGCTGGAGCGGTTCGACGTCGAATAACAGCTGGCCGGTAGGCGTGTAGAGTACGAGTAACTGGAGCGTGACCGCGACGACGACGGCGAGGACGAGCCAGGGGTTCGAGAAGAGCCCGAGGTCGTACCGGAACCGGATCGCCTGGATCCGCACGATCTCCATGACGACGAAGCCGGTGAACACCATCGTCTGGGCGAGATCCCGCCCCACGTCGTACCCTGGGCTCCAGCCGAATACGGCGTCCGTGACGTCGTATCCTGGGATCAACTCACCGTACAAGTTGAGCGTGAACAGCGGGAGCAGGCAAACCGTCATGAAGAGCGCGATACCCACGATCGAGGCCATAATCCGGCTCGTAATGACGCCCTCCTGGGGCGGTCGCGGGTCACGCTCCATGATGTCCTCCGCCGCGGGATCGACGCCCATCGTGAGCGCGGGGATACCGTCGGTGACGACGTTGATCCAGAGGACCTGAATCGGCGTGATGACCAGTCCGAGTCCCGCGAGCGTCCCCGTGAATATCATCGTCACCTCGCCGCCGTTACCCGACAGGAGGTAGTTGACGAACTTGCGGACGTTGTCGAAGATCCGCCGGCCGCCCCGGACGGCGTTGCGGATCGTCGCAAAGTTGTCGTCGAGCAGGACGATGTCGGAGGCCTGTTCGGTGACGTCCGTGCCCCGAATGCCCATCGCGACGCCAACGTCGGCGTTCTTGACAGCGGGCGCGTCGTTGACGCCGTCGCCCGTCATCGCGACGGTGTGGCCCTTCGCCTGCAGCGTCTGGAGGATGCGCGTCTTGTGGTCCGGAGACGTCCGGGCGAAAATGTCGACGTCGTCGACCATCTCCCGTAGCTTCTCGTCGCTCATCTCCTCTAGTTCGGGTCCCGTAATCACCCGCGTCGACCGGAGCCCGACCTCCTTGCCGACGGCGCGGGCGGTGACTGCGTTGTCGCCGGTGATCATCACCACGTTGATACCGGCGTCGAGACAGCCCGCGATAGCGTCCGGAACCTCCGGACGTGGCGGGTCGAGCATCCCCTGCAGGCCAAGAAAGACCATCCCCTGTTCGAGATCCTCGTCCGGCGCCTCGATTTGGTCGTCGGGAACTACCGGCCGGTAGGCAAAGCTCATCACGCGGAGGGCGTCCTCGGCAAACGACTCATTGTGCGCTTCGATCTCGGCCCGTCGCTCGTCGGTCAGCTCGACGAGTTCACCGTCGACCAGTTCGCGGTCACACCGCTCGACCACGGTCTCTGGCGCACCCTTCATGTAGGCGACGGCGTCGCCGTCTGGCGTCCGGTGAACGGTCGTCATCCGCTTGCGCGCCGACGTGAAGTCGACCTCGCCGGTGCGGGGGTACTCCTCGGCTAGTTGCTCGTGGTCGAAGCCGGCCTTCTGGGCGGCGACGAAGAGCGAAACCTCCGTCGGATCGCCGAGGTAGGTCCGTTCGACGTCAGCGTTCTCGCCATCGCCCGCCGCGCCATCGTCGACCCGGGCATCGGTACGGTCCGAGTCCCGTTCCCTGAGTCCGACGTCGACATTGTTGCACAGCATTCCACACCGCAACACCTCGGCCACGCGCTCGTCGTCGACGGGGTCGCCCTCATGGAGGAACTCGCCGTCGGTTTCGTAGCCGGTTCCCGTCACCTCGTAGGTCTCGCGGTTGGCGACGATCCGCTGGACGGTCATCTCCTCCTCGGTGAGTGTGCCGGTCTTGTCCGTGCAGATGACGTCGACCGATCCCAGTGCCTCGACGATGGGGAGTCGGCGGACGAGCGCGTTCTGCTCGGCCATCCGCCTCGCCCCGAGCGCGAGCGAGAGTGTGACGACCGCCGGCAACCCCTCGGGGACCGCGGAGACTGCAATGCCGACCGCCGTCAGGAAGACCTGCAGCGGTGGCGTGTCGCCGAGTACCAGTTCGGTGAGTGCGATAATCGAGACAACGACGATCACCCCTGCCGCAATGAGCGTTCCTAGGCGGTCCATTTCAGCTTGGAACGGGGTGTCTCGCTCTTCGGCCTCCTCGAGGGCAGTCGCAATCTGACCGATCTCAGTCTCGGGACCCGTTTCGACGACGACCGCCACGCCCGAGCCACGCTCGACGACCGTGTCTTTGAACAGCATGTTTTTGCGGTCGGCCAGTGCGGCGTCCTCCTTGACCTGGCCGACCTCCTTTGAGACGCCGACACTTTCACCCGTCAGTGCCGCCTCGTCGACGCTCAGGTTCGACTCCTCAACGATACGCGCGTCTGCAGGGACGATATCGCCCGACTCGACGAAGATCACGTCCCCGGGGACGACGTTCCTCGCGTCGATTTCGGTTTTCTCCCCGCCCCGTTTGACGAGCGCGTACGTCGTCGACAGTTCCTTGAGCGCCTGAATGCTCTGTTCGGCTCGGTAGTCCTGCAGAAAGCCGAAGATGGTGATGAACACGACTACGCCGGCGATAACCCCTGCGTCGATCGTGTGGCCCACGAACGCCATCACCCCTGCAGCGACGATCAGCACCCAGATTAGCGCCGGTTTGTACTGCTCGATGAGAATCGAAAGTGGGGAAATTCCCTCTTCAGCCTCGATCTCGTTCGGGCCCTCGCGCTCGAGGCGAGCACGCGCCGCTTGGGCTGTGAGTCCCCGTTCTGACGTTTCGAGCGCTTCATAGAGTTGCTCGAGGGGACTCGAGTGCCAGTTGGCGTCGGAGACGACCTCGGACATGAACTCCTCGTATTCCTCTGAACGTGCCACGTGTGTTTCGGTGATAGGTGGGTGATAGCGTTCGTTCGCGGTCCTCACGGCGGGAACCGTTTCCTGTCGTCCCAACGGGTCCGTCGATC
>LKMJ01003272.1_pt1 | contig 15055 bp, 13 predicted proteins | sample 643391 | NCBI WGS metagenome assembly LKMJ01 (sample SAMN04112250, study PRJNA286221) | soda lake metagenome | biome: soda lake; feature: Kulunda Steppe; material: water; isolation source: sample PL-Br10 brine of Picturesque Lake | place: Russia: Kulunda steppe | collected 2010-07
CGACGCCGAGGCGTTTCGCGCCGGTGGTTGGGTGAACGTCGTCGGGAACATCGTGAAAATCGTCATCGAAGGGACGGCAGGAATAATGTCGGGCAGTCTTGCTTTGCTCGCTGACGCAATCCACTCGCTCGGCGATCTGTTCGGGAGCGTGTTCGTCCTCATCGTCGGCGGGTGGGCATACGAGGATGGTGATTCGGATCATCCACACGGTCACGAACGATTCGAACCGTTTGCATCGCTCGTCGTTGCTGTCCTGTTGGCGTTGATGGCGGTCTTTCTCTTCCGTGACGCAGTGTTCGCGATGGTCGATGAACCATCGGTTGAGTTCTCACCCCTTCTCTTGGGCGTTCTCGGCGTCGCGGTTGGAGTCAAGTTGGCGGTGTACTGGGCAACCGTTTACCTGAACGAAATGGCGGACTCCGTTGGCCTTGACGCATTGGCGACAGACGCACTCAACGACGTGTACGCGTCTCTTGCAGTCGGTGCGGGAATCATCGGCGTCGGAGCGGGGTTTCCAATCCTTGATCCGATTGCGGCAGGGTTGATGGCGGCGGTGATCCTCATACAAGCGTGGGGGATTGCGAGGGAGAACGTCGCCTACCTCGTCGGTGCGGCTCCATCGGACGAGAAACAACAGAAAGTACGCCAGACCGCACTCAATCACGCCGAAGTTCACGGTGTTCACGATGTGACGGTGTACTACGCAGGGCCTGTTCTTGAGGTGGAGTTGCACGCCGAAGTGGACGGCGACCGGACGATTCGAGAAGGGCATCGCATCGAGTCAGAGGTGGCGTCGAGCATTCGGGATCTCGACGGTGTCAAGGACGCTCACGTTCATCTCGATCCGGACGGGGTTGGTGAGTGGAAAGGGTGAGAGCGTCGATTAGAGCCACGGCTGTTCGACGGTGGTTCGTTGAGAAAGCGACTCGTTGCGTCTTATACCTCGACGTGTTCGACACCTTCCTTGGAGACGTTGGCCTCCGTGATCTCGTCGGGCATCCAGTCCGGGCCGTCTTCGGGAGCGGACTCCTCCCAGGCCCACGCTTCGTAGACGTGGACGCGAGTGGTGCCGCGCTCTCGCAGGCGGATCGTGTACCGGGTGGCGCTCTCCTCACTGCTACCGATGTCGTCGAGGCGACGAGCCGCCTTGAGGGCAGCCTGCCGCGGGGTGCTACCTGAGAAGACGCTCGTCTCGTTTCCGTCCTCCTCACGGAGGGCGAAATTTCGGGTTTCGGACATTGCACGCCCAGCTTACACCCCACCCTATATAAACACATTCATTCAACGGGGAGCTATATGCCGGTTAGAGGCGCTGGAAGTCCATAAATCGGCTTATGCTCACTTAAGACTGTGGGAACTAAACTTCGTAGTGGGTCACTCTTCGACATCAGGGCCACCGCCAATACCCACGTACGAGAGGTAGATGGCCCGGAACCGATGACTGGCAAGGGCGGATCCGATGACGAACGCCACCGCGGCCACTGGTATTGCGGCCAAAAACGCGACGAAGCTACCGGAGAGTGCAGTGAAAACCGTATAGGCGGCGAGGAACACCGCAACACTCCCGGAAATTTGTCCACCAATCATCCGCCAGTCCACGAAGCTGTCGAAGTGATTACGGGCGAATAGATAGAGGAGGGCGAACCCAAGGAATTCGATGAAGAAGCTCCCAAGGAGCGCACCGTACAACCCGTAATACGTCGCGGCCAGGTACATCACCGGGCCGTAGAAGACAAGTTGGATCAACCGCACCACGGTAGGAACCCGTGGGCGATCGATGCCATTGAAAGCCGCCGAAAACTGGCTTTTGTAGACACCGAACGCACTGTACGCTGCCATCAAGATGAGTACCATACCGGTGCCCTCGAAGTCCGCTCCGTACAACAGCGGCATCAATTCGGGGATGGCGATAGTGAAAGCGAGTATTGGAAGGCTGAGAATGCCAGCGAACGTAATCCCGGTCTTCAACGGATCCGTCACAGAGAGGTTAAGCGAATGGTTGTTGCTCGTTTTGACGATTAGTGGTTGAGCGAGTGCCGGCCCAACGACTGTACCGATGAGGACAATCTGCCCTGCTGTCGAGAAGTAAGCCATTGCCGTCGGGCCGAGTAGAATGTAGACCGCAATGCTATCGCTGTAGCCATACGCCTTCCCGAGCATTTCACCAGGCAGACTCCACTTCGCGAACTCTCCCGTCCGGTAGAGAACCTCCTTCGACGGTACGGCGGGAAGGGTGCCCACCAGATAGAACCCACACACCGCAGTAATGATTGCGGCGAGAAGAACGCCGATCATAAGAGCAAACAACCCCATTCCCAACCACAGGAACACGACCTGGATGGCAAGCGTCAACGCCCGCACCAGCGGCTCGAGCCAAAGGGACTCTGCAGGCTCGCCGACAGCAGCGTACAACTCCTTGCTCAAATCGAGCAAGCCCCACATATGGTACGCGAAAAGAACGACGTACGCTGTTTGCGTGTCGACGGGAACGTGTTGAGGGAAGAAGTGAATGATGACGAGGCCAACGACCGAACTTGCGGCCACGAAAATGAGTTGAAACAAGATTCCGGCACCAATGTACTGAGCGACATCTGTGTCGGATTCACTCACGCGCTTTTTCAGTGCTTCACCGATGCCGTGCGTGAAGATAGTCGCCGATTTGACTACCGTGAAGAGGAAGGCGTACGTTCCGTACCCCTCCGCACCGAGGAGTCGAGCCAGAACAACCGTCGCCGTGAACTGGACGGCATTCTTCAGAAGTTTCCCTATGAATCCACGGCGAGCTTCAGTAGCGACATCGAAATCAAATCGTTTGCTCATAGCCAGAACTGTCTAACTCTCTACACCTTCCAGTGAGAGCGGTGTGGGTTTAGGTCTGACCCGATTCGCCGGAAGGATCGGAGAGTCACCTCTCCGATTACACCGACGGAGAAAAGACGGAACTACCGTTCGTCGCTGTCGAGAACGCGCAGTTGATCGCCGCGAATCGTCACCGGGATGGGGACGGTCGCTTCGTGCAGTTCGACCGTGACTTGCTCGTTGCCTTCGTCGATGCGTTGCACTTGCGCTTTTTCACCCTTGAACGGGCCGTCAGTCAGTTCGACGACGTCCCCTTCGGTGACGTTCTCCACGTCGGATTTCGGCTCAAGGAAGTGCTCAACTTCCGAAATGTCCGATTCACCGGGAACGATTGTTCGGGCGTGGGGGATATCCTCTATGACCAGTTCGATTGGGGAGGGCGAATCGGCCTCCACGAGAACGTAACTAGTCATATCTTCGGGGGCAAGAGCCGCATAAATGCCCTCGGTTTCCTTGTCCACGATCATATCGGCGACGGTTCTCTCCTGGCTCGCCGTGGTCTTGACCGCGTAGATCATCCTGTCTACCAACTGCTTGGCGACTGCGCCGTTTATACGGAGTGATTGGGCGGAATCGATGCTCAATCGCACAAAGAAAAGAAGGGACGATACTGTCTCTCAGAAACAACTCACGGTAGACGCACTGACTATCATCCGACGGTGGGTTCAAACGGTTTGACCCTGTGCGTTAGATCGAGCCGTCATCACTCATCTCGTACATATAGAACAGGCACGCTCGAATAACGAGAGCGAACCCACCTAGTTGGATCAGCGTAGTTGTGGAGGAACTGACCCCGTACGCGATGAGGATGAGTGGAACGACCCACGCAATAAGGCTAAGGATGTCCTTCGGATTGACATCCGAAAACGTATCCATCATTGCTCAACCGTTGGGAGCGAGATAAGGTAAATCAATTGGGGTTTCGGGCGCTCCGTGCGTCACTCCACCGTTTCGAGGAGAGCGTCGATTACTGCCACTTCCTGTTCAAGGTCGTCATCACCCGTCCGCTCTTGTGCGCTCTCCAGGTCTGCGCGGATTGCTTGGAGACGGTCGCGGAACTCATCAGAGACATTAACGGGACGAGATTGGTGTTCCCAGTCACCGAGGTTATCGTCTTCTTCGTTTCGAACGTTTTCGGCCCACTCCTTGAGTGTTGAAGCGTATCGAACGAGAGATACGGCCTTTCTGACGCCTGAATGTGCAAAGTACTCGGGTTCTGGGTCGTCGAAGTCCGGTCGAATCACGTCACCGTTCGTGGAACCATCACGGAGCGTCCACCCAGCCTTCAATTCCAGTTCGGGATCCGGCCTGGTGCGCTCGAGTTCAACGAGCATAATGCTCCCTTTACCACGCCCGTCGTCATCCGGCGGCGACGGGAACAGCGTGGAGACGTGGAGCAGTTCGTCGTCATCACTCGGCGCACCGTGAACATCCACGACTTCATATCCCTCACCTTCGACTGTGAGGTTAAGATCATACACTAGCGGCGTCACCATATACTCGAATTCGTCAGCGAGTCGGCGGCGGAACTCATCGGGACTGTGGATGAAGTAGTGGTTTGCACCGCGCACTTCGCTAATTTTGTTTCCGAGTTCCGGATTAGCGTCCAGGCCAATACCGACGAACGTCGTGTGGATCCCTCGCTCTGCGGCGGCCTTGAAGTCCCCGACAAGGCGGTTGACGGTTGTCCGTCCCTTGTTTGGCATCTCGTCGGTGAGGAAGATGATCCGCGTTTCCCGATCTGTGGGGTCATTGCGTTCGGCCTCATCTTCGAGCATCTCGACAGCTGTGTCGAACCCAGCTGAAAGATCGGTTCCACCGCTGTCCTCGAGGTCGCCGATATGGTCGCGCACGGCATCCATATCAGTCCCTTCAACACTTCGTAAGGGTTTGAGACGGTGTGCCTCATTGTTGTATGCGACGACACCCATCCGGTCTTCTTCACCGAGTTGTTCCGTAAGTCCCTGCAAGGCATCGGCGGCCGCTTCCATTTTCGTGAGTTGCTCACCGTCACGTTCGGCCCCAGGGTCGTCGTAGTAGTACTCGTCGAATCCGCTCCCCATCGACCCGGACACGTCGACCACGACCGCAAGGTCAAGCGGTTTGCGTTCGAAATCGGCGGCGGAGAGGTTCGAGTTGAGGCCGACAGCGAGATACTCTTCAATATCCCCGGTGACTGGATTGCGCGTAACGCCACGGGCGTAACTCGGGTAGAACAACGCGTCTCGCTTGGGTGCTTCGTCACCCGTCTCGAAGTGATAGTCGTAGAACAGCCCCTCAACGCTCATCGCGTCAGGTTGTGGGACAAGGCCGTTGAGAATATTATCTCGCGCATTGGTGAAGTCCTTCTCACCACCGACGGCGAAACCTACGTCTTCGTCGATGTCGCCGGCTTCTGCTGGTACCGACTCCATCGATTCGGAGTTAAGAGTCGCTGCGTGTTCGACTGCGTCTGCCGTTGCGTCCGCCGACATAGGTGATGTGGATCGGAGACGCTCGGGGCTCTTCGATGACTGTGAAGAGAAGTATTTACGCGAGCCAGTACCGGTCGGAGGGGGGCCACCGCCCGCGGTTTGGACGGTGAACGAGTTCCCTCTGCGCAGATACCCCTGCCCATCCGGGAGCAACCAGTCATCGAGGTCATCCGAGGTGCCGCGGTGTTCCCATTCGGCCTCATCGGTAACGTAGACGGGTTCCTCACCGGTAGTCGGGTGGACGAGATACCACTCGCCCGCATTGAGGCTGTCATCGGGGATTGACGACGCTTTCACGGTGACCGATTCATCATCAATCGTTGCGCCGGAGACTGTCACCTCGTCATCATCGTCGTTGTGCGAGACGGCATCAACCCGAAGTAAAAGTGCGTTGGCGGGATGCCACTGCGAGTCCATACGAGGCGACAGGAGAGTTCCACGGTTAAACTTTCTCACGGCGCGTTTCGAGCGGCTGCTGACTCACCCGAATGTTTATCCGAACGGTAGGGAGATATGGGCGCAAGGCCAGATGACCGATCTAGAGGAACTGCCGACCACCGACAGCGGAACGATTCGAAAAGACGACGCGATGAAGTGGTTGAACGGACTCGGTGAACCGGACGAGGACGAGATGCACGACGCTATCGTCGCCAAGCCGTACGAACACGAAGGATCGACGTACGCGGAGCCGTTCAGTCAGATTCGTCTCACCGGCACCGCAGAGTTCGTTACCGAGGCGGCCAAACACTTCCAATCTATGATTGAGTACGAGGCGGCGTTCACTCGTCTCGAGATCAACCTCAAGCGTGTCAAGGATCAGGATACCGGCGAACTGACCGATACGTACGCACTCTACCTGTCCGTTGCCAAGCGCGGCGGGTGAGTCCTGTCCAACCCCTCACCGTTTCGTAGCGTTGTCGGTGAGTGATCCGTTCGGGTTGAAACGAGACTATTCACGATTCCGTGTCGGCAGTGGTTGCATTACGCACCCAATCTCCTTTCTGCCTTTGACATCCTCCCACCCCTGAAGGGGTGGACTTCCGCTAGCCTTCTGTCACGCAATTTGAAGCGAGGAACACCGCCTACGCACATCGTTCAACGTTGTCATTCAACGAAAACGTTCATAGAGTCCAGTCACTCGGTTCGTTCACTTATGTGGCCGTGTCGCATTCAGTACCGCCCTCACCAACGGGGGCGATTTCCGTATGAGGAGCGTTCTCCCCGCGGAAGGAGGAAGAAACGGTAGGTACCTGGTGCAATCTGAACATCGACCTGTCGGTGTTCGTCGTGAAGAACGTGAAGTGGAGTCTCTGACGGGACGTAGACGCGAATTGGTTCAGTTCTCACGTCGTCATCCTGTCGGACAGCGGCACGATGGAGCAAGATGAGGTGATTATCTATCGGCAGGTTGCACTGTGAAACATCGGCCAGCGCTCTTTCGACGCGGTTCGAGTGGTGTTCTTCCGCCAGAGATCGCATCCCGGAGTCAGCCGCCAGCACCGCTTCAATGTCGTGGGCAACGATGCTCGTCAAAGCGTCAAGGCGAGCACCGGCTCTCTTTCCCAACCCATCAAACGAAGAGTCGATTCCAGTGAAGCGTTCGAGGCGTGGAAGAACCTCTTGGATGTCGGTTTCACAATCCACGTCGATGACGCATGACCTGGCGTCGTCAGGGGAGAACGCGACTTCAGGATCGATGTGAGGAGAAAGACGAACACGGAACGCGTCAGTGAACCACTCAGGATACTTTTCGTCCACAATCTCCTGCAGGGTCTGGTCAATCACTTCGCGTTGGGTCGTCTCCTTTGACGGAACGAGTGAGTCGTGGGCTTCGTCGGCCCCCGCAACCCGCTCAACTGCCAGGTCGCCTTGCACTCGCACCTTTACGCCCTTCTCCGGGTTGAGTGGGTCAGTGTCTAAGTCTTCGATGTGATGGTCGAACCCCATCGCCGCCAAGACGGCACTCTTCGACGGTGTTCCGTAGAGGTTGTGCGCGTCCACTGGATGAATGAAGACGCCAGAGCCGGTATCGTCCTCACCGACGACGAATGCCTCATCTGCTTTCCGACTTCCGTGTTCGCCTTCGGGATGTATGAGGGCCATCCGATTGTCCCAGTAGCGCAGTGTGTACTTAGGATGGTTCAGCAGGTCGTCTAGCTCATCGTGTCCTGTTCGGTATACTACTCCTCCGGGTGCCGAAAACCTTCTAATCTCATCAGGGTAGACTCGCACCGCAGTCGCGCCGGCTGCGACGGCAGCGGCGAGGCGGCTCCCATCGTCCGTCAATGCCCGCACGAAGTCTCTCCAAGTGGCTTCCGAAGCGTACACTTCCCATTCGTCAGCATACTCGTTCCGGAGCCGTTGCAATCTATCCGCGTCAGGGTTGCGGGGCTCATCAGAGACGTGTCGCCAAAGCTGATCGCCTCCTTCGAGCAGGTCGTCAACGGCGGGGATCCGAGGTGGATTGTGCGTACTCCCAGGACGTTCCGTGTGGAACGCCGATGTCACTCCCCTACCAACGCGGTACTTGACCCGTAGAACACCGTGATCGATCGCACATCGCTTGTGTGGTTGGGAGAAGGATGCGGAGAGGTGTTCATGGTAGAACCGTTTGTGCCAGTTGGGGCGAAAGTGTTGCTCAAACTCGCGTTCCGCGGCGACCTCGATTGAATCGATGAACGCCTCTCTGAACGCTCGCCACTTTGACTTGAGCCGCCCGTACGCCCCCATACTCGTCAGATAGTCGTCCGTCACCGAACGTAAACCTGGACATCCCCCCTCGCGATGCAGCGTCAGTGATGGGCCGAGTCGGGGAGTTGATTGGGAAACGGGTGAAAGGTAGCTGCGAACAGAATGGACGAGGAACTGCCCGAAACGGGAGCGGGCCCTCGAATCGCCAGTTCGTACGCCCGTGGCAGTTGGCGCATTCCCCGTGAAATTGAGGAGAAGTACGATGTGGAATGCCCTGAGTGGCTGGCAGAAGTACCGACTGCGGGAGATGGATGGCGGGAGGTCAGAGAGATCACCCGAACGCTCAGTATCTTCCACCCTGACCCGACCCCGATTTCTGAACGCGCTTCCCCCACTAATCACCGACCTTCGACGGTCTTCGATAACGAACTCGATGATATGACAGCGGAAGCGATTCCGATGCTCCGAGAACTGTTCGACGCCGATGCTATCGTCACTGAGATGCCGTACGCTTCGAACTTCCGCACGGACATCGTAGCCTGCCAAATCGACGCGGAGAAACTCCACCGCCGAATCGACATTACCGGTGATGCGTCCGCATTGAACGAGGAGTGGCGGTACATTCGTTCCCACCGGTACATCCGAAGGAACGGCCCGTTACGCCGCGAGGAGTTCGTCGAAGGGCGGGCGCCATATGTTGAGAAGACGAGTCGGCAAGTGTGGAACTGGCTGGACGATCGGAACCTTCTCGCTGATGCCGGGCGCGGATACTACACGGCACTCGATTATCCGATACACGTGACCGCTCACGCCATCGAACTCAAGCAACGCGACTGGGAGACTGCACTCAACCAGGTGCAGCGCGCAACGAAACCGCACGAACACTGCAACCACGCTCGACCGAACCACAAGCCGGAAAAATACGGGTACGCAGACTACCAGTGGGTCGGTATCGACGCCGGACAAGTGCCCAATGTAATCGAACACATTGATCGGTTCAAAGAGTGTGGCGTCGGGTTGATCGGCATCTGCCGAGGGGGTGCAGTGAAACTCGTTGATGCGGTACAGAAAGAGCCACCGGCGCGTTCCATCGATCGCGAACACATTAACGAGAAGTCTCTGAAGAACGCCGATGTGAACGCTATCCTGGACGCGCAGAAAGATGGTGAGAGCCAAGAACGGACGGGAAGTAACGAAGGGAGGCAGTCCGGCTTGGACGCGTTCTGAACGCGACGGAGGAGTTCACTGCTGTTCGATGAATTGTTCGCCGTGGATCGGGACTTCGTCACCGATGTCTTGCGGAATCGAACTCGTGTCACCCTCCTTGATCGTTGCCATCCAGACCGGGAGGTGCGGGTAAGAGACGTCGCTTATTTCTTGGCGTTCAGTGAGTTCCACTGTCAACGTTGTATCCACGTCCAAGGCACTGACGAGCCATTCGTCACCTTCAACGAGGTCGATGTCCCCGTAGCTATGCGCCGTGTCCTTCAATTCGAGGTGGAACATCCGATCGCGGTTGAACTGTTCTTCAAGTTCCTTCGTCCAGATGGGGGTGCTACAGAAGTTGAGGAGATCGCCTTCGTCCTCAATGTTTTCTACGACCCCTCCGAAAATGCCGTCGTCATCTTGGTGTGTTTCAGCGAACTCACGGCGTTCGTCCGGGTTGAGCTGATTGACGGTGTAGAGGACGGTAGCAACGGTGTCTAACCCTCCGACTACGATGTCGTTGGGCGTGATGTCGGCTCCCGTCAGTTCGACGAGGTCGTCTACGGCGTTTGAGCGTTCCACCTCGTCCGTGTCGATGAGGAACTCGATGCCGGGGTAGTCATCGATACGGTCAACCGTACTGGCCATTGCGGCACTAGATCGTAGCTGATCGAACTCACGGTCGAAGACCGGGTGTGACGCAATCGTCGGCGACAGCCATCCATCGGGGAAGAAGTCGGTGGAGAGGTGGGTTGGTTCGGGGTCGAGTGATTGATGGATGCGGTCATTTAGGTGAGCGGCGAACTCGTGGAAGGTCTCTGCGTGTTCTGCACTGGACACGACATCGTAGTCGGTATACAGGTAGAACTTCGAATCAGCGTAAGTGTACTCGAGATGGGGGAGTTGGTTTTCGTGGTCAATCCAGTTCGCCTCCGGGATGAGGTTAGCCAGGAACGGAATGGTGATTCCAGGGTGTCTGATGCCGAAGTTGTACATCGTGTCCATAACCAACTCGTCGCGTTCGATAATCTCCGGTTCGAACTGCAACACGTAGTTGACTAGGTGATTAGCGTCGATGTGTTCTTCAGACCAGGCACGGATCCGGTTCTCTTCGGGGATGAAGTGGACGTGATAGTGCAGTTCGGTTCCGTCTTCCATCTCGTTCTTGTACGCAGTTCGTATCGCTTCCTCGTCGGCCTCGTATTCGAGGTCGTTTTCGTCAAAGTATTCGAAGACGTCCAGGTTGGTGAACCCCTCTTCGCACTCGACGAGGAGAATCGCTTGCGTCGGGACGAGATAATCGAGCCTATCGGCCATACTCGTTGTCACATTTTGTGCGCCGTCAGCGGATAAGCCTACTGTCGATCGACCTGGGACTGACCGGTTGAAGCGAAGAACACCCACACGAATAGGCGTGTCAGTGCGTTGTGAACGGTCACACACGCGGTCTTGGCCGAGGAACGATGTCAGGCGTCGTCGGGTCGGACGAGGTAGTAGGCGTTACCGTCGTCGGAGTAGTAATCCTTCACACGCTTTTGCTTCCGGAACCCAATCCGCTCGTAGAACTGAATCGCGTTGTGGTTCGTCGTGCGGACGTGGCAAGAGACCAACCCGTACGTATTCGCCATCCACTCGATGAGTTGCCGTCCGTAACCCTCGCCACGATGTTCTGAATCAACTGCCAGGAACAAGATGTATCCTTGGCCGTCGATAATGGCGAATCCGACCAAGGAATCGTCAGCGGGAGCGCGGTACCGGTAGACGCGATACGTCTCGTACACGTGAGAGAAGAAGTCTCGTGACTGTTTGAACAACCCCTCTTCGTCCCGTATGCACTCTTTCAACCGCCAAGCTTCAGTCAATCCGTCGGCGTCTCTTGGGGGAACGATAGACTGACGCACCTCGACGCTCACGTGACGCACATTGTCCGCCGGCGATATAACGGTTTCAAGACCGTGGGTTTGAACCGTCTGTCAGTCCGCTTTTATTCAACTCGGGCAAACACCCTGCTGAATGGATGATGACAGCGATCGCACCGAGCCAGGCTACAAGCCGTTGTTCGCCGAACTCGGCTTACTGGTTTTGGTAATGGTCGCAACCGCCCTCTTGACGGGGCGAATCGGAACGATGGAACTGCTCGTCGTTGAAGTGGTGTTCTTCCTGACCCCGCTCACGCTGTGGGTTATCGGACGGATTGGGCTCCCACTTCCAAAGTGGATTGTGTTCAACGTCGGAGGAATCGCGTTCGGAATCGTCGGGGCGGCAGTCATTGCAGAACGGATCGAAATGGCGTGGGTTGTCGGAGCGTTCCTTGTTTTGATCGTCTACGACTATCTTGCCGTTCATCGATCAGACGCAATGTCAAAACTCGGAAAGGGTGCTTTCAAGCTCAATCTTCCACTGGCGGTCATCATCCCGCTTTCATCTGAACACTCACACGATGATCTTCGAAAGGTGATTAGCAACGGCGGATTCGACGGCATTCAGGAGTCCGACTTGCCACCGTTCACCCTCATCGGTCTTGGTGACCTGGTCATTCCGAGTGTACTCGCATGCGTCGCCCTCAGCATCTCAGCGACGTGGTTAACTGTGGGCGGTTTCGCAGTCCCCCTCGGGACTCTGGGTGCCGTCGTGGGGGCAGTGACCGGGCTCTATGTGCTCAGGCGGTTCGCACCGGAAGGCCCGATGGCGGGGATGCTCACCCTCGTTCCCGGGACACTCGGTGGATACCTCGTCGGTGCAATCATCGCCGGGGCGCCGCTCGTCACGGCGCTAGGGTTGTGAATCCGCCCACCAATCCAGTGGGTTGGGTGTGAGAAACTGGGTTTTCGAAAAGCGGGACGTCAAAAGAGTCCGACGGAGGCTAATCCCACGAACATCAGAAACCACGCGAACGCCCACATAACCGTGAGGAGAATCCAGCAGAAGATCATATCTACTTCCGAGTCAAACGCATCGCCTGGTTCGTCTTCGTCAACCGCGAAGCCGATTGCCGCTGTGATTGGAAGGAGGGCAACACCTACGACGACCAACCCGCCAACCACGACGGGTGTGCCAAGTTCCAAGAAGCGTTCTGCACGCGTTAGCTCTTCGGGGGTATGTAGACGCCAGTCACCGTCTTCTTTCTCGGCTTCAACCGTCGCCCCGCGGATCTGCTCAACGCTCGTGAGGGAGAAGCCTGCGCGTTCGCACAACCGAACGAACCTGAACTCAGAAGAATCGTCGCGTTCGGGGAACGGCATACGTTCGGAGAACGTTTCTCCCCAAGGCAGTTCCGCTACCACTTCAATCTCGTCACCGACCTCCTGGTAGTCGGAGATTTCACACTCCACGCGGCCATCTTCAGTTGTGCCGGCGGACACCTCGAACAACTTGTCTTCGAGTGCCTGTTCTGAAGTTCCATCGTCCACTTCGTCTTCGACTTGGGGTTCGATGGTGGTCGTTGTCATTCCAAACCCTCCTCCGAAGCGATGATTGACAGTTTCGAGTCTACGTCTTCGTACGCCGCAGGGAACCGTTCAGGCGTGCCGTACCGTTCCTCGTACTTTCGCTTGGCCTCAAGCAGGTTCACCGCCCGAATGAATTCGCACCGCTCATCAGGTTCGCCTGCACCGTCCTCGTGTACTGCGTGCAGTTCACAGAGGACACCATCGCCCGTTTCAACGATTTCGAGGCGGGAGATGGCGTTGGTGCTGGAAGGATCGTCGGGTGAGTCAAAGAAGTACGTCCCGTCGCTGGTGATGACGCCAATTCCTCGGCGTTCGCCGTCGTTCGTCTCGCCGATGCGCGACCAAAGTGTTCGATGTGAAGCGACAGTCTCCATCCGTTCCGTGGTCAGCTCCAACTCAATCCCGCCGTTGACTTTGACGACATCGCCAGCGGCGAGTTGGTAGAGTGCAGCGAGTCCCTCATCGTCATAGCCGTTCGAAAGCGGGAGCGAGTTGTCGCTCTCGTCCGTCATTCAAGAGTGGATAGTCCAACCCCGCTATTAAGGAGTGAGATTGAGCGGGATGTCGGCAGCCTCGGGCGTCTCAACGGGGTTTGCGGGCCGGGTGTTTTTTAAGATATATCCGTCGTGAGAACGTAAGGAAATTCACTGAATGAGTGCGGAAGATAGCGCCGAAGACCGTCAGGAGGAGGCCGCTGAGGAAGAATACGGTGCAGGTGAGATTGATGTCTTGGAAGGCCTCGAACACGTCCGCAAACGACCCGCTATGTACATCGGGTCGACAGGAAACCGCGGATTCCACCATCTTGTCTACGAGGTTGTCGACAACTCAATCGACGAGGCCCTCGCTGGGCACTGTGAAGAAATCGCCGTCACCGTCCACGAGGACGGGTCGCTCACCGTCACTGACGATGGGCGCGGCATCCCGGTCGATATGCACGAGGAGTACGACAAACCCGCCGTCGAAGTGATCTTGACCGTCCTGCACGCGGGCGGGAAGTTCAACTCGAAATCCTACGAGGTGTCCGGTGGCCTTCACGGCGTCGGCGTCTCCTGTGTGAACGCCCTTTCGGAGTGGTTGGAGGTGACCGTGCGCCGCGAGGGAGCAGTTTGGCACCAACGGTTCGAACGAGGAGAACCGCAGAAGGAACTGGAGCGCGTCCGCGACCTCGAAGACGACGAGGAGACCGGGACTGACGTTCGCTTCTTCCCAGACAACGAAATCTTCGATGACGGACTTTCGTTCAATGCGCAGAAACTCGCTGACCGATTGCGCGAACTCGCGTTCCTGAACTCGGGTGTGAAGATCACAATCGAGGACGAACGAGGCGACGAGTACGACGGCGAAGAGTTCCTGTACGAGGGCGGCATCCGCGAGTACGTTGAGTTCCTTAACGAGACACGGGCGCCGCTTCACGACGACGTGGTTTACTTCGAAGGTGAAGATGAGGGCATCCACGCCGAGATTGCATTACAGGCGACTGAAGATGTCCAGTCATCGGTTCACTCCTTCGCCAACAACATCAACACTCGCGAAGGCGGGAAACACCTCACCGGGTTCAAGACGGCCATCACTCGTGCTGTCAACACCTACGCCGACGACAACGACATCCTCGGCGATCTCGAGAAGTTGAAAGGAAGCGACGTTCGTGAGGGCATCACTGCCGTCATCTCCATCAAGCACCCTGACCCACAGTTTGAGGGGCAGACCAAGACAAAACTCGGTAACGACGATGCACGAAGCATTGTGGAAACGACCGTCTATGAGGAACTATCCCGTCACTTCAAGGAGAATCCTGATACTGCACAAGCTATTGTGGTGAAGGCTGTCGAGGCAGCGAAGGCGCGAAAGGCCGCAAAGCAGGCCGAAGAACTCACCCGACGTAAAGATAACCTCGGTTCCACCAGCCTCCCCGGTAAGCTGGCCGACTGCCAGACACGCGACCCAAGTGTCAGTGAACTATTCATTGTGGAAGGTGACTCCGCAGGCGGGTCAGCAAAGCAAGCGAGAGATCCGGAGAACCAGGCAGTCATTCCCATCAAGGGGAAGATTCTGAACGTCGAGAAGCACCGCCTTGACCGCATCCTCCAGAACGACGAGATTCGCGCACTCATTACCGCTATCGGCACCGGAATTGGCGACGAATTCGACCTGGACGAAGCCCGCTACGAAAATATCATCATCATGACGGACGCCGACGCTGACGGGGCACACATCCGTACGCTCCTGTTGACGTTCTTCTACCGCCATATGCCGGAACTGCTGGAGAACGGCTACATCTACTCTGCACAACCGCCACTGTACCGGTTGAAGTACCGCGGGAACACCTACGACGTGATGACCGAGGCCGACCGTGAACGCATCGCCGAGGAGAAG
>LKMJ01003274.1_pt1 | contig 15049 bp, 13 predicted proteins | sample 643391 | NCBI WGS metagenome assembly LKMJ01 (sample SAMN04112250, study PRJNA286221) | soda lake metagenome | biome: soda lake; feature: Kulunda Steppe; material: water; isolation source: sample PL-Br10 brine of Picturesque Lake | place: Russia: Kulunda steppe | collected 2010-07
CACACACTCTTTGTGGAATGTGCCGCCGTCGATCTCGAACTCCCAGGGCTCAGGAATTCCGAGCAGTGCCGCGACGCCGTTCGGTGCGAGCGCGTGGACGCTCGAAATCGCGTGTTTCGCATAGCCTGTCCCCTCGTAGACGAGATCGACCGCTTCGTATACGTCGGGGATCTCTTCGACTGGTGTCTCGCGGGAGTCGACGTAGGTGCCATCGAGCTGTTCGATCAGATCGATCGTCGGATCGGGTCGGTCACGCCGCCCGAGACAGTACACCTCCATCTCCTCGACCAGCATTGCAACAGTCAACAGCCCAAGCGAGCCATTGCCAAGAACGAGTGCTGAGTCGGGCTCCCAGTGAAAGCTCGACCGGGAACTGTTCGCAAGCTCTAGCGCCTTCTCGGTAATGCTGATCGGCTCGACGAGAAAGCCACGCGGAGCCAACTCTTCGGGAATCGGGATCAGGAACCGTTCCTCGCTGACGAAGTACTCGCTCATGAAGCCGTGCGCCCGATCGATTCCCCGCTCGACCGTCGCTTCCGGCGGTGCCATATCTGCCTCGCCGCGTTCGAAGTAGCCGTTTTCGCCCTCGGCCGGTGGCCGCCGGACTGTCGGTACGACGTACTGGCCTTCCTCCAGGTCTGTACCGTTTGGATCTTCGACAACGCCGACTGCCTCGTGACCGAGCACCAGATAGTCGTCGTCTTCCGGAAACCCGCCGTGTGAGCCATTGATAACTTCGTGATCTGTCCCGTCGACTCCGACCCGTAGCGTCCTGACGAGCGCTTCCCCGGGGCCGGGTTCTGGCTTGGGGATCTCCAGCAACTCCGGCTTTTCACCTGATTTTTTCACGCCGATAGCTTTCATACCGATACCTAGTCTCGTAGTGGCTAAATATTTACTGCTTTCTGAGTAAATATTTAATCAGACCGCAGTACAGCGGTTCGATCGACCGTATCAGGGCCTGTGGTGCAGAAACCGCCAGACCTATTTCATCAGCGGGTCGATAGCTGAGCATGAGCAAGCAGTATGACGCGCTTCGCGATCCGAACGCAGAGTATACGATGCGGAACCTCTCCTCGAAGACGATGGATGTCACCGACTCGCGTGGCCCCCGTGATGTCGAGATCACGGATGTGCAGACAACGATGGTCGACGGCAACTTTCCGTGGACGCTCGTCAGAGTGTACACCGATGCGGGCATTGCCGGTACTGGTGAGGCCTACTGGGGTGCGGGTGTTCCCGAACTGATCGACCGAATGAAACCGTTTCTGGTTGGCGAGAACCCGCTCGATATCGACCGGCTGTACGAACATCTGATCCAGAAAATGTCCGGTGAGGGCTCTGTCGAAGGGGTTACTGTCACGGCGATCTCGGGGATCGAGGTCGCCCTTCACGATCTCGCTGGCAAGATCCTCGACATTCCGGCCTACCAGTTACTCGGTGGGAAATACAGAGACGAGGTTCGTGTCTACTGTGACTGTCACACCGAGGAAGAAGCAGACGCAGACGCCTGCGCTGACGAGGCCGAACGCGTCGTCGAGGAGCTCGGATACGATGCGCTCAAATTCGATCTCGACGTGCCGTCTGGACTCGAAAAGGATCGTGCGAACCGTCATCTCCGACCCGGTGAGATCCGCCACAAGGCAAACATTGTCGAGACAGTCACCGAACGGGTCAAAGACCGTGCTGATGTTGCCTTCGATTGTCACTGGACGTTTTCGGGTGGCTCCGCGAAACGACTCGCCGCAGCACTCGAGGAGTACGATGTCTGGTGGCTCGAAGACCCCGTTCCACCGGAGAACATCGAGGTCCAGAAGACTGTTACAGATTCGACGATCACCCCGATTGCGGTCGGGGAAAACCGATACCGCGTGACTGAACTCCGTCGGCTGATCGAATCCCAGGCAGTTGATATTGTCGCACCCGATATGCCGAAAGTCGGCGGAATGCGCGAGACCCGAAAGATCGCAGACGTTGCGAATCAGTACTACGTTCCCGTGGCAATGCACAACGTCTCCTCGCCGGTGGCGACGATGGCGAGTGCCCAGGTCGGGGCAGCGATCTCGAACTCGCTTGCTGTGGAGTTCCACAGCTACGAACTCGACTGGTGGGGGGACCTCGTCGAGGAGACCGTCATCGAGGACGGAACGATCACCGTCCCCGAAAAACCAGGGCTTGGCCTCACGGTCGATATGGACGAACTCCAGAAACGGATGGTCGAGGGCGAAACGCTGTTCGACGAGGCATAAGGTGAGCAGCGGAAGTGACTCACTGTGTCGATTGACATCTGGATTCGGATCGCAGGCCTGTACTCTCATACTGCCAGCAGTCTCAGTCGCTTTTGATACGACTCGATTCGATGTCTGCGGTATCGTTTGATCGAGCGTCACCAGTCTCCTCGGGAGAACACACCCGATCACTCACACTCGGGCTCTCACCGCCGTGGGGTGTATCTCGCAGTCGGATCTGTGCGGTATGAACGGTTTCCGTTGAGTCGTCGATAACTGTAACTTCGCCTGGTTCTTTCGGCATTTGTTCATCAAGTGAGGTGTTCAGATACGTCGGCTGTGCCTTCTGGAGTGCGTCGAGGTCGTCGTGTGAGGTCAGCCGGTGGGAGATGAGAATATCGGACTGGGAGATGGCCACTTCAGGCACTGCACTGGGACGCTGTGTTGCGGAGACGAGACTGACTCCCGGTGCTCGCCCGCGTGTCAGTATCAACTGCAGGGCACTGTGGGCAACGCCGTCGTAGAAGGTATGAGCCTCGTCGAGCAACAGCCACGGCAGTCGATCGATTGTCTCGTTGACGCGTGCCCGATACAGTGCCTCACCGATACCCCGACAGACGGCGTTCATCGGTGCGGAGTCGAGTCCCGACACATCGACGACGGTTATTTCGTGGCTGCCAAGCGCCTGTGCATCGAGTCCGTCCGCATCGAACACTCCCCAGGAGTCGGCAAGCCTGATGTGATTTGCCGCAGCGCGTTTGTCAGTACTTGGTGCGTCCGTCGAGGTCACATGATCGTGCATGCCGTCGATCGTCGACTCCTCCTGTGCAGCCTGCCAGATGAGCCCACCGGCACCGCTTTCGGGGGAGAGCCCGAGCAACGCACACCACGACCGGGGGTCGAGCGAGTCAGGGGTGACGCGTGGCTCGTCAATGACCTCTGCGGGGACAGGTTCCCCGTCGGCATCCTCGGCCAGCGTCGTGAACACCCCCATCGGGTCGACGACTGTCGGTGCAACACCCGGTGTTCGTCCCAGCGCTTCGGCGATGACACCAAGCGTGAACGATTTCCCGTAGCCGCGTTTTCCGACCACGAGCATCGCGTGGGGACCGTCGAGATCAAGATACAGGTCGGCCCCGTGGCTCCCGTCCAGTGCTCTGTAGCTGCCAAGCTTCCCCGATGGAAGCTCGTTTTCATCCTCACCACGACCGATGACGAAGGTCATAGCGTTCACTGGCTGCGTCTTCGTATTTGAAGAGTCGGTACGTCCTCGAGTGCCACCGGAAGCACTCCCGATGAGTCTCTCAGTTACCGCGAATGAGTCCAACGAGTGATTTGCCGTAGCGATACCGCGACAGCGAGTCGATCGAGCCAAAGAGTGCAACCGTGCCGACGCCAAACAGAAACGCTGCCCAGAGCAGTTCGTCGGCCAGCCCATCGATTCCCATCCGGGCAGCTTCCGTGGCGAACAGGATCACAATTCCAAACTCCAGCAGCGAAAAAAGCAGGTACCTGGTCTGGCCCTGCTGGGTGGCCGGATCTGATGGTGGCTGTGTGTTTGTCACCTCGCCTGTCTCCGGATCGATCTGGTATTTATACTCCGCGGAGTCGTCCTCGGACATTTGATCTAGCAGCGTCTAGTATCCTCCCCCATAATGATCCTACCGGAGCACGCCGCGGACGGTTCATCATTCCTGTTCCAGTCAGTATAAGTACAAGCGCATCCCAGAAGTGACCAGTTCGATGGGGTATACACCACATGTAGTGGTCGTCGGTGGTGGCGTACTTGGGACAGCATTAGCCCGTGATTTTGCCATCCGCGGCCTGGATGTCACACTTCTAGAGCAAGGGACACTCACGAGTGGGACAACTGGCCGGAATCAGGGTGTGTTGTACAGTGGCGCACGGTTCGCTCTCTCTGATCCAACCGGGGCGAAACGCTGTCTGCGCGAGGGACGGGTGTTGCGCTCGATCGCCAGTCACTGCCTCGACGAGACAGCAGGCATCATCGCAACGCCACCCGGAAGGAGTGAGTCATTCGAGGAGCTGGTGGCTGCCTGTGACTCCGTCGGGATAAGCTACCAGGAGCTGACAGGTGAAGAGATCGCCGACAGCGACCTCGACAGCGATATCCAGCGGGCGATCCGTGTTCCCGACGGGGCGGTTGATCCGTTTCGACTGACGCTGTGTACGGCCGAAAGCGCCAGAAACTACGGCGCAACAATAAAAACCGGTACAAAAGTGTGTGATCTGACGATCGAAGATGGCCGGGTCGCCGGTCTCACCGTCGAGTTCGATCCGGATTCGGGGACTGCACTGCCACCACTGGAGCCAGCCGATCCGGGAGGGCGAGCCGACGACGCGGATGCCGAGGAGGGTGGAGACGACGCAGATGTCGAGGAGGGTGGAGCCGACGACGTGGATGCCGAGGAGGGTGGAGCCGACGCAGATGTCGATGACAGCGGGGACGACGAGTCGGAGGACAGTGCTGAATTATCGACGGACAGCGGAGACAAAGAGATGCCAGGCGAGATCCAGCGTGAGTTCCCAGGCGTCAGCGACGACGGGCCCGAACGCGGCGAGACCGAGGAAATCGATGCGGATTTCGTCGTCAACGCCACCGGCCCCTGGGCGGATCGGATCGCCGCCCTGGCGGGGATTGACCTCCCGCTGTCACGAACCCGCGGGCGGATGTTCGTCCTCGAATCGCCGCCCGAGCGGATCGTCACTCGGCAGGATACCGAGCCACCGCTTTCGCTGTCGCCGTTCTGGGGAAACGCCGTTCTCGGCCCGGTCCCAGTTGCGCAGCCTCTTGATGCGGCATTCGAGGAGATTGCTGCCATTCTGTCTGGGAGTAAGGAACCGACAGTGCTCCGGTCGTATACGGGTGTCTGGGCCCAGCATGCCAGCCATTCCGGCGATCCGTATGGTCCAGGTGCGACTGTGATCGATCACCACGAGTACGACGACTGCTGGGGGATGATGAGCGTTCTCGGTGGCACGATCACGACACACCGAGCGATCGCAAAACACGTCGTCGACAGAGTCTGTTCGGAGTTCGGCATCGATCGCGACTGTCTGACAGCCGAGATCGATCTCCCAGAGCTCTCCCAGTTCCAGGAATCAGCGTCCTCGATCATGAAACCAACCACAGCAGCCATGGGAACACTGACGGGATCCGACGATCAGCCCGACCCCGTCCTCTGTGAGACTCGTTCTGTCCGCCAATCGGTCGTCCAGGAGGCGATCGAGAGCGAAGATGCCCGTGGGACTGACCTGACCGACGTTCGGATTCGGACCGGGGCGACCATGGGGCGCTGTCAGGGCGGGCGCTGTGGCCACCGGATCGCCGCACAGCTGTATCCGGAGGCCGATCCCGACGTCGTTGCAGAGTCACTCGAGACACTCCTCTCGACGCGCTGGCAGGGGCGAAAACGGACGTTGTGGGGAGACCAACTCACAGCGGCAATCGAAGATTACCAGTTCCACGCTGTGACACTCGACAGGGCGAGTGAGCAGACCGAGGAACTCGACTGGGCGGAGTTCGACGACGGTCGAACGACCGAGGGACGCGAGCGACCGACCTGCTGTGAGGCGGTGATCCCATGACTACCACTGAGCAGTGTGATCTCCTCGTGGTTGGTGGTGGACTCGCTGGGGTTACCGCTGCACTGGCCGCGGCTCGCAGCGACGAGACGGCGTCAGTCCGGCTTCTCGCCCCGTCGAGTGACCGCTTTCGGACACACACCGGAGTGCTCGATGTCCTTGGCTATCTCCCTGGGCAGGAGAGTCCTGTCTCGAATCCGTTCGCGGTCATCGACGAACTCCCCGAGCAGCACTGGTACGTGAAACTGGGTATCGACACTCTTCGCGAGGCGGTGACGCTGTTCGATGAGATCACCGGCGAGTGCTACACTGGCGAGCGAGCAGAACAAAACGCCCTCTTTCCGACGGCCGTCGGTCGTCTGACGCCTGGCGCACGATACCCCGAGGGGATGGCCGCAGGCGCGGTGAGCGATGACCGGCCGATCAGACTCGCCGGCTTTGTGCAACTTCCAGATTTCGACCAGGCGCTTGCGGCCCACAGACTCGACGAACGGCTCCCATACGATGTCTCCGCGACGGGTCTCGATCTGCCGTTCTCAGTTGCGTCGGTCCCGGCAGCGCCGGCCGCCGCTTCTGTTCTCGAGTCCAACGACGTAACTGACACTGGCAAACCTGCACGAACGGAACTCGTCAACACAGTCCGGGAGGAGCTTGATGTCGAGCCACGACTCGGTGTTCCTGCTGTGCTCGGTGAGACCGAGACAGCGTCGATCAGAGAGAAACTGGAGAGAGAGCTGCTCGTCGATGTCTTCGAAATTCCCATCGGTCCGCCTTCTCTCCCCGGCCGACGGCTCGAAGTGATCCTCGACTCTGCACTTGCTGAGGCCTCAGTGACGGTCACTCGTGGTGTCTCCCCAACGAGTGTCGATACTGCCGATGGCCGCGTCGAGACGATCGAGACGGATGAGACGACGTATGAACCGGCATCGGTCGTGCTCGCAACCGGTGGCATTCAGGCCGGTGGACTCGACGCTTTCCGAGACGGAATCTCCGAACGACTGTTTGACTGTCCTGTCTCGGCACCACTGGATCGTCACGACTGGGTAGCTGATTCGTTTCTCGGTGACCACGAGGCGATCCGGGCTGGCATTGAAACAGATGGCGAGTTGCGGCCGATCGATGGGTCCAGCCCAGTGTACTCGAATCTCTACGCAGCAGGCCAGATCCTCGAATCGACGAATCTCATCGCGGAGCAATCGACCGATGGCGTTGCACTGGCGACAGGCTACGAGGCTGGCCGCCGAGCGATCGAACAGGACTAGAACTCCGGTGGCTTGACTGTCCCTTCGGTGTGATCACCGCAGGCGTGACGAGACATAAGATTCGCTTCCCTGTCGCGGTCCTCGGGTGAATCGATCGTCTCGACGGTCACCTCCTCGGTAACCTCGTACATGTTGATACGAATCAACTCGGTGTCTCTGTCCTCCTCGTACTCCGCACAGAGCTGGTCTGCGAGGTGGCCGGGGGCATCACCCCAACCCCCGGCACGGCGGATGCTGTTCATATAAAACCGCTCGCGGTAGGTTCCGAACTGTTTCTGGAGTTCGTCGTGGTGGCGTTCATAACTCAGCTCTCGGTCGTTGTAGACGTCGAGATACTCCCCATCTGCGGTCTCGGCCGCGAAGACGTAGTACCGGTCGGTCGTCCGGGGATGTGGTGCGAAGATACTCCAACCCGGCTGGTCGATGTTCAGACTGACTGCCACCGTTTCTACATGCTGGACGCCCGTGGTCTCCTGTAGCGTCTCATCTACACGGTCGTCAATCTGTTCGGGATCCTCCGTAATCGCTCCGAGATTCATAAGCAAAACCGCAATGACGAGGAGTATCGAGATCACGATCAGCCCCACAGCGCCGGAGTAGACGACTGAACGAATCTGTTTGAGACTCTCGTTGTCGAACTGGAGCGTCGGAAACAACGAGGCGAGTTGTTGTTGTCGTCGCTGTGAAGGAATGGCTCTTGTTGGATCGATCCCGGCCTGTTTGAGGAGTCGGTCGCCATCCCGCCAGAACTGCCCCTGCACGAACAGCAATACTCCCGCAATCGAGACGTACGGAAATGCACCGATTCTGACCGTCAGCGCAAAGGATGCATGGACAGTGATGAACATCCCTGTAAAGAGTAGCCGGAGTCGGCCGCGAAAGAAAAATAACAGCCAGGCGAAACTAAGCATGAGATACCAGATCAGGCCCCCAACCTGAAGCAACTCAGGGACGACGCGTGTGGACTCACCAAACAGGAATGTGATGTTGTCGAGCCCGAGAACGAGTGTCGCTGCTTCGCCGGTCCGCCAGACCTCGGAGAAGGATTTTGCAACAGCGTTCGAAACGTACACAAACGCGACCTGGATGAGGATGAGTGCCGTTGGGACAGAGGCCACCGACGAGCGGGATGTTCGGTCCCTGTGGAGTGCATCGATCGACCACCGCTCGCCCAGTGGAAGAAAGATTGCCCAGAACAGCAACATCCGGAACAGCGTATCAGCAAAGCTCAACACGAGTGGATTGTGATGATCGAGCGAGATGACGAGCAGAAAGCTCGCGATGATCGCGATCCGCGTTTTGTACCCGATCATCAGCTGAATACCGACCAGCGCGGTCAGGACGAACAGCGCCGCAATAACTGTCGGATCTGTCGTAAAATAATAGACCGAAAATGCGGTGTCGGGTGTGTACTGCTCTGCGAGTGACTGCGGGACGGCGCCGCTTTCGGTGTACATAAATCCGAAGTTGCGCGAGCGAAGCAGAATATCGGCGACGATCAGCCACCCGAGCAGTATCCGAAAGACTGCGAGTGTCCGGGTGTCGATCCGAAACGCATCGACCACATACCTCCGAAACTGCGCCGGGATTGCCTCGGTAAGTCGATGCAGGAGGGAACGAGCAGGCGCGGCCATAGGGGGTGTGGCCGAAACCTACGATGGGGTGGGTAATTATGTCTGTTGTCCTCCAGCGGAAACCGAGTCGACGAATCCTATTCCGCAGGATACCACGCGAGCTGGTGGTCAGCAGCGATGTCGACCGTGACTGGCTGGTTGTGTTCGAACGTTTCGACGTGGTTGTGCAGACACCGGACTGTTGTGCCGTTTTTCAGCTTGACCTGGTAGACGAAGTTTGGACCATTGTACTGCCGGTTGACGATGTTTCCGTCGGCTGTCGCCTCGTTTGTTGGGATCGCCTCGAGATCGTCAGGCCGAACGAGTAGATCGATCTGTGCACCATCGTAGGCCGCGACCGGTCCGTTGAGCTGTGCGGTATCGAAGGTGCCGAGTGTCGTCTCGACACTGTCTCCTCGAACGCGACCGGTAACGAAACTTGCCCGACCGAGAAAGCTCGCGACAAACCGTGATTCTGGATTCTCGAAGACGACCTCGGGTTTGCCGACCTGTTCTAGTTTGCCGTCGTTCATGATCGCGACCCGATCAGAGATGGACAGCGCCTCCTCCTGGTCGTGGGTCACCGAAATTGCAGTCACACCAGCCTCTTTGAGAATCCGTCTTACCTCTTCTCGCATCTCGATGCGCAACCTGACATCGAGATTCGAGAACGGCTCGTCCAGAAGCAGGATCTCCGGCTCCGGTGCCAGCGACCGTGCGAGTGCGATACGCTGTTTTTGGCCACCAGAGAGCTCTTCCGGACGCTTCTCGCTGTGTGAGTCGAGATCGACCAGTGCAAGTAACTCCGCCAGCCGTGCTTCTTTCTCCGATTTGTCCCAGTCGTCGATCCCAAACGTGATGTTTTCGGCGACAGTGAGGTGTGGAAACAGCGCAAAATCCTGAAAGACGAGCCCAACGTCACGCCGTTCTGGCGCAACAAACTGCTCGCCATCTGCAATAACGTCGTCTCTAATCCTGATCTCACCCGCGGTGGGCTGTTCGAGCCCCGCAATCATCCGAAGCGTCGTTGTCTTTCCACAGCCCGATGGGCCAAGCAGCGTCAGTAACTCGCCTTCTTGCACTGTCAGCGAAAATGAATCGACCGCTGTCTCTGATCCAAACTGCCGTGTCAGATCCGCTATCTCAAGCACTGTGTCGCCGTCAGTGTGTGAGCTCTTCTCGTCTGTGTCGACGCGGTCTCTCTCGACACGCGACTCAAGCTCCTGTTGTGTCATCGTCATCGGTAGCTGTGACAGCAGTACTCAAACAGCAAACTGTTCGTCCTCGGGACTGGCATCTGCACATCTCTTTTTAGGCAGACCAAAAATATCTATCGCTTCTGTTCTCCACTCTGGCTGCTCGTCTACTCCAACTGTGACTCCGTTCACCGAAACCGACACAATCCGGGACCGTGAGAGTACGGTATGGATGTTGCAGTGATCGGTGCAGCGATGACGCCCTTTGGCAAGCGCGAGTGCTGGATTCAGGAGTTGCTTTCGGAGGCTGCACTCGACTGTCTCGACGCTGCGGGTGTCTCTACAGGTGCCGTTGAGCAGCTGTATGTCTCGAATATGGCAAGCGGTGAGTTCGAGGGGCACACAGGTGTGATGAATTCGCTCGCTGCGGACATCGGTGTTACACCGGCGTACGCACAGCGCGTGGGACAGACATCGGCCTCCGGCGGGGCTGGCATCTATGCTGCCTGGCAGTCGATCGCATCTAGTGCAAGTGAGATGACACTTCTTGTTGGGGGCGAGAAGATGACTCACCGTTCGACCGCCGAATCGTCCGATATTATCGCATCGCTGACTCACCCTGTCGAGTACAGCCACGGCGTGACACTTCCCTCGTTTGCTGGACTCACGGCCAGACGCTACCTCGACCGCTTCGACGTCCCACGCGAGAGTCTCGCCGAGGTTGCGGTCAAAAATCACGCCAATGCCACACTCAATCCCGACGCACAGTTTCAGAAAGAGATCGACATCGACGACGTGCTGTCGAGTCCGATGGTCGCCGATCCACTCCGGCTGTACGACTACTGCCCCGTCACCGACGGCAGTGCTGCATTGCTTTTTTGCCCAGTTTCCGTTGCGAAGAGATACACTGATGACTACGTTTGCCTGCGTGGTGTCGCCGGTGCGACCGACAGCCACGTCGTCCACGAGCGCGAGGAGCCGACGTGGATGGGTGCCGTTGCAGAAAGCGGCAGACAGGCTTTCGAGATGGCGGGCTGCAGTCACGGAGATATCGATGTTGCTGAACTCCATGACATGGTCACGTTGCTCGAACCACTCCAACTGGAAGCGCTCGGATTTGCCGACCGCGGCGACGGCTGGCGGTTTGCCGTCGAGGGGCGGACAACACGTTCCGGAGATCTTCCGGTCAACACCTCTGGTGGGCTGAAAGCCCGTGGTCACCCACTCGGTGCAACTGGTGTTGCACAGGCTGTCGAGATATACAGACAGCTGCTCGGCGAGGCCGGAACGCGGCAGGTCGACGCGGACTGTGGCCTGACCTGTAACGTGGGTGGCTTCGGTAACTGTGTCACGACTGCCGTTCTGGAGGTTGCACGATGAGTGGGCAAGAGAGCACGGAGAGCGACCAATCACTGCGTGCCTCCCGCTGTGCAAACGACCACCTGAGTTACCCTTCTCACACGCGGTGTCCGGAGTGCGGAGAGCCACAGACTGAGAGTGTCTCACTCACAGATCGGGAGGCAACAGTCCTCACCTGGACGACAGTCACTGCCTCACCATCAGGAGTCAGAGCGCCGAACACGCTTGCAATCGTCGAGTTCGACATCGATGGTCAGACCGTCCGGGCGATTGGCTCTACGACAGATGCAGTCGAGACTGGCCAGACTGTGCGGCCGGTGTACGTCGAGCAACTGCGGTCTCCGGAAGAGAGTGTTCGTCGGTCTGGCAGTCAGCGCTGGGACGGCTACCGGTTCGAACCCGTCGACGAGTGAGGGCGGTAATCACAGACCCGGTCTAGTGCCAGGGGTGGTCACCAGTCCTGTCGGGCCAGAGAGGATACCAGTACTGCGTGTCGTCTTCGACATCCAGTTCGCCATCTAGCACACTGCTGAGCTTGTATTCGACCGTCTGGTTGCGTTCGTTCCCTGGCTGGGGAGCAAACGGATAGAACGAGCCACGCCGAAAGGAGTAGATCCAGTAAAGCGTTTCAGTTCCGGACGCTCGCTCCGTCGCCTCGAAGGCGAACACTGCAGCCTGCAGACGTGAGCCAAACCGTTCCTCGATCAACGTATCGGCGGCAAAGTGGATGCCGGTGACGAGATCCTCGAAATCGGCCGCTTCGAGGACGATCCACTGGTAGCCGTACTCGTCTTCCTGGAACTCGGCGACAGCCCCGCTCTCGCCGACGGTCAGTATCTCACGGACTTGCTCGACAGCATCCCGAAACGCCGTACTGTCTACGTCCGCAAAACAGAGCGCGGCTTCGCCCGTCGGCTCGTAGCCAAGATTGGCCTCCATCGTCAGATAGGCTGTACTCATCCCGAACAGATCCTCCGGATCCGCTCCCCGTGTCGCTGCTGTCTCGGCACCGAATCCAAGCAGCTGTTTGATCGGATCGAACAGTCCCATTCTATCTGACAGTTGGTCGACGGCAGTAAGAACCCACCTATTTGCCCCGGACGGACACAAAGTTCAAGCAACTACCAGCCATCTGTCGTGGTATGTCACGACGGGCAAACAAACACATCAAAAAGTACAACCAGCTCGTCGAGGTGTACGATCCCGACGGGATCGAGCCGATCGAAACTGTCCAAAGTCGGCTGACAGACCAGCTCGAACGACGGAAGGTTGCGATCGACAACGAAATCGAGCGGGTCGAGACGCTGACGGCTGATTCCTTTTTCGACGAGAAGCGACAGACCGAAATCCGAGAGACTGAGAGTCTGCCCGACCCAGCACAGGTGGCGACCTCCCAGCGCGAGGACCTCCTCGACAGACTCACTGAGATCGAGGAGGCTCTGGATGCGGCGCTCTCTGAGGAGATGGGTCTCGATACGGAAGATGGGCTCGGCTTCTAGAACGTATGGCTTACATACGCCGGTTGTCTATCAGGAGACGATGAGTCGATCCGGTGCTTTCTGTCCGCGTTGCGGTGATGCAATCGAACGCTCCGAGGAGCTTCCAGAGCGTGAGGGAGTCGACAGCGCGCTCTGTGATGCCTGTTATATCGACCAGTACGACCTCGTCGATGCGCCGGATCGGATCCACGTCCGCGTCTGTGGGCAGTGTGGGGCAGTCCACCGGGGAAACCGATGGGTCGATGTCGGCGCAGCGGATTACACTGACATCGCTATCGAGGAAGTAACCGAGTCACTCGCTGTCCACGTCGATGCCTCGGGAATCTCCTGGCAAGTCTCGCCCGAACAGGTCGATGAGACGACGATCAGAATGCACTGTCAGTTTTCGGGCGTGCTGCGCGAGACGCCCATGGCCGAAGAACTCACTGTCCCGGTCAAAATCGCCCGTGAGACCTGTGAGCGCTGTGGGCGGATTGCCGGCGGCTCGTATGCGAGTATCGTCCAGCTCCGATCGATCGACCGTGAGCCGACCGACTCGGAGTGTGACCGTGCGAAAGAGATCGCCCACAATCAGGTCACAGAACTTGAGGCCAAAGGCGACCGAGATGCCTTCGTCACCGAAATAAACGATGTCGAAGGCGGCGTGGATATTCGGCTTTCGACGACTCGACTGGGGAAACAGGTCGCCCGTCGCATCGTCACCGAGATGGGTGGCTCGTTCACCGATCACGAGACGCTCGTTACCGAAGATTCGGACGGAAACGAGGTCTATCGCGTCACCTACGCTGTTCGGCTCCCGCCGTATCGCCCAGGAGAGATCGTCGATCCCGGTGATGGGGATGGCCCAGTGCTCGTCGACGAGGTCCGGGAGACGATGCGTGGTCGGCGGCTCAAATCCGGCGAGCGCTACAAAACACCGTACGAAGACGGCAACGCCCCGGAAGCTGACCGGCTGGGATGGGAGGACGACGCCGAGGAGGCGACGCTCGTGGCCATAGCGGACGAACACGCCGTGCAGGTACTCGATCCGGAAACCTACGAGACGAAATCCGTTTCTCGACCGCCGTGGCTCGATACCGACGCCGAGACCGTCTCGGTCATCCGAGACCGTGACGAACTGTTTATTCTGCCCGAGTGATACACACCGCTTGCAGGGTTCTTCCTGTCTCGTCTGGAACCGCGAACAGCCAGTTCGTGTCGGTCTGTGTGATGGATTATCTACATCAGGTTACGCCTAGGCATATCACACAATACTTTTTTTTGCCGGTCAACTCCATCACCTATGGAGTCTGTCTCACCACGAATTCTTCTGCAGTTTGAGGAAAACGAGACAGTCACCGGCAACGGCGAGTCGCTTCCGCGCCCGGAGTGGGTTCCGGAGATCATTCCGATGTGGGTTATCGAGATCGTTGCAACGGTTGTTGTCATCGTTCTCGCCTGGCTGGTTGCGCGCATACTGGTGCAGATTTTCAGCCGTCGGATCGCACAACACCTCCAGCGCCCAAGTCTCACCAGAGTATCACTCGGTGCGATCCGGGCTGGTGTGTACGTCTTCGCGTTTTTGACCATTCTTCGGATTTATGGACTCGATCTTGGCAGCATCGCGCTGTCAGTGACGGTGTTTTCGGCTGTCGTCGGTGTCATTCTCGCACCGATCTTTGGGTCGATTATCAGTGGTATCTTCCTGCTGGCCGACCAGCCCTACGAGATCGGTGACATGGTCGAACTGACTGATGAGAGACAACGAGGCTTCGTCGACGATATTACGCTCCGATACACGAAGATATTCACACTCGACAATACGTTTCTGGTCGTTCCAAACGGTGAAATGCGCAATCGTGACGTCATCAACTACTCAGCAGAGGATTCACGGACGCGATTGTCGCTCGATATTCTGGTCACCTACGAGAGCGACATCCCAGCGGCTCGTCGACTGATCGAACAGAGTGCCAGTACGGTTGAGGGAGTTATCTCCGGTGGTCCGAAGATCCGGATTGGCAGTGCACGCTATCCCGCTGCGCCGGACTGTCTGATCAGTGAGTTCGCAGACGACGGAATTCTGCTTCGGCTTCGATTCTGGGCAACAGAGCCCTACGGGCTCCAGACTGTTCGGTCGAAAGTACAGACGAACGTCTGGGAGGCCCTGGAGGAAGCTGATGTCGAGATTGCGTACCCACATCAACAGCTGGTGTTCGACGAACACAGCGGACAGCTCCAGATCGACACTGATGGTGCAGAGATGTCTCCTCCCGACGACACCGAACAGTAATCGACATTCGGACGCGG
>LKMJ01003276.1_pt1 | contig 15044 bp, 12 predicted proteins | sample 643391 | NCBI WGS metagenome assembly LKMJ01 (sample SAMN04112250, study PRJNA286221) | soda lake metagenome | biome: soda lake; feature: Kulunda Steppe; material: water; isolation source: sample PL-Br10 brine of Picturesque Lake | place: Russia: Kulunda steppe | collected 2010-07
CGGATGGCCGAGCAGCCGGTCTACGCCCGCGCCGACCTGGTGCCGGGGATGCGCATCCCGGGGCCGGCGATCCTCCAGGAGGAGAATGCCACCACGGTCATCGATGCCGGCTGGGCGGGCGAGGTCACCGCCTGCGATCACCTGATCCTGCGCCGCGCGGTGACCGTGGGGGCCGGGACGCCGGCGCAGGCGCCGCAGGTCGACACCCGCCGTCCCGATCCAGTGCTGCTGGAGGTGTTCAACAACCTGTTCCGCTCCGTCGCCGAGCAGATGGGGACGACGCTCGCCGGCACGGCGCAGTCGGTGAACATCAAGGAGCGGCTCGACTTCTCCTGCGCGCTCTTCGACGCCCAGGCGAACCTGGTGGCCAATGCGCCGCACATCCCGGTCCACCTCGGCTCGATGTCGGAGTCGGTGCGCGCCATCCTGCGCGCCCGTGGCGCGAGCATGCGTCCCGGGGATTGCTATCTGCTCAACGACCCGTACCACGGCGGCACCCACCTGCCGGATCTCACGGCGGTGACGCCGGTCTTCTCCGCGGATGGGGAGGAGCTGCTCTTTCTCTGCGCCAGCCGCGGTCACCACGCCGATGTGGGCGGCCGCACGCCGGGGTCGATGCCGGCGGACTCCACCTGCGTGAGCGAGGAGGGGGTGCTCATCAACGACCTGCAGGTGGTCGCCGAGGGGCGCTTTCTGGAGGAGGCGTTCACCGCGGCGATGGGCGCCGGGCCGTATCCGGCGCGCAACGTGGCGCAGAACATCGCCGATCTGAAGGCGCAGATCGCCGCCAACGAGAAGGGCGTGGCCGAACTGCGGCGCATGGTCGAGCAGTTCGGCCTGCCGGTGGTCCAGGCCTACATGGGGTTTGTCCAGGAGAACGCCGCCGAGCACGTGCGCCGGGTCATCGATGGGCTCCGTGACGGTGATTTCACCGTGGAGATGGACAGCGGGGCGCGGATCCGCGTGGCGGTGCGCCCGGATCACGCCGCCCGCCGGGCGCGCATCGACTTCGCCGGCACGTCGGAGCAGCTGCCAAGCAATTTCAATGCGCCGCTGGCCATCACCCGGGCGGCGACGCTCTACGTCTTCCGCACGCTGGTCGATGACGATATCCCGCTCAACGACGGCTGCCTGCAGCCGCTGGAGATCGCCGTGCCGGAGGGCTCGATGCTCAACCCGCGCCACCCGGCGGCCGTGGTCGCCGGCAACGTGGAGACCTCCCAGGCGGTCACCGATGCCCTCTACGGGGCGCTGGGGGCGATGGCCGCCAGCCAGGGCACCATGAACAACCTGACCTTCGGCAACCAGCGCCACCAGTACTACGAGACCCTCTGTGGCGGTGCCGGGGCCGGGCCGGGGTTCGCCGGCAGCTCGGCGGTGCATACGCACATGACCAACTCGCGGCTGACCGACCCGGAGGTGCTTGAGTGGCGCTACCCGGTGCGCGTCGAGCGTTTCGCCATCCGCCACGGCAGCGGCGGTGCCGGGGCGTATCCCGGCGGGGATGGCGTAATCCGGCGGCTGTGCTTCCTTGAGCCGATGACGGTGGTCACGCTGATGAATCGGCGCCGGGTGCCGCCCTTCGGGCTGGCCGGGGGCGGGGATGCGGCGTGCGGGCGCAATGCCATCGAGCGCAGCGACGGCAGCGTCGAGGAACTGCCGGGCACCGCCACCCGGGAGCTCGCCGCGGGGGATCGGATCGTCATCGAGACCCCCGGTGGCGGCGGCTACGGGGGCGGCTGAGCGCCGCCCCCGGGCTGCCTAGAAGCGCACCGGCAGGCGCAGGGTGACCTGCACATCCGGGGCCTGCTCGGTCACCCCTACGCCCACGGAAAGGCCCAGGCTGCTGCGCGGGCCGAGCCGGTGCGAGGCACCGAGCAGCAGCGAGCCCACCTGGAAACGGCCAAATTCCGGCTCGGCGCTTTGGACGTCGGTCCGTGTGCGCTGGACCGTCGTGTGGTCGTAGCCGAGGCTCAGCGAGGTGCGGTCGTTGAGCGAGAGGCCCATGCCGAAACTGACCCCGATGGCGTTGCCAGGTTCGACACGCACCCGCTCGCCGCCCTGCAGCGTCACGGTTCGCGGGAAGTTGTAGAGGTAGCTCAGGCTGCCGTAGAGCACCGCCGGCTCCGAGGGGTAGACCCAGTTGAGGCTGGGCTGGACGGCGTAGAAGCCGCTGCCGGTGGGCTGTTCGCTGTAGATGGAGACGTTGGGTCCGCCTTCGTCGTCGAGGGGGATCTCGGTGGTCTCCACCTCAAACGGATCCCGCCCGGTGCGGCTTTTCATCCGCAGGCCGCCGGTGAAGATGACCCCGTCACCGCGGCCGCTGCTGATCTGATAGCGCAGGGACGCCTCCACGTCGCCCAGGCCGTAGCCGGTGGAATCGTCCACGCCCGGGGTGTCGCTCGGCTCGAGGATCTCGCGCTCGCGCACCTGTTCCTCGCGGTAGACGTAGGGGACGCGTGCCTCCACTTCCAGCCGGTCGGTGATCCCGTAGCGCAGGGCCAGCGCGGCGGTGAGGCTCTCGCGCTGGGTCTGGCGCACCGAGATCAGCCCCACGGCGATGGCCGGCAGGATGGTGACGCCGTCGATCGCCACCAGGGTCGAGGTCGATTGCGAGTAGCTCAGCGACGGCTCGGCGGTGAACGAGCCCTGCGGCGAGAGGATGGTGCGCTGCTGCAGCCCGCCGGCGGTCTCCTGGGGCGGGGGCGGGGTGCCCACCGACTCCTCCGGGGTGTCGGCGACGGCCAGCAGGGGAGCGGTGGCCAGCAGCGCGGCCAGGGTGGCGCCGGTCCAGTTTCGCCGCCAGCTCATGGCTGCAACCCCAGGCGGTGCATGATGCGATAGAGCGTCACCCGGGAGATGCCCAGCTCGCGGGCCGCCCGGGAGACGTTGCGCTCGCAGCGGGCCAGGGCGCCGAGGATCGCCGCCCGCTCCGCCCGGGCGCGGGCGTCGTCCAGGGTCTCGGCCTGGCGCACGGCGCCCTGCCGAGCCTCCAGGCCCAGGTCGGCGGGGGCGAGCAGTGGGCGCTGGCTCATGGCCACGGCGCGCTGGACGCGGTTGATCAGCTCGCGCACGTTGCCCGGCCAGCTGTGCCGGCGCAGTGCCCCCAGGGCCTGGCCGGTGAAGCCGCGCACCGGGCTGAGGTAAGCGCTGCGAAAGCGCTCCAGGAAGACGTGGGCCAGGCGCTCGATATCGTCGCCCCGCTCGCGCAGGGGCGGGACGTCCACGCGCAGCACATTGAGCCGGTAGTAGAGGTCCTCGCGAAAGCGTCCGGCCTCGACGGCGGCGGCCAGGTCCACGTGGGTGGCGGCGACAACGCGTACGTCCAGGGGGATGTGTTCGGTGCCGCCGACCCGGGTCAACGCCCGCTCCTCGAGCACGCGCAGCAGGTTGACCTGGTGGTCCAGGGTCAGCTCGCCGACCTCATCGAGGAGGATGGTGCCGCCCTGGGCCCGCTCCAGGTGTCCGAAGCGGCGCTGCTGTGCGCCGGTGAAGGCGCCGCGCTCATGGCCGAAGAGTTCCGATTGGACCAGGTTGGCGGGGATCGCACCGCAGTTGACCGCGACGAAGGGGCCGTCGGCGCGGGGCGAGGCGTGGTGGATGGCCTGGGCGGCCAGCTCCTTGCCCGAGCCGCTCTCGCCGTGGATCAGCACCGTGGCCGGGCAGCGTGCCACCTTGGTCAGATCGCGGCGCAGGGCCTGGATGCCGGGGCTGTCGCCGAGGATGCCGCCGGTATCGGCCGTCAGCTCGGCCTGGCGGGCGCGGGCGTGACGGCGCAGCTGCGCCATGCCGGCGGCGTGGCCGAGGACCGTGGCCAGGCGCTCGGGGTCCGCGGGCAGGGTATGGAAGTCGAAGAAAGCACTGGCGAGCAGGGCCTCCATCGCGTCGTTGGCCTGCCCGTTGGCCGGGTCGCAGAGGGCGATCCATTCCACGCCGCTGCCCCCGGCGAGAAAGCGCTGGCAAGCCTCGACGTTATCCGCGGTGACCCGCATCAGCCCCACCGGCGGATGGTCGGCGGTGAGCAGCCGCTCGATGGTCGCCCAGTCCTCGACACGGGTCAGGGACCAGCCCAGCGGAGGGTTGGGGGGGCGCAGGAGGGGGGCGGTGGTGCCGGGGGTGACGCTCAGGGCTTGGCGCAGTCCCGCGGCGGCGCGGGCGAGGGTTGGGGCTCCCATGCGATTGTCTCTCCTGGCAGGTGGTACGGAATGGACACACCGCTCAGCAGAATCCGTGCCATGGCGCCAGGTCTTTGATCAGAGTGGTTTTTTGTAGAGGGGGCAGCCGCTTCGACGATGCGGTGTTAAAACCGTCGACAGCGCCCGGGTTGCATCATCCCAAGGAACCGGCCATCAAGGCGGCAGAAGATCGCGGCGAACCGGGCCAAAAGCAGCCGCGCACCGCTCTGCCTCGCTTTTCCGGTGCGGCTGGCGCCGCGGCTCATGCCGGGGCTTTTCCCGGAGATGCCGTACGAGGCAGGAGAATAGGAGTTTGGGGAGGGATGGTGGAGCCGAGGGGAGTCGAACCCCTGACCTCGACAATGCGAATGTCGCGCTCTCCCAACTGAGCTACGGCCCCATCGATCAGTCGCGCACTCTGCCACGCGCGGCCGCTGCACAAAACCCCCCGGGCGGCCCTTGCAACCGGCCGGCCGCCCTTGGAAACTGCCCCCATGGATACCCTGACCCTGCCCCGGCCCGATGACTGGCACCTGCATCTGCGCGACGGTGCCCTCCTTGAGGCCGTCGCCCCCCAGGCCGCGGCGGTTTTCTCCCGCGCGATCATCATGCCCAACCTGCAGCCGCCGGTGACCACGGTGGAGCAGGCGGCGGCCTATCGGCAGCGCATCCTGGCTGCGCTGCCGGCGGGCTCGACCTTTGAGCCGCTGATGACGCTCTATCTCACCGACAACACGCCGCCGGAGGAGATCGCCCGGGCGTCGGCCAGCGGCTTCGTCCACGCCGTCAAGCTCTACCCGGCGGGGGCCACCACGCACTCCGACGCCGGCGTTACCGATCTGTTGCTCTGCTACGACGCCCTGGCGGCGATGGAGGAGCACGGCCTGCCGCTGCTCATCCACGGTGAGCGGACCGGGCCGGAGCTGGATATCTTCGAGCGCGAGACGGCCTTCATCGATGATGTCCTGCAGCCGCTGCTCGACCGCCACCCGCGGCTGAGGGTGGTCCTCGAGCATGTCACCACCGCCGAGGGCGCCGAGCTGGTCACCGGCGACGATCCGCGCCTGGCCGGGACCTTTACGCCGCAGCACCTGCTCTACAACCGCAACGACCTGCTCGTCGGCGGGCTCAAGCCGCACTACTACTGCATGCCGATCCTCAAGCGCGAGGCCGACCGCGAGGCGCTGCTCGAGGCGGCCACCTCGGGGCATCCGCGGGTCTTTCTCGGCACCGACTCCGCCCCCCATCCCCAGGGGGCCAAGGAGTCGGCCTGCGGCTGCGCCGGCTGCTACACCGCGCCCATCGCGCTGTCGCTCTATGCCGAGGCCTTCGAGGCCGCCGGGGCGCTGGAGCGGCTGGCGGACTTTGCCGGGCGCAACGGTCCGGCCTTCTACGGGCTGCCGGTCAACCAGGAGACGGTGACCCTGGAGCGGGCCCCGCTGGAGGTGCCGGCGAGCTACCCCGGTGGCGATGCGCCGGTGGTGCCGTTGCGCGCCGGCGAGACGCTGGCCTGGCGCCTGCGCCAACCCTAGGGTGGGTGGGGTGAGCGTGCCCGGGACCCGTTTTACGATGCCCGCCAGGCGGTGGCCGAGTTCGGTCGGCGCCGTGGACCTGCCGCAGAGGATGGAGACACCATGAGTGATGAGACGGTTCAGCAGACCATTGCCCGTCAGGTGACGGAGAACCCGATCCTGCTGTACATGAAGGGCAGCCCGGATCAGCCCATGTGCGGCTTCTCGCAGCGGGCGGCCCAGGCGCTGGCCGGCTGCGGGCGGGAGTTCGCCTACGTGGACGTGCTCCAGGATGAGCGCATCCGTCAGGGCGTCAAGGACTACGGCGACTGGCCGACCATCCCGCAGCTCTACATCGACGGGGAGCTGGTCGGCGGCTGTGACATCATCATGGAGATGTTCGACTCCGGCGAGCTCCAGCAGATGGTCGAGGCCGCCGGGGCCGGCGCCAGCGGCTGACGGCGGCGGCTTGCTCGCGGGCACGGGGCGCCGTAGCATGCGGCACCTTCACCCAGTTACGGCAGCCCCATGAGCGAGCACAACGCCCCGCAGACGTCGTCGGACGACGCACAGCGCATCCAGAGCACCGAGATCCCGCCGCTGCGCACCCGCTTCCGGGCGTTCCTGCCGGTGGTGGTGGACGTGGAGACGGGTGGCCTGCAGGCGGAGACCGATGCGCTGCTGCAGATCGCCGCGGTGATCCTGCGTGCCGATGAGCACAGTGGCCGGCTCTATCCGGCGGAGACGCACACCTGCCACGTGCAGCCCTTCGAAGGCGCGCGCATCGACCCCAAGGCGCTGGAGCTCAACGGCATCGACCCCGAGCATCCGCTGCGCATGGCGGTGCCCGAGCGCGATGCCCTGGGCAAGGTGTTCAACCCGGTTCGCCAGGAGCTGCGCAACACCGGCTGCAACCGGGCGGTGCTGGTCGGCCACAACGCCTTCTTCGACCTGGCCTTCCTCAATGCCGCGGTGACGCGGACCAACTTCAAGCGCAACCCCTTTCATCCCTTCTCGAGCTTCGACACCGCCACCCTGGGCGGGCTCGCCTACGGGCAGACGGTGCTGGCTAAGGCGGTGAAGGCGGCGGGGATCGAGTGGGACGCCAAGGAGGCCCACTCGGCCATCTACGACGCCGAGAAGACCGCCGAGCTCTTCTGTGCCATCGTCAACCGCTGGGACGAGCACTGCGGTCGCCCCTCAAGCTTCTAACCGCCACCGGCCGCGGCGGCTCTTTACCGTGAATCCAAGGGGTTGCGGTGCTTGCGCCCGCTCCGGCCGCCGGTTACTTTAGACGTTTTTTCCCGGCTCCCGGAGTCGGTTGCCGCGTGTATGAGACCGTCCATGGAAGCCCTGATCCCGACCTACAACCGCCTGCCCGTTGCCTTCACCCGGGGTGAGGGGGCGTGGCTCTACGACGAGCAGGGTCGCGCCTACCTCGACGGCGTGGCCGGCATTGCCGTGTGCGGGCTCGGCCACAGCCATCCGGCCATCGCTCGCGTGGTGGCCGAGCAGGCGCAGACGCTGGTGCACACCTCGAACCTCTATCGGGTGCCGCTGCAGGAGCGCCTGGCCGAGCGCCTGTGTGCCGCCGCCGGGATGAGCGCGGCGTTCTTCTGCAACTCCGGCGCTGAGGCCAACGAGGCGGCCATCAAGCTCGCCCGCCGCCACGCGGCGGCGCTGGGGGTGGGGGCACCGCAGATCGTGGTCGCCGACGGCGCCTTCCACGGGCGGACCCTGGGGGCGCTGGCGGCCACCGGCAATCCCGCCGCCCACGAGGGCTTCGCGCCGCTGCCCGAGGGGTTCCGGCGGGTGCCCTACGGGGATGCCGACGCCGTGGCGGCCATCGACGATGACGCCGTCTGTGCCGTGCTGGTGGAGCCGATCCAGGGCGAGGGCGGGGTGCGGATCCCGCCGGCGGATTACCTGGCGCGGCTGCGCCGGCTCTGTGATGAGCGTGGCTGGCTGCTGATGCTCGATGAGGTGCAGACCGGCATGGGTCGCACCGGGACGCTGTTCGCCTTTGAGCAGGCCGGCATCTGCCCGGATGTGCTGATCCTGGCCAAGGCTCTGGGCAACGGGCTGCCCATCGGCGCCTGCCTGGCCGCGGCCGGGTGTGCCGGGACCCTGGGGCCGGGGAGCCACGGGACCACCTACGGCGGCAACCCGCTGGCTGCCCGTGCCGCGCTGGCGGTGCTCGACACCCTGGAAGACGAGGCGCTGCCGGCCGCGGCCGAGCGCGCCGGCGAGGCGCTGCGCGCCCGGCTGGCCGAGGGGCTGGCCGATCTCGAGGGGGTGCGGGAGATCCGCGGCCGGGGTCTGATGACCGGCATCGAGCTCGCCGGCGATGCCAGCGCCCTGCCGCGCCAGGCCCTGGAGTCGGGGCTGCTGATCAACGTCACCGCCGGCAGTGTGGTGCGCCTGGTGCCGCCGCTGACCCTGAGCGACGATGAGGTCTGTCAGCTCGCCGACGGCGTGATCGATCTGGTGCGCCGCCACCTGGTCGGCGCCTGAACTGAACCGAACCGAACCACGGAGGGCGTCTTTGATGCGCCACTTCCTCACCCTGCGTGACTGCTCCGCCGAGGAGATCCACCAGCTGCTGCGCCGGGCCACGGAACTGCGCGAGATGCACCGCGCCGGGCAGCTGCACCAGCCCCTGCAGGGCCGGGTGCTGGGGATGGTCTTCGAGAAGTCCTCCACGCGCACCCGGGTCTCGTTCGAGGCGGGCATGGCCCAGCTTGGCGGTCATGCGCTGTTCCTCTCGCCGCGGGATACCCAGCTTGGGCGCGGTGAGCCGGTGGAGGACACGGCGCGGGTGATCTCGCGCATGGTCGATGCGGTGATGATCCGCACCTTCGGTCACGACATGCTCGAGCGCTTCGCCGCCTACTCGGCCGCGCCGGTGATCAACGGCCTCTCGGATCTCTCGCATCCGTGCCAGCTGCTCGCCGACCTGCAGACCTTCACCGAGCACCGCGGGCCGATCACGGATCGGCGCGTGGCGTGGATCGGCGACGGCAACAACATGTGCCACAGTTGGATCGAGGCCGCCGGACTGCTCGGCTTCGACCTGCATATCGCCGCGCCGCCCGGCTACCGCCCGGAAGCGGATATCCTGGCGCTTGGCGGCGAGCGGGTGCGGCTCTTCGACGATGCCTACGCCGCCGCCGAGGGCGCGGATCTGGTGACCACCGATGTCTGGGCGAGCATGGGCCAGGAGAGCGAGCAGGCCGCCCGCGAGGAGGCCTTCCGCGGTTTCTGCGTCACCGAGTCGCTGATGGAGTGCGCCGGCCCCGAGGCGCTGTTCATGCACTGCCTGCCCGCGCACCGCGGCGAGGAGGTGGAGGCCGCCGTACTCGAGGGGCCGCAGAGCGTCGTCTGGGACGAGGCCGAGAACCGCCTCCATGCGCAGAAGGCGCTGCTCGAATTCCTCATGCTCAGCCCGGAGCCGTGAACACGGCCGGCTGAATCCTGCACACTGAACCCTAACGACTGAACACTGCCCAGGAGCCTTCCATGTCGGACGTCAAGAAGGTCGTACTCGCCTACTCCGGCGGTCTCGATACCTCCGTCATCCTCAAGTGGCTTGAGGAGACCTACGGCTGCGAGGTGGTGACATTCACCGCCGATCTCGGCCAGGGCGAGGAGCTTGAGCCCGCCCGGCGCAAGGCGGAGGCGTTCGGGATCCGCGAGATCTACGTCGACGATCTGCGCGAGGAGTTCGCCCGCGACTTCGTCTTCCCCATGTTCCGCGCCAACGCCGTCTACGAGGGCGAGTACCTGCTCGGCACCTCCATCGCCCGGCCGCTGATCGCCAAGCGGCAGGTGGAGATTGCCCGTGAGACCGGTGCGGACGCCGTCGCCCATGGCGCCACCGGCAAGGGCAACGATCAGGTCCGCTTCGAGCTCGGCTACTACGGCCTGGAGCCGGGGATCAAGGTCATCGCGCCGTGGCGTGAGTGGGATCTCAACTCCCGCGAGCGGCTGCTGCAGTACGCCGAGCGCCACGGCATCGACATCGAGGGCAAGCGCGAGGAGGGCGGTGCGCCGTACTCCATGGACGCCAACCTGCTGCACATCTCCTACGAGGGCGGGGTCCTGGAGGACACCTGGACCGAGGCCGAGGCGGACATGTGGCAGTGGACCTGCTCGCCGGAGGCGGCGCCGGATGAGCCGCAGTACGTGGACATCGAGTTCGCCGGCGGCGATCCGGTGGCCATCGACGGCGAGCGCCTCTCGCCGGCCTCACTGCTCGGCCGGCTGAATGACCTCGGTGCCCGCCACGGCATCGGCCGGATCGACATCGTCGAGAACCGTTACGTGGGCATGAAATCCCGCGGCTGCTACGAGACCCCGGGCGGGACCATCCTCCTGCGCGCCCACCGCGCCATGGAGTCGATCACCCTCGATCGCGACGCCGCGCACCTCAAGGACGAGCTGATGCCGCGCTACGCCGAGCTGGTCTACAACGGCTACTGGTTCGCCCCGGAGCGCGAGGCGCTGCAGGCGATGATCGATCAGACCCAGCAGGTGGTCGAGGGCACCGTGCGCCTGAAGCTCTACAAGGGCAACGTCATCGTCGTCGGCCGCCAGTCGCCGCAAAGCCTCTTCGACGCCTCGGTGGCCACCTTCGAGGACGACGCCGGGGCCTACGACCAGAAGGACGCCGAGGGCTTTATCCGCCTCAACGCCCTGCGTCTGCGCCTCGGCGCTAAGCGCCGCGGCTGACTCCGGTCGGGTCGCGTAGCCGCTGCCGGTGGGTCATCGCCGGCAGCGGTGCCCGCTGCTTGGTGGGGCGGCGCGTGCGGAGATCGACCGGGCGCGCCAGCGGCCCGGCTCTCAGGTCCGCTCCGGGTCCTTCTCCGGAAAGCTGCACAGATCGGCGATGACGCATGCCCCGCAGCGGGGGCGGCGGGCGGTGCAGGTGTAGCGCCCGTGCAGGATCAGCCAGTGGTGGGCGTGGAGCCGGAACGGCTCCGGCGTCACTGCCTCCAGTCCTTCCTCCACCTCGCGCACGTTCTTCCCCGGCGCCAGCCCGGTTCGGTTGGCGACGCGGAAGATGTGCGTATCCACGGCGATGGTCGGCTCGCCGAAGGCGACGTTGAGGATGACGTTGGCCGTCTTGCGCCCGACGCCGGGCAGCGCCTCGAGGGCGGCGCGCTCGCGGGGGACCGCGCCGCCGTGGTGTTCGATCAGCTGCCGGCTGGCGGCGATGATGTTGCGCGCCTTGTTGTTGTAGAGGCCGATGTGCTGGATGTACGGCTTGAGCCCGTCCTCGCCCAGCTCGAGCATCGCCTGCGGGGTGTTGGCCACCGGAAAGAGGGCGCGGGTGGCGCGGTTGACGCTCTCATCGGTGCTCTGCGCCGAGAGCGAGACCGCCACCAGCAGCTCGAAGGGGGTCTCGTAGAGCAGCTCCGTCTGCGGCTCGGGCAGCGCCTCGCTCAGCCGTCGGTAGAGCTCGTGGCGGTGCTCAGCGTCCATGGCGGTCGTCGATGCGGTTTTTGATCGCCAGCAGCAGGGCGAGGCCGATGAACGCCCCCGGCGGCAGGATGGCGAGCAGGAAGACGTCGCCGTCGACCAGTTCCACCGTCCAGCCGGCGGCGGCCGGGCCGAAGAGCTGCTCGGCGCCGTCGAGCAGGGTGCCGCGGCCGATGAGCTCGCGCAGGGCGCCGAGGACGATCAGCACGGCGGCGAAGCCGGTGCCGGTGGCGATCCCATCCAGCGCCGCCGGGCCCACCGGCTGCCGTGAGGCGAACGCCTCGGCGCGGGCGAGGATGGCGCAGTTGGTGACGATCAGCGGCAGGAACAGTCCGAGGGTGCGGTAGAGGTCGTGGAGCCACGCCGCCACCACCAGCTCGACGATGGTGACGAAGGCGGCGATGACCAGGATGAAGACCGGGATGCGCACATCCTGCGGGACGATGTTGCGGATCAGCGAGACCACCACGCTCGAGGCGGTGACCACCAGCAGCGTGGCGATGCCCAGCCCCAGCCCGGCCACGGCGGTGGTGGTCACCGCCAGCAGCGGGCAGAGGCCGAGGAGCTGGACCAGGGCGGCGTTGTTGCCCCACAGGCCGTCGCGGAAGATGCTGCGGGTCGTCGGTGTCTGGCTCATCCGGTGGGCCCCTCGTCGCTGTGACCGTCGGCCTGCGGGTCGATGGCGGTGGCGTCCTCGGCGTGTTCAACCCCGCGGTAGGCTTCCGGCTCGGCGGTGTAGTCGATCAGCACGGCGCGCACGGCATCGACCACCGCCCGGGCGGTGATGGTCGCCCCGGTGATGCCGTCGAACGCCCCGCCGTCCTGGCGCACGTGCCAGTCGTCTTCCGGTGGGTCGCCCAGGGCGCGTCCATCGAAGCCGTACATCCAGTCGCTGCGTGCCGTCTCGATGGCGTCCCCAAGCCCCGGTGTCTCGCGGTGGGCCACGGTGCGCACGCCGATGATCTCGCCGTCGGCGTCGATGCCGATAAGCAGCCGGATGGTGCCGGCGTAGCCCTCCGGCGTTTCCACCTCGACGGCCGCGCCCAGGTAGGTGTCCTCGGCGTAGGCGGGGTAGATGCGCAGCGGCGTGGCGTGATCCAGCGGGTTGGGGCGCTCGTAGACCTGGTCTTCCGGGGCGTTGTCGTGGCCGTCGGGCAGCACCGCGGCCAGGCGATCGAGCACCACCTGGCGCTCGGCGGTGGCGATCTGCTCGCGGGTCTGCTCGTGGATCAGTGCCACAGCAGCCAGGCCGATGCCCACGAACAGGGCCAGGATGCCCCCGGCACGCAGGCTCACCGGTAGCCTCATGCCGCCTCCCCGGCGCTGCGGCGCACCACATAGTCGAGCAGCGGTGCGGTGGCGTTGAGCATCAGCACGGCGAAGGCGAAGCCGTCCGGGTGGCCGCCGAGCTCACGGATGACCAGGGCCACGGCGCCGATGAGCACGGCGTAGATCAGCCGCGCGCTCGGCTCGCGCGGGGCGCTGACCGGGTCCGTGGCAATAAAGAACGCCACCAGCAGCGTCGCCCCGGAGAGCAGGTGGAAGAGGACCGGGGCGCCGTCGCCGAGCTGCAGGAGTGCGGCGGTGGCGGCGGTGCCGGCGAGCACGCCCAGCGGCAGGCGCCAGTCGGTGATGCGCAGCGCGAGCAGGAAGGCGCCGCCGAGCAGGAAGGCGCCGCCGAGCCACAGCCAGGCCCCGGCGGCCTGGGTCTGTCCGAGCAGCCCCCCATCGCCGGGCAGGGCGGCGAAGCCCTCGGTGGCCAGCCGGTCCAGCGGCGTGGCGTGGGTCATGGCGTCGGCGATGGGCGCCAGGCCGCCGGTAAGGAAGTACTGCAGGGCCTCTGCGGCGGGGATCGCCGCGCCAAGGGCGGGCTCCGGCGCCGGCCACAGGCTCACCGCCTGCGGGAAGGCGAGGACCACCGCCAGGTAGCCGACCATGGCCGGGTTGAAGATGTTCTGGCCCAGTCCGCCGTAGACCTGTTTGCCCAGCAGCACCGCCAGGGCACCAGCCAGCGCCGGGATCCAGAAGGGCAGCAGCGGCGGCAGGGCGATGCCGATGATCAGCGCCGCCAGCGGCGTGCTGCCGTCGGCCAGCGCCGGACCCACCGGGCGGCCGCGCAGGCGCAGGGTCAGCGCCTCGGCGGCGACGCCGGCACCAAGGGCGGCGGCGATATTGAGCAGTACGCCCACGCCGAAGAGCCAGACCATGACGCCCGCCCCCGGCAACAGGGCGAGCAGGACCAGTCCCATGATCCTGGGCGTTGTGGGTGCCGCCAAGCTCAACCCTCCGTGGTCTCGCTCGAGCGGTTCTGCTCGGCCTTGGCGGCCATGGCCTCACGCTTGCGCCGGCGCGCCTCCTCCTTCTCGCGCTGGCGGCGGGCCTCGCGGGCCTGCCGGGCCTCGTGGCGCTGCCGGGCCCGCTCGGCCTGTTCCCGCTCGCGCATGCGCGAGCGTACGGCATCGCGGGCGTGGCCGGTGATCGCCGCCAGGGGGATGGAGCTGGGGCAGACGAGCTCACAGCTCGAGCAGCCGGTGCAGCGCATGGGGTCGATGTCGATGTGCTCGGCGGCCTCGCCGACGCCGACACCGGCGCGGATGCGCCGGGCCATCTCGAACGGCTGCAGGCCCTCGGGGCAGACCTCGGCGCAGCGCCCGCAGCTGATGCACGGCTGCTCGAACAGCGGCGCCTCGTCGGCGGACTCCACCACCACGCCGTTCATGCCGTGGGTCAGCGGCACCCGGCGGTCGGTGATCGGGGTGCCCATGATGCCGCCGCCGACGATGGTCCGGCAGCCCGGGGTGCCGGCCTCGCCGATGAGCTCGGTCAGCGGGGTGCCGACCCGGACCCAGTAGTTGCCCGGCTCGGCGATGCCGCCGCCGGTGACGGTCACCAGGCGCTCCACCGACGGCTCGCCCTGGTGGACGGCGCGGTGGATGGCGTCGAGGGTGGAGACGTTCTGGCAGACCACCCCCACCGCCGGCGGCCGCGCCCCGGCGGGCACCGTGCGGCCGGTGGTCGGGTAGACGATGTGGCGCTCGTTGCCGGCCGGGTAGTCGCCGCCGACGCGCACCACCTGGATGTTGGCCTCGGCGGCCTCGATGGCCGCCTCGGCCGCGGCGGCGGCCTCGGGGGCGGTGTCCTTCACGGCCATGAGGATGCGCTCGGCGCCGCAGGCCCGGGCGGCGATGCGCGCCCCGTCGATGATCGCCTCGGCGCGCAGGCGCAGCAGCGACTCGTCGCAGGTGAGGTAGGTGTCGCACTCGACGCCGTTGACCACCAGGGTGTCGACGCCGCTGCGCGCGGCGTCGGCGAGCTTCAGCGCCGAGGGGAAGGCCGCCCCGCCCATGCCGCGTACGCCGGCATCGGCGATGCGCCGCAGCAGGGTATCCGGCTCCGCCTGCAGCGGGGCCTCGATGGGCGGCATGGCGGTTTCGCGGCAGTCGGCGCCGTCGGCCTCGAGGATCAGGCACGCGGCGGTGCCGCCGGCCGGGTGGACGATGGGCCGGCGCTCGATGGCGCTGACCACCCCGGAGGTGGGGGCGTGCAGCGGCACGCCGCTGCGTCCCTCGCTGACCCGGGTGCCGCGGCGGACGTGCTCGCCCACGGCCACGGTGGCCGCGACCTCGGCCCCGGTGTGATCGAGCAGCGGCAGCACCAGCTGCGCCGGCAGGGCCAGGCTGCCGATCGGGCCGCTGCGCGAGCGGTCCTTGGCGCCGGCCACGGCCACGCCGCGCCGGCGCGGCTGCACCTGCTGGTGGCGCAGCGGGCCGGGGCGCTGCTCCGGCCGCGCGGCGGTGGACTGGGGCGTGGGCAGCGGCCGGATGCGGGCGTTCAGCGGCGGCTCCACGGACTCCATGGTGATGCAGTCCATGGGGCA
>LKMJ01003277.1_pt1 | contig 15039 bp, 19 predicted proteins | sample 643391 | NCBI WGS metagenome assembly LKMJ01 (sample SAMN04112250, study PRJNA286221) | soda lake metagenome | biome: soda lake; feature: Kulunda Steppe; material: water; isolation source: sample PL-Br10 brine of Picturesque Lake | place: Russia: Kulunda steppe | collected 2010-07
GTTGGGAGGTTCGATCCAGATCGATTCTTGATATGGGTCTACTACGTAGACTTTTTTCCCGGCCTCAGACACCTGTGAAGGGTGGAAATGCCCACTACCCAGGAATACGAATGCGTCGACTTTGTGAGATATGTTATGTGCTGCTCCTGCGTCGCATCCAAGCACTTGTCCCGGTTCTGTAGTTCTTAGGCCTGTTGTTCCTTCAACTACTTCGTAGCCTTTGCTCTCTAAGAATTTTCTTGCTTTTTCAGCACGGTCCATGTACTGTGTTACTCCTACGAGGCCTAGTTTTTCGTCTTCGTTGATTTCTTCGTAGTTTTCTTCCAGAACCTTCATTATGTTCCTGTCTTCTCTGTATGGGAGGTAGTATACGTCCATGTCGTCCATGTCCGCGCCTTCAGGATGCAGGAATCTGGTGTGTCCAACGTGTATCAGGGCCTGTGCGCCCATCCTCTTTGCTTCTTTGTCAGCTATGCCGCATGCTCCGAACGTTGAGGCCCCTATTATGACAGGTTCTATTCCGTGTTCTTTGAGAGTTGAGGCGTATTCAATTATTTTTGGTTTGATACCATCAGGGCCTTGTAGACCGATTGTGTCATATCCTTCTTCTTTTATTTCTTCAAGTACTTCGTCGAACTCTTCGTAGTTCCACTTGAGTTTTTCTTCAGACATGTAAACAGTATTGTCTAGAAAGTTTTTTTACTCCGGAAGATTTCTGAGCCTATCCAAAATGAATTTTTTCTCAACCCTTGCTAAGACGTCTTCAAAAACCCGGATTTTTTCTTTCGGAACGCCAAGCGAGAAGTCATTCTTGACGACTTCAGCCAAGATTTCTTCGTCAGGCCTGTCCATCAGAACCACGATGTCTCCTTGAATGTATTTCAAAGCAGGGCGGAGGCCTTCTGATTGCAGCATTCTGGCGTCTAACACGGCTTTTGCCCCGTTAAATGCGAAGATGTCTTTGTAGCTGTCTATGTATTCTGATGAGCTGTTGAAATCTGCTTCTGCTTCCGCAATACTGATGAGGCCTGTTGCAACCGTTGTGTTCTCAGTTTCGAAATTTGTGTCTTGTTGTGAGATCGCGCCTATTTTTTCTCCTTCTTTTACGTTTTCTGCGCTGAATATCGCCGGTTTTTCTTGTTCTCTAGCCCAGTATGCGTCTGTGGACGTGTATCCTCCTTTACGCGCTATAAGCGCTTTTTCATACTGTTGAGGCGGCAGTGTCTCATCCGATAACTGTATATCTCTTCCCGCAGTGCCTTTGATTTCTCCTGGACTTACCTGTAGTTTTTCCAGCGTCTCAATGTGGTTGTAGAGGTCGCATACATCGACTACATAGAATGAGCCTCTTTTGTAGACAAATTTGAATGATTTGTCGGATTTCGATGCCAGTTTTTCGACTTCCGAGTTATCGAAGGGTTTTTCAGGACTTTTCAACCTTCTTTCCCTGTAATCCCCAGTCATAGGATTTCTAGTAACTTTTAACTGGGTTTCCGGAACTTTTTCGTCCACTACTTGGCCCCGCTCTAACAAATACATTGATGGGACAGTTCTGCCTTGCTCTAATGATATTCCTAGGCCTTCAACGACCTCTACATAGTCTTTTTCTCCTTTTATGACCGCTCCCGTGTATTCAGGCTCTATCATTTTTTGAACTATGATGTTCGGGAAATCTTGGACTCCTTCTTCGAAATATGACGATACAACGTTTTTTAATGCTTTTTCAAGGCCTGAGGCCCCTACGTCGAGTTCTGAGTCTGAAATAGTTTTTTCTGATACTCTTATTGATACTCTTGAGTTGTCTCTTTGGCCTCCTACTAGGCTTCGTGCTTTGCTGGATGCTTTGCGGACTTCTGAGCTCATTCCTACTTCTTTGTAGGCCTCTCTGATCTCTCCTAGGTCTGGCGAGCTGTTTAGAATTCTTTCCGGATCTCTTGTCTGAAAAATGTTTTTTAGTTCGTCTGGAGTTATTACGAAAAAGTTTGGTACTTCGAGATCTGTGTTGTCGAGGTTGTATGCCTTTTCTCCGTGTTGTGGCTGAATTTTTCCTTTCCAGACTACCATGTTTACGGAGTTGTTCTGGTTAGAATAAAAATCTGTTTATTCGACCCTGACTCGGCATTTCACAGGCATTTTGTGCTTTGAGCGTTCTAAGGCCTTTTTTGCGTCTTGTATGTCTTCTTGATCGACTTTAACTCTGTATACTACTTGATTGTCGTCCACCAGTGCTGCTCTTCCTATAGGCCTTCCGAAAGGCTTTCTCATTCCTTCGTAGTATCTGTCTGCCTGTGCGATTCCTGCAAGAGGGTGATATCTTAGCACATGGTGCGGATATGGCAAGATTTCTAGGAAGTATTCTTCTTCAGGATCTAGTACTTTGCTGAGGTATGAGTTAGCTGCTATACGGCCTGATTCTAGTGCTTCGCTTCTGATTCCGCATCCTTTTTCTACTGTTAGAACTACCGAAGCATTGAATTCTTCATCTTTGGCGCCCATCTGGTACTGTGTTACTCTTGGTGCTGGCGCTCCGCTGATGAAGTTGTCGTTCTTCTTTTGGCTTCTCCGTGTGTACGGTTGGCCAGGTTTCTCTCTGTAGATGCTTGCAGGCCTATCTCCCATATTATTTACCTCGTAGAAATTAAGGTTCTAACAAATTTTAAATAGGGTTTTGTTATTGTTCAAGTAGTTCTGCCATTCTGGAGCCGGAAAAGTTTTGGAGAATGTGTTGTTCGGCATTTTCTGCAATCTTTTCTTTACCGTTTTTTTCTGCAGAATACAGCGTAGCCACAGCAGCATCGTACAAAACAGTCTGACTGTCAAAATAAGGTTCAGGACTTAATGCTGTTCGAATAAGATCCGACCTACTGTCGTAGAACCCTTCTTCAACCAGATAATCTATTTTTTCCAGTAACTCTTCATCCTCTTCTCTAAAACTGACTGTGACTCTCTCCATACCCTCACCGTTCATACCTACTGCTCAGTAACAAAATAATTTAAAGCTGTGGGTTTTTTGACTAGGCCTCACAAATTAATGAATGTGAAAAAGGTAAAGGTTTTCCAGATCGGTCTCGGTAGCTTCGGCAGACACGGATTCGAGAAGCTTGTCGAACTCGACACTCACTACTCAGAGATAAGCGTAGAACTTGTTGGAGTCTATGACCGAGACCCTGAAAAGCTGGAGTTGGCGAAAAAGTTCGCAGAGTTCAAAGGCCTTAAGGTCGAGACCTATAGCAGCATAGAACGCGTTTATTCTGCTGCAGAAAGAGTGAGAGATGGAAAAGTGTTGATTTACGATGCCGGGCCTTCAGAGCTTCACGCTGAGCATATATACAAGTCATTGAAAAACAATTTTTTCCACTTGGCTGAGAAACCGCCGTCTTTAAGCCGTGAAGAGCATATTCAGGAGAAGAAAATGATGCTGGACAACGATGTCAGATTTACAGTAGATTTTATAGAGCGCGAAAATCCTGTGGTCAAAGAGGCCTTGAAAATAACTGAAAATAAGGATATCGAGAGCATTGAAGTGTTTAGAGAGAGTTGTATGGGTGTTGAAAAGCTTTTGAATCCTGTAACTCGCTCTGGAGTTAAGGGTGGCGCAGTACTAGATAAGATGTGCCATGAGGCCTACATAATGGATTTTGTGGATCAAGACTTGGAAGTTAAAAGTGTTGAAAAAAATATTCACATGCCGTACGGCCTAGGGAGCGAAGGCCTGATGAGCGTTAGAGGCGGCAAAAAGTCCGAATTGACTGAAGAAGCAGCTTCAGGGATTTGCCAGGCAACTCTGAGCGGCGAAGCAGAAATTGGTTTAAACGCAAGCTGGTTAGGCGTTTCAAGCAAATGCAGATCATATGCAGAAAAGGTTGAATCGATTACAGACCATGATCCTGTTAAAACTGGTTTGAAGACTGTAGGAAACCGTAGTTTTGTGGATGAAGAAGCAAGGTTTTTCGTGATAACAGGCGAGAGAGAGCTGTTCGGAGACATGCTGGATAACAAGCTGTTTGATCTTGAAACAGGAGAAGAGATTGAAACCTCGGTATCGCTGCATGATCAGCTTTACCGAGTTCTGGAGTCATCTGTGAGGTGTGCTGCAGGCCTTGAAAACAATGAACTGTCAGAGGGTGAAATAGACAGATTCATGACTGCTTTGTTTGATATCTCCGAACACGTGGAAGACTCTGATGTTTATGAGGAAGTTGAGGCGGCAAATAAGAGAGTTAAACAGTTAATAATTGAAACAGACGAAGAGGTAACGACAGAAGCATGAAAGCAGTTATTCTAGCAGCAAAAAAGAAGGAGTCAATGTTCCCTTTAAACGACACAGCCCCAACACCTTTAATGCCTTTAAACGGCAAACCATTGATCCTTCAGACCATAGAAAAACTGAAGGCCTGTAACATAGAGGAAATATACGTAGTAGCTAACTACAAACTCGAAAAATATCAGAAACTGTTCGAAGAACGGAACGACATCAATATCATAGTGCAAGAAGATTTGACCGGTACTGCAGAGGCCTTAAACACTTGCAGCTTCATAGAAGACGATTTCATTGTTATAAACGGCGACGTGGTAGTTTCAAAGAATGATCTATCTAATTTAACCGAATCTTTTGGCGGAGACTTTTCTATAATGGCTGTTGAAAACAAAAGGCCTGAAAAATACGGGGTTCTAAGCATAGAAAACGACAAAGTCCGCGACATACACGAAAAACCTGAAAAACCGGAGAACCCCTTGGTGAACACAGGAGTCTACATCTTCAATCCGGAAATATTTGACCTCATTCAGGCCTCAAAAAAAGAAAGTTTGACGGACGTAGTAGCAGAGAGCTTGGACGAAATCAGATGCAGATATGTTCTAGCTAAGGAATACTGGCTAGATATCGGTTCCGGAAAAGAGTTGTTGAAAGCTGACCGAGTATTAAGGAGTAATGAATCAAGCTGTTCGATAAGTCCAGAAGCAGAAATCTCGGACAAGGCCTCAGTGAAGGAAAATGCGACTGTTAATTCGGGAGCTGTTGTCAAAGCAGGAGCAGTAGTTGAGTCGTCAGTGATAGGAGAGAACGCCGTGATAGGGCCTAATACCGTTGTCAGGAATTCAACTGTTGGCAGAGGTAGCGAGCTGGATGGCTGCGTAATCGATCATTCGCTTCTATTCGAGGACTGTATCGTGGACTCTTTCACGCGCGTTGAGGACGTTGTTCTGGCTGAAGAGTGCGACCTGAAATCCGGCACTGTGATCCGAGAATCATTCATCGGGCCTAGAAGCTATATCGATATGAACAACTCGATTAGAGGCGTAAAATTCGTGCCGGACGCACGGACAGATCTTTCAGAAATAAGTAAATGAGGCACTAGTTAATTATTACAGTATGAAAGCAGTCATCCTTGCAGCAGGAAGAGGAACCCGAATGAGGCCTTTAACCGACGATACGCCCAAACCTCTTCTGCCTGTAGCAGGGAAACCCATCATACAGCACACAGTAGACTTACTGGAAGAATACGTAGAACAGTTCATAATCGTTACCGGTTACAGAGCCGATGAAATAGAGGCCTACTTCTCTGGTCGCGACGACTGTGTTTTCGTACACCAAGAAGAGCCTTTAGGCACGGCTGACGCCGCTCTAAAAGCCAAGGAATATGTGGAAGGGAAAACAGTTATAGCGAACGGAGACGACATCTACAAATTCAGCCCTGAAAAAACTAAGGAGTTTGAAACAGGAATATTCGTCTCCGAAGTAGAAGATCCTGAAAAATACGGCGTAATCGAAACAGAAGGAGAAAAAATAAAAAATATAGTAGAAAAGCCCTCAAACCCCTCTTCTAACTTGGTGAATACAGGCCTCTACGTTGTAAATGAGAAATTCTTTGAAATACTTGGAAAAGTAGAAGAATCAGAACGAGGAGAGCTGGAGATAACCGATGCAGTATCGGAGTATATAAAACAAGAAGATTTGAAGGCCTTCAAAGCAGAGAAATGGCTTCCCTGCAGCCATCCATGGAATTTGTTAGAGGCTAACAGAGATCTTTTAGACGATCTAAAACGTTCAATAGATGGAAAGGTATCTGACAGCGCCACAGTTAAAGGATCTGTACATGTAGAGGAAGGAGCTGAGATAAGAGAGAACTGTGTTATTGAAGGGCCGGCCGTTATTCAGAGCAACACCGTTGTAGGGCCCAATACACATATAAGGCCCGGCACGGTTTTAGGAGAAGGTGTAAAGACCAAGTTTTCGGAAGTGAAAAATTCTATTCTGCTTCGAGATTCTACGCTTTCTCACTTCAACTATGTCGGAGACTCCATAATCGGCGAAGATGTTAACTTCGGTGCCGGAGCAAAATCGTTGAACCTGTTGAACTCCGGTGAAAATGTAAAGGTTGAAATAAAAGGAGAGCTGGTTGAAACCGGCAGGCGGAAGCTAGGCTGTGTTATAGGTAGCGGCGCAAAGATTGGTGCTGGAACAGTTATTAAACCAGGCCGGAAAATAGGTTTGAACGCGTCAACAGATGCGAACGAGAAAATCAAGTACAACCTGCCTGAGAACGCTCTTTTTAAAGAGGGTGAGATAATTGAAAATTGGAATTGACTTCGACAGAGTACTCTTCAACACGGACAAATTTAACGAGCTATACAGCAACAGCATAGACGGCCTGCACCATGTTGAAAATCCTAGGCCTACAAAGCACGGAGTCTACTGCCCTGAAATGCATGCAGAGCTATGCGGTATAGATCCAGAGCAAATCTGGAGCTTTTTCAAAAAGCATAGACTAGAAGAGTTTCTATTCGACGACGTAAAAAAACTTGAGGACGTGCATCATGACCTAGTAATCGTGACTAGAGGCAACCAGAAATTCCAGCGGATGAAGCTAGAAAATACCGGGATACTGGAGAAAGTAGATGATTACGTGATAGTTCAGGAAGAGGACAAAGACGTCGCCGACATCGATATACTGATCGATGACCGTGAAAAAGAACTGGAACGAGCCGATATACCCGGAATTCTATTTAATAGGCCTGAAGAAGACCTAGAAAGCATTTTGGAGAAGGTGAAAAAATTTGAGGCCTGAAAAAGTATTCAAGAGATACGATATCCGTGGAAAATACCCTGAAGAACTGGACGAAGAGTTCGCAGAGCGCCTAGGAAAAGCATTGGGAACATTTCTAGCAGCTAAAAACCAGCGCAGAGTAGCGGTCTGCAGAGACAATAAGTCGAGCTCTCATAAACTGAAAGAAGAGTTGATTAAAGGCCTGAAATCAGTAGGCGTAGAGGTTTTAGATGTTGGGGAGGGTCCGACAGACTATGCTGCTTGGTGCGGACGTAGAGAAGGCTGTGTTTCAGTAGAAGTAACCTCTTCTCACATGCCTCTGGATTTTAATGGTTTCAAATTTATGTATCCTGAGGGAAACGGCTTTGTTAACAAAGATCTCTACAAGGTTCAGGACATTTTCAGAAACAGCGAATTTAGATCTGGAGAAGGCTCTATAGAAGAAAGGAGTTTGCTTAAAGATTACAAAGAAGAACTGAAGGGTTTTGCATCGGATTTAGCGAATGATTTTGAGAAAAAAGTTGTGGTTCAGCCAATGGGCGGCACTGCAAATATTCTGCCCAAGATTATGGAGGATTTAGGCCTTGAAGTCGTTAATATTTCAGAAGAGGATTATCCCTACATCGATCCTCCGAATCCTAAAACGGAGAATTTAGCCGATTTAGCAGAAGCAGTTGATAATTCCGGCGCTGATCTAGGTATTGCGAATGATCTAGATGCAGATAGAGTTACTGTATATTATAAAGGTCGTTTTTTGACAGGTGACGAAGTATTCTGCATTTTAGCCCAGCTTGTAAGCGGAAAAGTAGTTGCATCGATAGACACGAGCAAGGCATTAGAAAGTTTTGCCGAAGTGAATTATACACGCGTTGGAGACCCTTTTGTAATGAGCAAGGCCTTAGAGCCCGGTGCAGAGTTTGCTGGAGAGCCTAACGGCCATTACTCTTTCACAGAGTTCGTGGCTTATAATTCCGGAATGTTGGCAGCCTTGATTTTATCAGGCCTTGATCTGGATGAGCGGCTTGAGAAGATTCCTGACTACTTTGTGAAGAGGGCTGTAGTGGAAGCTGAAAATAGGCATGACTTAGTGGATGTTTACGCATCTGATTTGGATGAGGAAAAAGTGATTTCAGATCTTGACGGAGTTAAATTTGAGAGAAACGGTGCTGAAGTCTTGGTCAGGCCTTCAGGCAGTTCTCAAAAGATTAGAGTTATCTGTGAAAGCTTGGAGGAGTCCGTATGTGAGAAGGTTGTTGAGGATGTTAAGGATGAACTGAGTGTTTTGTCCCGGAAAAGTTAAATGATTTGTAACCGGTTAGAGTTTTATGGAATCTATTTACAGTTTTTCTGACGGGCCTTATCAAGTTTTGAACTATGAGATTGTTGAGAAGAATAACAAGTTCTTTGTCACTGTTAACGACGGCGAACTAGGAAGGTTGCCGATCGAAAGTCTTGAGGCCGTGGAGCATCTGCGGGAAGCACTGGAGAAAGTCGAGGCCGAGTTAAAGGAGCAGGAGCGGAGAAAGGAAGAGCTTTGAAACATTGAAAAAATTTTAATAAAAAAGAGCGTTTTGAGGCCTGTTTAGGCCTTTTTTTGCTCTGTTTATACGTCTCTTGCTTTGACTGTCTTGCGTCCGTTGTTCTTAGCTCTTTCTACAGCTCTGTTGATGATCTGCTTTACTCGGTCATCTAGCTTTTCATAGAACTTTGAGCCAACGTTTACGTCATCTGCTTCGTCACGAACGCCTGATTTCTTAAGTACGTCTGCCATTAGTTAATTCACCTGTCTAACTGTTTTGGACGGCGATTTTTATAATTAAACCCGGTTTTTAGAGTATTTTCTGCGAGTTTCTATTGTTAGAATAAAGATTAACAAGGGTTGAGACCTGCAACTTTTTTTGCCTGGTCTCTCCCTCCCCTTGTCAAAAAATTGTTTTTTATACGTCTCTTGCTTTGACTGTCTTGCGTCCGTTGTTCTTAGCTCTTTCTACTGCTCTGTTTACGAGTTCTTTTACTCTGTCGTCTAGAGCTTCGTAGAAGTCGCTTCCAACGTTTACGTCATCTGCTTCGTCACGAACGCCTGATTTCTTAAGTACGTCTGCCATGTGTGATTCACCTAGTAAGCTATTGTCTGGCCTCTTTTTTATAGGTACGGGTGTTAAAGCCGGAAAAACAATCACAGAGCCACCAACAAACTGTTTTTAACCCATATGGTGCAAAGAAATAATCAAATACGGCAAAATGTCTGCTTGAATTTTTTTGACAGCGTGGAAACACTTTTTAATTTCTAGGCCTACTTGTTGAGTAGAGAAACTTTTTACGAAAAATACGGAATGTGAAAAATTAATGCCTACTTGTCAACTGTGTGGAGAAGATTCTGATAAAGTCCAAAAAACCAATGTAGAAGGCGCCGTGCTCAAAGTATGCAGCGACTGCACCGATATGGGAAGTGTCGTTGAGAAAAAAGAGGTAAAGAAAAAGAAGAAAAAGAGAACCAAAACATTCAAGCGATCAGACCAAGTACTGGCCTCTGACTACGGTAAAAAAATCAAAAAGGCAAGAGAAAGCCGGAAGCTCAGTATCGCCGAGCTCGCAGACAGTCTAAACGAGAAAAACTCTCTTATCAAGAAGATTGAACGAGAAGAACTGAAGCCTGACAGATCTCTCGCTTCAAAACTATCGAAAGAACTAAACATCGATCTATACGTCAACCCCGAAGTATCAGACTACGACACCGGGAAAAAAGGCGATACCCGAAAAGCAACACTCGGAGACGTCGCAGAACTCAAAGACTGAACACTATAAACTAGGTATAAAACGCCGGAGCTGGGATTTGAACCCAGGAGACCCGTAAGGGTCACCGGTTTTCAAGACCGGCACCTTTAGCCACTCAGTCACTCCGGCAAATCCTTTGGATTTGACCGGGGCACAGAAACTCTTTAGAGTTTCGCACCTCCGGCACAAACTTCTGAAAGTTTGATCATCAGGAGCCATTCAAAGAATGGCGCTGAACGATCTCTCTGAGAATAGTCAATTTTGGAACCTTTAAATTATGACTGGAATCAAGGGCTTGTTTCGTGAATTTTTTCTAGCCCCTCTTATTTATCGAGGCCTTTCACCCGCCAGCATCGGCGATGAAGAGCGTGTTTTTTTATTGATTTAAACGGTTGGAGCAATAATGTTTTTTGTATGAGGATACCGTCTTTTCTTGAGCCCGGGACTGTTAGGACTGTGACTGCGATCCGAAGGATTGTTTACTGGACTTTTATCCTGATTTTCTTGGTTCTGTTGCTCGATGCTTCTCAGGAAGGGATTACGGCAGGGCCTGAGACTGTTTTAGGCCTGATATTTATTTCTGCAGCTTTAATGATCTATATTGAGACCTTGTTTGAGAGAAACGTGCTGGAGTTCCCGTCGCGTTTAGATACTTTGCCTGTAGCTGTAGGCGCTTTCTCAGGCAGTATTGCGTTGCTTGTGGGTTTAGGCCTCGCTCTTAATCAGCAGTTTATTATCAGACTGTTCGAGCCTTTCATGACGTATGTGTATCTGAAAACGATAATTGTATTGGTTTATGCATGGGTGAGAGGCGATTCAAAGCAGGAGACTGAAGAAGAAGATCCTTTCGCAGACAGTTTCCCTGCAGGAGATTTCTGAGAATTACCGGTTATTTTTAACAGAACGGTACTTGCTCTCTATTTCTTTAAACATTTCACGGCCTTTTTCAGTATTGAATCTAGGCCTGCTAGTTTCAAAGAACTCGTTCAGGCCTTCATAGTCAGTGTTTTCATTGCCTTTATATCGGTTCTGTTCCTCGTATTTCAAGGCTTGGAGCACCATGTCTATCAAGTCCATGTCTTTAACGAATTTGGCTTCATCAGTGGATCTGCCCGCGTACTCTCTGTATAGATCCAGGATTTCTTCTTGATCCAGAGCTCTTGATATCTCTTTCACAGCTTTTAGCTCGTCTTCCTGTTTATCTTTTGATTCGTGGCCTGCATCAGCTCTGTAAGGATAATCTCCTATCTCTGACTCTCCTATATCGTGAATTAATGCCATTTTCAACGCCTTTAACTCGTTTAGATTGTCCGGCATATGAACCATAACCAGTGTGGCGACGCTCCAGGAGTGTGAAGCGACTTCTTCAGGATCTTCCACGTTGTAGATCTTCCAACCTGTTCTCTTCACATCTTTTAGATCTAGAACATTAAGGTATTTTTCTATCACTGTTTCCACCTTTTTGGGTATAGGCCTTGTTCCATGTATACGTTCTGAGTCTTGACTGCCGTGCCTTCTTCATCGTACATCTGTTCGGAGGTCATTAATGCTTGGCCCAAGGCTACTAGTTCTCCTTTCAAGGTCATTACTGCTACGGTTTCTTCTTTAGAGATGTTGTCCTGGAGTTTTGAAATCCCTTGTGTTCCTAGATCTGCGCCGTTGGCCACAGCATTTACTGCAGAGTCTTTTACCACGATTTTTCTGACTTCTGCTACTGCTTTTTCAATCGGGTAAACCACTCCCCTAATAGCTTCTTCATCACCATCCCTGTAGAAATGGTATGCATCTACGACATCCTGTAAAGTGTGCATATCCTCTTCTTTCAGGCCTCCCTGCATAGTGCGTCTAAGCTCTTCCATTTCCGCTGAAACACCCAGCTTTTCACCTAACTGTTCGATTAAAACCCTTACGTAAAACCCTGATTCACATTTAACACGTGCCAAAACCTTTTTTCCTTCTACCTCAATCAGTTCGATTTCGTATACTTCTCTCTTTCTTTCCCTTTTTTTAACAGCCGATTTTTCGGGAGGAACTTGCTTATTGACTCCTTCAAAGCTTTTCAAGGCCTTTTCTACTTCTTCAAAACTTTTCTCTTCTCTTAGCTCGGCTTCGAACACGTATTCTTTCCTGCTTTTGGCTAGAGCCGGATTTATCCGCGTTCCCCGGTTTAGGCCTACGGGCAGTATTCCTGTCGCGTTAGGGTCTAGTGTTCCGAAGTGGCCTGATTTCTTCAGGTCTAGCTCTTCTTTTACCCAGTAGCTGACTTGGTTGCTTGTGGGCCCGAAAGGCTTGTCTAAAACAATGAATCCCTGGTCCAGAAGTTTTTCTACAGGCCTTTTCTCAGGAATGGTTCCGAATTCAGGGTCTGTGTCAGCTTCTTCACGAGTGTACCAGGTTTCTTCTCTCATACTTGCTATCTGTTACTGCAATCTTTTAACACCGAAACCAGAGGTTAGTCAAGGCCTGAGATAAGTTTTGTGTAGACCAGTAGCTCGACAAACAGTGTTGTCGGTATGAGCAGTAGGCCTAGAATTGTGAACGCCAAGGATATTTGCAAAATAGTGAAGGCGATATTAACTCCTATGAGGAAGAGAAGTATTTTACCGTATCTCCAGCTCACTACTTTTCTTACTATCTCTTTAACTTTGAACGCGTCTCTGAAGTCGAGTTTTCTGCCGTAGAAGTATAGGAGCGCTGGATGACCTACGTAAAACAAGAAGAACACTGGCACATATAGCCAGAAGGCTGCGAGGCCTAAAAGATCGCTGACATTCCCTAAGACTACTATCGGCAACATTAATGCGATAAGAACTGCAAAGTAAGTTATGAAGACTGCTGTAAGTTTAATGCCGTCGACAAATAAACCTTTGTAGTCTTTAAACTCTGGCGCAGGCTTTCCGTTGACTGAGTTGTTTACCGTTCTGGCAAAGTAGCCTACAAGGATGAAGATTGGCAGTACGAATATTGAGGCGAAAATTAGGAGCGTTCCTATGATTATATTGTTAGCTGCTCTTTCTCCTTTGAAAGGATATTTTAAGGCCTCAATTATCATATTCAGGTTTTTTGCGGCAAGCTTTTTTTAGGCTATGCCCAGCGTTTTTCTGAATGCGTACGTCATCGGCATAGCCATTATAATGTAGAATCCTAGCCAGTTCAAAGCACTTCCGATGTATGGCAAGGTGAATGGTAGTGGAACGAACACTCCTGCTATTCTTGCTGTGTATCCGTCATGGAACCATCCTCCGTCGTCCCCGAAGTTTGCGAACTCCCATGTGAACCCGAATGCGTCAAATCTCTCGCCTTCTTCAATTTCTTGATCCTCTACTATAAGGACAGGATCTTCGCCATTTTCAACTTCTATTGGAACAGTTTGACCCGCATACTCAAACTCCCCTTCATATATAGAGTTCGTATCATCTAGCTGTACGTTCGGCGCAAAAGTTGTGCTGAGCCATGGGAAGAAAAGTGCGACAAAAACCATTGTTGCGATCATAGGCTTAATGTTCAGCATCATGAATCTCTGGTTAAGCTCCAGCGACTTTGTCATGTGCTCAGATACTTTCTCCGTATCATCTTCTTCACGAGCCTCTTTCATCTTTTCTTGCTGCTCCTTAAGCTTTGATTTAAGCTCTTTCTGCTTCTCAATATCCAATAATCTCCAGTAAATCAAGGAGAAAATACCTGCAAGCGCAACAGAGAAAAAACCAAGCGCATAATATGGACTAGCAACCAGCAAAGGCTGAAAAACACTGTCATAAAACCCAAACAAAACTGTTAGTAGGCCTTGAATACTGTCTAACATGTATTATTATGAGGCCTGACAAGTTTTTAAATCAGGCGCCAGATCTAGAAATTCATTTGGTGAAGAGCTTCTCCAAGAGGTTTTGCTATCTTCTCACCCTTCTCCGTTAACTGTATCTCTTTCCGCCTACCCTTCTTCTCCGAGATTACCCGGCCTTCATCCTCCATTCTCTGAAGTATTCTGACCGCGTGAGAGTAAGTGCAGTCCACCTTTTTGGAGATCGCTGAGGCATAACTTTTTGTAGACGGATCGTTCAGCGAAACAAGTATCTTTACTGGCTTTACGTTTAGAAAAAGACTTTCTGAACTGCTCAAAGCCCCGATAGTCACCCCTTTTCATGTATATATTTGTTTTCAGGCCTCTTAACGTTACCGGACAACCCTCCCGGTTTAAAAATTGTGAGCTCCAAGTTTTACAATGAAAGGTGAAGAAAAAAGATGGAGTTCTCTAACGCAAAGATGAAGTCACTACTGAAAACACAGACAAACAAAAGAGTATCAGACGATGCAGCAGAAGAACTAGGGCATATACTGGAGACTTTCGCAGGCGACGTAGCCGAAGAAGCGCTTGCAATAACAAAAGAAAACGGAAGAAAGACTCTCAAGCCTGAAGACATTCGAGAAGCCCTAAAATAACATATTAACCCCTCTTTTTCACTTGGAAAACTTGTCCCAACCCAAGTTCTCATACACTGATTTAAGCTTTTAACTTGCATCTAAACATATGAGCGCAGAGGCCTTAATCGAAAAAGTTGTTGAGGAATCAGATCTTGAAGAAGAAGATATCAAGGAAAAAGTAGAGGAGAAGATGGAAGAGTTTGAAGGCCTAGTAAGCGAAGAAGGCGCAGTCCATCTAGTCGCAAAAGAGCACGGAATCGACTTATCCGAGGAAAGATCGAAAGCACTTGAAATAAATAATATAGTTCCTGAAATGAGGAAAGTACAGGTAACCGGCAAAATACTCGATATTTCGGACAAAAACACTTTCCAGCGGGAAGACGGAGAAGGCCAGGTTCAAAACCTTGTCCTTGGCGACAACTCCGGCAGCATCCGAGTAACACTTTGGGATGAACAAACCGAGATCGCTGAAAGCGTTGAGACCGGTGACGTAATAGAAATTTCCGGAGCTTACAGCGTCGAAGACAATAGAGGGAAAGCAGAACTCAGACTGGGCGACGACGTCCAAGTCAAAATGTCTGACAAAGAGTTTGAAGGCGTAGAACTTCAGACCGCGACCGAAGTACCGGTAAGTGAAGTAACAGGCGAAAACAACACTTTCACCGTCAAAGGAATGGTAATGCGAGTCTACACATCAAACCCATTCTTCAGAGTAGACCCTGACTCAGGAGACACCGTAAAAGAAGACGAAGACGGAAACTACGTAACAGACGACGGAAAAGAAGTAGAAGAACCAGAA
>LKMJ01003278.1_pt1 | contig 15037 bp, 18 predicted proteins | sample 643391 | NCBI WGS metagenome assembly LKMJ01 (sample SAMN04112250, study PRJNA286221) | soda lake metagenome | biome: soda lake; feature: Kulunda Steppe; material: water; isolation source: sample PL-Br10 brine of Picturesque Lake | place: Russia: Kulunda steppe | collected 2010-07
GGGGGGGGGAGAAGGGAGGTGTTGGCTATGGCATTGGGGCGCGAGGCACTCTGTGTAGGGCGCAGCTCATACGCCCGCGTGCGGCATGCGGAAGGATATGTGGGCTGCCGGCCCATGACCACTCCACCCGACAAGTGCAGCTTGCAGCCAAGGGGGCGGCAAAGGCGCGCAGCGGGTCTGGGTCCATCGCGCACACCCTCTGCTTTTGGGCACAGGCGACAGCCGCGAGAGACTGTCAGCGCCGTGCACTCTGTTCATATGCCTTTTGAGGTTCATGATGACCTATGCAGAGGAGGAAGTCGATGCAGAGGAGGAAGTCGATGGAGTGCATGTTGATGCTCAGTCGCAGCTGCCTTCAGCAGTGCCGGAATGGCAGAGGGTGTGCGCGCAGTGGCACGCGCCCTGCTGAGCGTTGCAGCAGGGGCGCCGCGGTCCCTGCGGTGGGAGAGAGGCGCGCGCGCCGCCCAGCTCATCAGCCACATGGCACGCACCCTGCTCCACGAGCGCAAACGGGTCCCAGCTGGCTGACACATGCAGCACCGCGTCCCACTTGGCAGCCGTCACCCTGTCGTCCCCGCTCTCCACGCGCAGGGTGAGGCTGCCTTCGGGTACAGTGTAGGACCTGCGCACACGCGTGTTGCACGTGCGCGTCCAACAAATGTGCGCCAACTCGCATGCGTTGCGCTCCTGTGCAGGCACGCACCGTGGGTGCAGGGCACGCACGCAGGAAGCTGTGCATGTGTACGGACGAGGACTGATGGGCGGGTGCGTGTGCACAGGGCCGTGCCTGCCTGCGCGCATGTACCAGGTCACGGTTCGCGCACATGCACGTGGCCAGCCCGCCGGCAAGTTTGCATGTCTGTGCCACACAAAGCCAGGGCACATACCCAGAGGGGCTGCGCAGCGTGCCGCGGAAGTCGCCATCAATCAGGGGCAGCACCAGCGCATAAGGACCTTCCCCGGGGGGGCCCAGCTCGACCTGCTCAAGCAGCACAGGGTGAGGAGCGCCAGGAATATTGCTCCCAAACGGGCATCGCGGACTGTTGAGCGCGGCAGCACAGGCCCGGGCCTAGGGACGTGGCCCACACACACTGGACCAGGCACGCAGACCAAGCATGCAGGCTAAACAACATTGCCTAAGCAAGCATTGCCTAAGCAAGCATTGCCTAAGCAAGATGAGCAAGAGTGCGACCGATGCACTGGCCCAAAGACGCATCCTGCGCGTACACGACTAGGATCAAGGGCAAGCATATGGGCTCAGAGGTGCCGATTGAGTTCAAGGCACCTGTGCGTCCTCCAGGACAAGAAGCGAACTACGGCCGGCTCCACCATCATGAGACATGCCCCTGGTGGGTCCTCCTTCCGCACCCTCCTGCATCCCTGTACCTAAATGAGCGCAGCCTCCCTCCCCTCCCCCCCTTGCGCTGCCTGCGCCCAGCCCCACTAGCTGCATCCTGCTTCCCAAGCTCCTGCCCGCACCACGCACCAGCAGGAACTGCGTCTCAGGAGGGATGCTGAGCGTGCTGGTGCGCCACTCCGGGGTCATCCACCACAGCTTGCAGCGCGCCGACATCAGCATCCGCCCGGCGCAGAGCTGCAAACCAGCAAGGGAGGAGCGGAGCACGCCTGCTGCCTCCAGAGGGGCCACAATGGCACGGGGCACATTTGCAGGTGCACAGCTGCATGAGACACACAGTGCTTGCAAGAGAAGTGGCTGGGGCAGTGGGCTGGAGCGGCACCATGGGCAGTGGTGGTGGTGGTGGTGGTGGTGGAGCGAATCGCACCCATTCTGGTGACTTGACAGGGCTTGATGCACGGGAGATGAGCGAGCGAGCAGCCTTATGCATGATGATGTGGTACCGCGAGTGAGCAGCCTTATGGGTGATTGTGTGGTGCCGCGGGCACTGCGCTTGGCGAGCCCTTTCCCCCCCTCTAGCTCTGCAGGTGCTCCTTTGAGAAGGATGACAGAGCGAGGGTGTCTGCAGAGCGGGCCAGAGGTTGGAGGGATACACGCCCGGGCACAGGACATACACTGCACAGTGTGGCGCTTGCCAAGCCGTGGGGGATACCACCCTCATGCGCATGAGAGGGGATGCTCCCTAGCAAACCAGGGCATTGCACTCGCCATTCTCTTTGGTAGCATTGTACTAACAGCTGCTGAGGGAGCCAATACCGGCGAGTGCACATGCTGCTGCCGCTGCCGCTGCTGCTGCTGGCACGACGTGCTTGCAGCCTTGCTGCCTGCTGACTGGGCCTTGCCTTTACAGGACCACCTCCACAGGATTACAACAAAGAGCAGCTGCCTGTGTCATGGGCTCAGCTATCGTGAGCTATCAATTTTGCCGCCACCCGCTTTGACACTGCCTTCAAGCCACACCCATAGATCACAACCCGGGCCAACCACCCTCAGGGCCTGCTAGCGCAGCAAAAGCACAGCCAGGTCACTTACACGCCTCAAGAAACCATACCCCTGAGCTGCCCACGCCCATCTCAAAACCCCTCATAACAGGAGCCCTGCTTCTCATTGGCTGCCCCCTGCTGTCCTCACCTTCCCAACCACGGCATCAATCAAGCTCAGCGCATGTCCATCTGGCGCGGCCAGGCCCAGCACCACGCCTCCATTGCATGATGCTTCCGCGTTGTGGAACACATGGGTTGGCAGGTTGGACAGCACCGGTCCCACATGGGCATCCTGCACGGTTTGGCACAAGAACATGGTGCGCACCATTGCAGGAGGCAGCGAGGAGAGAGAAGAGCGGACCGGGCAGGCTGGATTGCGTAGGGCTTCGCTTGACTTCCTAGGGCTGCACGCACACGCACACACGCATGCATGCACGCGCGCACACACACACGCACACGCACCCACCGGTGCTAAGCTGCCTTCCTGGATAGTAACAGCACCGTCTTGCACACACAAGGGGAGCATGCTAGCAGCTCGCCTCTGCTTGGCCAGGTCCAACTGCTCTTGAAGCAGGGCCTGCTGCTGCGGGGTCAGGTTATGGGATGAAGCATTATGGACTGGGCTCAGCAAAGGACTCTCTGCCCCTCCTTGCTGCATATTGTGGCTGCTGCTAGAAGTGTAAGTGGCGCTGCTGCTGATGCTGCCGCTGCCGCTGCTGCTGGAGCACCTGATGTTGTCAATGGACGCGTAAGCACGCGAGTGAATGCCTGCAAGTGAACACCACAGCGCATACTTGAGGGGCAAAGGATGAAGAGAGAGCTAGGTAGATGTTGGATGGAGGAAGCTGTATACACACCAAGTTGGCCAGCAGCAAACTCCTCGCCAAATGCAAGTTTCTGTGCACACCTTGACCGATTAACCTCGTGTGCTCTTGGACTGTGGGTCGAGTTTTCGAAATCAAGACGGCGTTTGGCCCACTGATCCTCGAGACTAGTTTCCCAAGGGCAGCACAGCTGGTCGGCAACCTAGGCCTTCTGCAGGCCAAGGGCAGAAGCACAGTCCTCTGGGAACCCAAGGAGGGAGCAGGGAGGGAAGCCTGCCGAGGCCTGAAGAAAAGGGGCAAAGGAAGGCTTCTTCAAGAGGCATGTGTGTGCAACTGTTGACTGCACAGTGTTTGGGTACAGCAGAGCTGCTCGTCCTGACGTCACAGCTGCCAACATACAAGTTTAAACTGTAGCAATTGTACAAAGTACGCAAATGGATGGGCTAGACTGCGGATTCCTGCAAAGAAGTGGGAACAGTGGGAACATTGGAGTACCAGTACACTACCCACAATGAATGTTTAAGCCCAAGCAATCCCGGTGGCATCGGGTGTCTTCCACAGGCTGTGATCACAATCGCCAGGGCCCTGGCTCCTCAGCAGCTGCTCTCCCAGGACCTCAGGAACATTTTTTCCAACATGGGGCATAGAGCTTCTGTATAATTTATAAATAATCTACGATAGTGTTGCTTGCAAACAAAAATATTGTTGTCGGTGCTGTGGGAGCATTGCTCAGCCCAGATTCCAGTAACCTAACAAACTGGTACCGTTGATGCACAATCCTATCTCCTTGGTCATCACAGCTGCAGCAGCTACTAGACCAGTAGAGCAAACATGCTCTTGAATGTGCAACTATCTTGGATATGTTCAGCTCCCACCACCTGCACCTCTGCTTGACGCTCTCAGATGCACACAATTGGAATGTGAACAATCAAATGTATGCCCTATGAATCTGACACTTTCAAAAGCAGCATCTCTTGAACACTGTTTCAGCTCTCTTCACAACCAGTATCTCTTTGACAAGCTGTCATTGATGACGCCTGATCGTGTGCACTTTTTCACTCTTTCTGCAACATCATAGCATCCATTTGCAACATTATGGCAGGAAGAAGATGCCTCCCTGCACTCATCCAAACAGCCTTGTTTTTAGTGGTGGTTTTTAAAAATTTGTTTCAAGGTAGAATTTGGGGTTGGGGGTCTTGCAGGTGTGTTTCGTGTGTCCATGTCCCAACAAAGTATGTTTGTCGATGCATATTGTGCAATATCAATGCAGGCCCTGGGCTTAATTCTAGGACTAAGCCAAATAAAACAAAAAAGGATGTCAATCGATGGTTCGGGTGAGAAACAGTCAGAAAATGGTACAGGAGTTGCGAAGTTATGCCCCAAACTGTTTAGAGACCCTTGCAAAAGGAGGTTCCAGTGGTCGGTTAATCAAGCTTTGATTTGCAACTCTTATATGACAGGCACAGTGATCATCATGCACGTCAGAGAAATAATGAGAAAGAAAGCACAGCAAGTGCATCTATCTAAAGAAAATCATTCAACTTGCATTTTGGCATGGTTCAGCCACCTTGCCTATTGCACAGGGGCCTGTAAAGGGAGTCCCTGCAACGTTCTGGAGTGCAGCAGCCACAATGTGCCCTCTGATCAGGATGTACTGTTGTTCACGTACCCATCCTGGTCACCAGATCATCCTGACCAATGTTGGTGCAAGCTGTTGACGGCTGGGCCTTCTTTATTTGGGCATTTGGCGCAGCTCCAGCTGCACCTCAAGTAGGAATGTCATCTTGCAACACAAGACTGAAGGTGTGTCATCAGAAAAGTTCATTACATCTCATCACAAGACAAGTTTGATCTTTTGCTCAGCATGATCTGGAGCCCTTGCTCCTGCAGCCTGTAAAAGTGCACTGCCTGATGCGCATTTTGCAGCCTGTATGCTACTGCAACTTTTGGGATTTGCAAAAGTTGTCCCCTGGTACCTCTCACTGGGCATTCACGCAAGGTGGCACACATGTGCACCCCGATGCGTGTCATTGGTTGGTGGAAAGGAGGGTCATCTGTCTATCTTGATAGGAAAGCCCGTTTCTAAGGTTTGATCCAGGTTCGGCAAATGCAAGCAGTGACACGACACGAAACGTGTGCGTCACATAAAATGAATCGCCGATTTCATTAGACAGCATGGCATGCCGTGATTAGAGGCAGGGTCGACGGCCGTCTTGTTAACAGCATGCATGGTAGGATCGCGCAGTTGCTGCTAAGAGAGGAGGACCTGCAACACAGGCCCGGCAGTGCTCCACCCCACAACAACCTCGGTGCTGGTGAAGGCCTGGACAGCCCAATTGCCAGCACATCAGGGCTGGAACAGGCGTTCCCTCAGGGATACACCGAGTTCTATTACAGGCGAGTGCCCCCCACCAACACAGCTGCACCACGCGGCGGTGACACGTAAACACAGCTTGCGACGAACGAAGCTGCATTGCAAGCCTACTGCAACACCTTGTGAGCCTTATTTAAGGCAGTCGCGGCAGACAGTGCTGCGGATGCTGACAGCCAGCGCGTGCAAGCGTGCCTGGGTGAGGTGTGCTTGCTCTCCCCTTTGACACAGCAGCTGCTGCCTCCTTCCCTCTCCTTCAAACCTGCAGGAACCGGGCCCTGAATCCCAGGCTTCCTCCCCCTGGGCCAGAGGTAAGCTCCTGCCGCTCATCTCAGGCCTGTCTGTGCAAGCTGGGTGGAAGATGGCTTGCATTGAAGACCTGCAGAGCAGCTCCTTCCGACGGCTACTCCACTCGCGCTCTTCTGTCCCGCAATGCCATTCGTAGACGAGCTATGAGGAAGGAAGCACGCCGGATATCAGCCTGCTCCTCAACAGCTTTGGGAAGCCGGTGGGAACGGAGTGCGAACGCTGCTTTCATCGGCTGGAACACGCCTGTCTTCCAAACTGACTTTGTCCATCCCTCTTGCATCCCCACCACCGTACAGGGCTCAGCACCGGAGGCCATCCCAGGATTGCACCAGCCCTCCTCCCTGCAGGAAGCAGCAGTGCAAGCAGAGCTTATGTTGCTCGCCAAGCAGGTGCGCATCCAGGATGCAGGGCAAGTGCCTGCACAGGAGAGGTCAGGCTGGTGGGCAAGTACACATACGTGCACATGTATGTGTGTGTGTGTGTGTGTGTGTGCCTGCGTGCGTGCGTGCGTGCGTGTGTGCGTATGTGTGTGCATGTGTTCGTGCGTGCATTGTGCTTCTGGACTAGTCCAGCAGGCTATTTCTGGCTTTCAGTTTCAGCTGATGACAGCTCAAGACGTAGCATGGCTGGCCTTTTCTTGGTTCAAGAGCCCTCCGGTGCATGTGACTAACACACAGATGGGAAGAGGCGACGATATGGAGGGCAGGCCACCACATTTGAGCCCCTGGGCTTCAGGGTCCCAGCCATACGAGAATTTGCTGCAGGTGAGTGACCTAGCAGCTTCTGGGTTTGCGCACGCACTCATGCATTCACGTGTGCGTGCTCATGCACAGGCATACATGCATGCGCGCGCTCTCCCTTGCCCCCATTCAGACGCGCCCTGAAAATATTCTAACGAGTGTGCACACCAAAATGCACTTTGTGGCTCCTATATGCACTGCCAGAGTTGGCTTTACTCACCCATGCGTGTGCTACCTATGAACCATCATTGCTCTCTTTGTGCAGATTAGAAACTGGTTATCCCGCGTGTACCAGTGACACGTGCGCTCAATTAAAAGGCCTGCCAATTCTAGACTGTTTGAAATTTTCCTCCTTGACTCGAACAGGACTACTGTGATGCATCGTCCAAGAATGGGTCTCCTGCTGCCAATTCTATGCTCTCCAACGAGGTCGCCAGTGGCACATTGCAAGCATTTGACAGCATTACCGGCCCTGACGAGGTGGACCAGTTCAACAGGAACTCCCCCTACATCGAGTCCCTCCTATCCCTGCGCCAGGTACAAACCCAAGCACATTCCTGAACTGCATGGTTGTTGGGTCGGCCTTCAAACTAGTGCGCAAGTGCACCCTGCACCTTGATTGTCGAGGAGCAAGTTAAATGGTTGGGTGTGATGGCTCCAGTTGAAAAATCGTGTGGTGGAGCTGGGCAGTTTTCAGCTGCTGTTTAATTTGCAAGTCCCAAAGAGCCTATGATCTTGCTGTGCTCCAAGATGCACTGATCAAAGCGCGCGACTGCTGCCAAGCTTGCTTCATACCTGAGCAAAATGAGGTGCCCACCCATTGTGCGAGCAGTGGCACCCGTCATACCTGTGTGCTTGGCTGGTTTGTGCGCAGAGCGGCAGTGGGCACATGACTGGAGCAAATGGGCCCCTGAGCCAGCGCCTGAGTGGGAGTGCGTCAATTCAGAACCCAGGCTCACCTATGACACAGCGCTCCGCATCCTTCAGCAGCACCATGGTGGGACATGTGTTGGATCAACGCTGTGCAACTTGGGGTGTGGCACAGGCGCAGCCCCTGCGCACTTTCTCCAGGAGGCGGCAATGTCGAAGTGCTGCTGCTACGGGTACCTGCTAGGGAATCGCTCAAAGCACGCATGCGCGCTGCTAATCACTTGACAGGCATTTGACAGAGGCCTGGTCAGGCACACATGCTGGGTTCTGCCTGGAGTAGGGCACTTGCTTCTCATAAGAAGCCTTGGAATTGCGTTCCAGGCCCGTGATGGTGTGCTGCCTCTTTTTAGTTTTACCTGGAGTGTAAGGTCAGTCGCCATCGCAACCGCTGGTATGCCTGTGCACTAGCATACCTCCACTTCCTAGGCGCAGGACAGAGCCTCAGCCTGCTTGCTGTCTGCGTGCAGGCCCACCGCTCTAACTCAATCAGTGGCGAAAGTGTGCTGCAGAAGTCGGGCAGCGGTGGACTACATGTGCACTTGCCTCACTCTCGCTCTTCATCCCTTTCAGGCATTCCGAAGGTCTGTGTGCTCATTTGTGACTTGAAGCCCCTGACTCCTTGACCCACCCCTCAAAAGTGTCCAAGCTTCCCATCCAAAGCTTAGGTTGGGTAAGATGTGTGCAGGGCTGCTCAATGGCCAGTTTTCCCTCTTGCACTTGTACGCCTTGAGCAAGCGCGAGCGCGCACACACACGCACACGCACACGCACGCACGCGCGCGCACACACACACACACACACACACACACACACACACACACACACACACACACACACACACACACTTGCACACTTGCACACAAACGCACACACACACACACACTTTTGCACACAAACGCATGACGCAGGCTCTGCATGACATCAAGCTGGGGACCATGGGCAGCCACAGCGGCCGCCTCTTAGGGCCCTCCAAGTTGCGCATGAACAGTGTGTGCGAGCAGCGCCCCGACAGCCCGCCCTGTTTTGACCCGCGCATGGAGGCGTCTGCACCGCCGACGCCCACGCACCTGCAGCTGCCCCTCGCCTCTCAAGAGCTGTACTCTGGGCCCATGTCGCTTGGGCCTGCCAGCACGGACAGCCAGGCCCCTACGCCCGCCAATCCCACGCAGCAGCTGGCCTTTGGCGCGTCAGATGCACTGACTCAGGGCCAGCTGTCCGCTCGCCACAGCCACCTGTCAGGGGATTGGTCCCATGACGCGCTGAACCCGCAGCAGTACCGGGCCGGGCTGGGCAGCCAGGAGGACGACGCCATGGTGCAGCCGCCACCAGTTTTTGGCCGCCGCAGCGCCAACCAACCCCCAAGCCCCAGCGCACACCAGGGCTCGCAATTCGCGAGCAACAGCCAGGACCGGCCCGGCACGGGCGCGCTGCACACATTTGCCGCGGCGCCTGCAGCGCCCCTGGTCCCCACCTTGGACAGCAAGCCCCCCTACCACGCGAGCGGCACCCGCTTGCGTCGTGGCAGCGCCCCCAGCCCCGCGGTGCCCATGCCACCACCACCGCTCCAGCCGCCGCAGGCCACCCAGCAGCAGCTGCAGTCCATGTACATGGCAATGGCAGCAGGCGCGATGCCGGCTCCGCTGGCAGCCGCCTACAGGCCCGCCGGCAGCATGCCCATGGCTTCAGCAGCAGTAGCGGCTGTAGGCGGCCCAGCTGCGCTGGCGGGTGCCATGGGCTATGCGCCCTTCCCCACTGCCCCTGCCATGCCGCACATGGCGCCGCCCAGCTACCCCTTTGGCCCATCCCTGGGCCCCATGGGCGTTGCTGGGGCTGGCGGCGCAGGCGGCGGCTTCATGCCGCCATTTGACACGACGCCCATGAGCATGGCGCCCATGGCAGCCATGGGCGCAGGGCCGCCCAGCCTGCACGCTGGCATGGCGGTGCCGCCCCCCATGTTCCCCGGTGCCCACGTGCCTGCGCTCGCGCACCCGTTTGCCGGCCCGGGGAGCCACCCGGGCCTGCCCAACCCCGCCGAGTACGCCGAGTATTACAAGAAGTACATGGAAGCACAGGTCGGCATGCTGCCAGGCAGCAGTGGCGTGCCCGGGGGGGCTGCCGCTCCCACGGGCTTCCACGGAGGCGGCAGGCGGCCCAGCGGCGGCCGCGGCGGTGGTATGGCCTGGGACATGGGGCCCGGTTCCCGGATGGGCGTTGTGGGGAACATGCCGCACGTCGGCGGCCGCGGCCCTCCGGGCCCCTACTCCAGGGACAGCGGTGGCGGTGGCCACAAGGGCAGCGCGTTTGAGCATGTGCAGCACGCGCGCGCGCCGGTTGGCAAGGGCGGCGGCGGACCTGACGGTGCGCACCATGGGCGCGGCGGGGGTGGCGGCGGCGTGAACGCCAATGGCGTGGCGCTGAACCATGGCGGCGGCGGCGGTGGCAAGAAGGGAGGGAGAAAGGATGAGTCTGGCATGCCCAACCACGGGCAGCCACTCACGCTGCTGGAGGAGTTCAAGGCCAACAAGGCGTACAAGTGAGTGGGGCAGGGGAGAGGGGCGGGCGGGGGGCTTGAGACAAGAGGTGGGAGGGCGAGCAGGCAGGGCGGGGGGGTTGGGAGTGGAGGCGACCAGGCCTGCCATGAACGGGCCCGGACGCAGCATCAGAAAGCCCAGGCCAGCCTGCTGGTTGCAACGCATGGACTTAACTGCCCCTTCGTGGCTTGTGTTGGGGAACTGCAGGGTGCACAAGCCACTAAAATGTCTTTTTGGCCGACGAAGCCTTGTCACCAAGCCAAAAGTAAGACGCCAACCCACAGCTTGCGTCTCCTGCACTGAATGGCTCGATCATCATACGCCCCCCGGCTCTGTTTGCTGGGTCTCCTCTTGCTGAATACCCTCCTGCTGCTGTCGCTGCGCACACACAGGTTTGAGTTCAAAGACATCATGGGCCACGTGCACGAGTTTGCGCTGGACCAGCACGGCTCACGCTTCATCCAGCAGGTCAGTGGACACGCTGATGCTCGCGTACTTGCGCACGTGCGCAAGCGCGTGCACACACACCACAACACACAGGGCACACAGTGCACACAGTGCCCGCACTCACACGCACTTGCGTGCGCGTGCTCACATGCAAAATCACATGCAAACTCACAGGTGTCCTTGTGCACGCTTGCCCACACACAGTTCTGAGCCTGCTCGCTCGCTCGCACGTGCCTGCCTGCAGAAGCTGGAGGTGGTGAGCGACGAGGAGCTGGAGGCTGCGCTGCTGGAGGTGCTGCCCCAGGGCACGTCGCTCATGACCGACGTGTTTGGCAACTACGTCATGCAAAAGTTCCTGGAGCACGGGAACCAGGAATGCCGGGAGAAAGTGGCGGGCGTGCTGAAAGGCCAGGTGGGTGGGATGCTTGAATGCAGCACATGGTGTACTGCAGTTCACTGCGGCGCATGCGCTCCGGGGGCGCGTGCCAATCGCAGGGTGGTGGCTGCCTTGCCTGTGTGCCAGATGCATGCTGTGGTGGGCCTCAAGGGCAGAGGGAGTACGGGATTGGCGTGCAATTTACTATCTGCAGTCCTGGTTGCGTGGGTTTGACTGGTGGGGATGTGTGGGGCGCAAAAGATGTGGGTGCAGCCATTCATAGGCGCACACAGCCCAACGGCTGGGCGGAGTCCACTTGCTGAGACATGATGCTGGAAAGGAGCACAATGCTGGAGCGAGCATTTGCTGGATACGATGCTGGAGGGGAGCATTTGCCGGACATGGAGCTGGACGTGATGCTGGAGGGAGCAAGGATGCTCACGAGCCGCGGGCGCAAGTAGCTTGGGGCTGGCATCCAACCCGAGTGGAGGGGCTGGCATCCAACCCAAATAGACCAAAGCCTGGTGACTCCGCAGCAGCCGCCAAGAGGCTTTCCCTAGCTCTCGAGACGGACGCCTGAGCATATTTAGGCTCCCACTTTTTTTGGCCTGTCGAGCAGCGACAGCGACTGAGCAGCGGCAACTGCCGTTCCGTGGGCTTGCGCATGCGCAGGTTCTGGCGCTGGCGCTGCAGATGTATGGCTGCCGCGTCATGCAGAAGGCGCTGGAGGTGCTGGAGGTGGAGATGCAGTGCGCCCTCATTGCGGAGTTGGACGGCAACATCATGCGCTGCGTGCGCGATCAGGTGAGCCGCTCGTTTTAGGCCCGCTCGGACCTGTGCTCCTGCCTTGCCTCTCCTCCATGTCCCTGCAATGCCCTCATCCGACCACCTACCTCCCTCCTTCTCCCTCTTAGGAGTTTGCCTGTGTGCCTTGCTGTGTTGTGTTGTGTGTGTTGCGCTGCTGTGCCTCCCCCAGCTGAGGTCAGATTTTGCTCAGCAGGCCTTGCATCAAATGGTCTCTGCTTGGCCTTAACGGTGAGTGCACCGCGAGGATTTGTCTGCTCGTGTGCTTATCCAAAGGTGGCCAAAACAATCTGAGTGACTCTGGAATGAATGTCCTTTCACAGTCAATTATCCAGCACGTCGCTGCTTTCCATTATCCAGGATAAACCAGCAGCTTTGTTCTGCTGCTGACGGGCGTCCCCTCCTGCAACTTGTGTGTGCCTTTGCAGAATGGCAACCACGTAATCCAGAAGATTATTGAGTGCGTACCCACTGAGCGCATCACGGTGCGTTTAGGTGCTTCCAACTGCTTGGAAAAGAGCATGTGTCCTGCCAGTTCTTGCTGCTGCCATGTGCATGCTTACCCTGTAGTGCAGTCTTGCAAGATAGGGTCTGGCTACACGTGTCACGCACGTGCCTGCGCAGCACATGGCTGGTGCTGGGGTTGTGCGCGTGCAAGGACAACAAGGCGTGGGTGCGCTTTGGCTGCAGGGCCTCATCGACAACTTCCTGACCTGCGTGGTGCCGCTTTCCACGCATCCCTTTGGCTGCCGTGTAATCCAGCGCGTGCTCGAGCACTGCCAGGACGCAGAACGCAAGGTGGGGGGGGTGGCGTGCTGAAGAAGGTTGTACGCAGGCGTGTAAGTGAGTTTGTGGGTGTGGATGTTGGTGTAATGGAGTGAGGGCGTGACCTCTTGCCTCCGCTGTGCCTTGGCATGCTGCAACTCCAGTTGGGGTGGGCAGCGATTTGCTCCTCTACTTCCCTGCCGCTCCAGGTCATGTCTGGCTCAAACCAGCACCACAGAGTTGCTGAAGGCGTTGCTGCCCATCTTGTGCAGGCTGTCATCATGGCTGACATCCTGAAGGAAACATGCCTCCTGGCCCGCGACCAATACGGCAACTACGTCATCCAGCACGTGCTGGAGCACGGCCATGACTCCGAGCGGCAGCAGGTGCGCAGGGCCATGCGCGCCCAGCACAGCGTCAGAAGTGCAGGAGGTGTCGCAAGCCTTGAGGACGTTGCGGTTTGGTTGCGACATGCTGTGCCACAGCTGGTCTGATGGCTTTTGCCCCCATGCAGCAAGAAGGGTCAGCTGGTCTGATGGCTTGCCCCCATGCAGCAAGAAGGGCCAGCTGGTCTGATGGCTTGCCCCCATGCAGCAAGAAGGGCCAGCTGGTCTGATGGCTTTTGCCCCCATGCAGCAAGAAGGCTACCCAGACGGCCCGCTAGCGGTGCACCACCTGTCCTTTGTTTGCACCACCTGTCCTTTGTTGTTTGCACCACCTGTCCTTTGTTTGCAGCATGCCTGTGGGCCTTTTGTAAGAGCCTTTCGAACGCCTCTTTTGGAGAGTCAGGAATGTCGGGTGGATGCAATGCCCGCATTAGCAGTTGCATCGCTTCGCCGCCTGCGCTTGCAACGCATTGAGCTTCACAAATGGAGGAGTGATGACCGCCTGCCCCCCTTACCCCTTCTTCTCCCGTTGCCGTGCCGCAGATTGTGTCATCCCTTGCGCCGCACGTGGTGTCGATGTCAATGCACAAGTTCGCGTCCAACGTGATTGAGAAGTGCCTTGCGCATGGCAGCACGCGCGACCGGGACCTCATGGTGCGCAGCTTTGTGCGGCTGAGGCCGCCGCCTGCTTGCCCCCGCCACTCACTCACATTGGAACCGCCACTTATGCAGCAAGGACCGCCACTCACTCACATTGGAACCGCCACTCAAGCAGCAAGGGCTGTGTTGCAAGGGCTGCCACTCACGTACGGGCCATACAAGTCCTTTTTGTAACATGTTATGTACATTCAGGCGGGCTTCCTCATTTGCACTCGCTCACCCTGCCCCTCCCACCCCATCCCTCCCCTGTCCCCCCTGTACCCGCCTCATTCCTACCCGCTTCTTCTCCCTTCCTTTCGCATGCCCCTCTGTGTGCTCTGCATGCTGAGCACGCTAGCTGCATGCCGCCCAGCCGGGAGCCCAGCAGCACACCTCCCTGTCCTTGCGACCCTTCTCCCCCTTCCTCTTGTCCACTCCAGCTGTATGCTGCCCTACCTGAAGTGCAGCAGCGCACCACCACCCTGTCCCTGCACCCCCCCTCCTCTTCTTGCTGTGCAGATCGGCTGCATGCTGTCCTACCAGGAGCCCAGCAGCCAGTCCCTGGAGCAGCCTAGCGGCGAGGGCTTGCTCACGCATGCGAGCGTGGAGGCCTTGAATCAGGCCGACCTCTCGGGCGCCATGAGCAGTGTCACCAGCAGCGCAGGCTCGGTCATGGATGCGGAGGAGCGCAAGGTGCGTGTGTGCGCGCATATGTATGTACGTATGTATGTACGTATGTACATATGTAGGGTCTGGCGTTGGCTTACAGGGTGCGAGGCATAGTACTGTGTTACCCCCATATCATATGATTCATCAATATTAGTACATAATATTTTTTGAATATTTTAACCCTGATTGTGCACACTGGGGATTTTGGACCCAAGGAATTGATTGGTGGAAACCCTGTAAGGATTGGGTGAGCAGAAAGTTGTCGAGTGTGGCCAGCAATTTACACAAAAACAGATGCTGTTTGAATTGCTGTTTGTACACTGATTAAGGCCTATCTTAGGCTACCAAGCAAACAAAAAGAAAGCAAGACAGATGCTGCTGCTGCTGCAGCTGCTGCTCGGATATAACCCTTTGGGCTGCCATTTCAAGCGGTGCCCCACCTGACCCCTGCTGCTGGCCCCTTAACCCTAACCCTAGCCTCAGAATACGCCTCAGAAAGGGGATGTCCATTTTTGAATGGAATGTCAGCATCAATGACATGCTGCAAGCGCATGAGCTCCTTTTGGCAGTCTTGCTGCCGCTTGCATGCTGGAATGTAAGGTGCAACAGGCAGCAGTCCTGCCTTGCGCTTTCGGGGTGGCCCACCTGCTCCAGGGCCCTCCTCATCCATCATCATTAAGGTTGGGCAGGGGTCTCGCCGAGGCTCGCCGACGACGAGACTCGGCGAGTCTCGCCGAGTCTCTTTGGGGGATGGGGGGGACCCTCGTCACCAATGAGTGTCACCTATTTGACTGGTAAACGCCGTTATTGTGCAAAAATGTGCTACAAAACCCCCAAATTACCCCAA
>LKMJ01003279.1_pt1 | contig 15036 bp, 29 predicted proteins | sample 643391 | NCBI WGS metagenome assembly LKMJ01 (sample SAMN04112250, study PRJNA286221) | soda lake metagenome | biome: soda lake; feature: Kulunda Steppe; material: water; isolation source: sample PL-Br10 brine of Picturesque Lake | place: Russia: Kulunda steppe | collected 2010-07
AGCGTTCGTCCTGAGCCAGGATCAAACTCTCCATTGTATAACCTAATATACTCTTTCAAGTCCAAACCCCAACTCTTCTATCAATCTGTTTATATCTTCTTCAGTATGGTAAAGAACAAAAAATGCCACATCGTTTCCGTGACAGACTCATAATATAAGAACTTTGCTAATCGAATGTCAATACAAATCTGAAATAATATGAGAATTCATTTCAGATTTATAGAAACTTACTTTTCAGTAGTTTTATTGTCCTTGTTTTCTGATTTTTCATCACTGCCTTCCTTTGCTTTGGGAGCAGCTGGTGTTTTACTCTCTTTAGGCTTCTCTTCTTTTTTAGCTTCATCCTTCACTTCTGCTTTAGTATCAGAAGACTTTTCTTCTACTTCTTCAGGTGTGGCAGAAGTAGGTTTATTTGATTTACCCGCTCTTCTTGTACGTTTTTTCTTGGCAGTTTGTACTTCTGGTGGTACGTCGTTAAAATCAACTAACTCAATCATTGCCATCTCAGCGGAATCACCTAATCTAAACCCTAATTTTAGCACACGTGTATATCCGCCCGGCCGATCCTGAGCTGCCGGAGCTACGGTATCAAACAGTTCTGTAACTGCATTCTTATCCTGTAAGAATCTAAATGCCTTCCGTCTGTTATGAGTTGTGTCTTCTTTAGCAGTTGTAATTAAAGGTTCTACATACCTTCTTAGCTCTTTTGCCTTAGCAACTGTCGTTTCAATCCTCTGATGCATAATCAAAGCAACTGACATTGCCTGCATGGTAGCTTTACGGTGTGGAGTGGATCTGCCTAATTTTCTTCCTTTTACTTTATGACGCATAATATATTACCTCTTATTTATCCAGATATTTGGAAACATCCATTCCAAATTCCAGATTTTTTTCTTCAATTACTTCTACTAATTCGGAAAGTGATTTCTTTCCAAAGTTCCGGAACTTCAGTAAATCTTGCTCATTTCTGGAAACAAGCTCCGCAATTGTGTTGATGTTCGCTGATTTCAAGCAGTTATATGCTCTTACACTCAAATTCAGATCTTCAATACTTGTTTTCAGAAGAGCTGCTACCCGTTGTTTTTCAGCATCAACTTCTTCTTCTTCCTGTGTGAATGGCTCTTCAATTTTCTCGGTAATGAATTTTTCAATATGCTCTTTAAGAATTTTACCTGAAATTGTCAGGGCTTCTTTGGCATTTAATGATCCATCAGTAGTCACATTCATAACTAACTTTTCATAGTCAGTTCTTTGGCCAACTCGTACGTTTTCCACATCGAACTGAACAGATTTAATCGGAGTAAAAATTGCATCTATTGGCAATAAATTTACATCATCATCAAAATCTTCAGCCATTTCTTCAGCCGGAACATAACCTCTTCCTCTGCCCACTCTGAATTCAACCTCAAGAGTCACACCATCAGACAGTGTAGCAATAAGAAGCTCAGGATTAAGGATATCAAAATCAGCGGTTGCCTCATCAATATCTTCAGCCGTAAAGTTTCCCGGCCCTTCTTTTGTTAGTGTAATTACTCCGCCACTTTGTTCTACCTGCTTGAAGCGAACCTGCTTAAGATTGAGGATGATTTCATACACATCTTCTTTAACACCTTCAATACTTGAGTATTCGTGGTCAACCCCATTAATTTTCACTGCAGTTATTGCAAGCCCGGGGAGAGAAGAAAGCAACACTCTTCTGAAGGAATTGCCAATGGTTACACCAAAACCTCTTTCTAAGGGTTGAAGTATGAATGTTCCAAAATTTTCTGAATCTTCAGAAACTTCAAGAGTTTCCGGCATCTGTAAACTATAGCTGTTCATAGCTTTAAATTTAGTAAACTGTTTAAAATTATTTAGAGTAGAGCTCGATTATCAGCTGTACGTTAATGTTCTCTGGTATTTCTTCTATAACCGGTACGTTTAAAAATTTACCGGTTTTACTTTTCTTATCTGTTTCGAGCCATTTGTACTTATTGGTAGAGTAGCTCTCTAATGATTCATTTATCAAATCAAGATCTTTCGACTTTGGGCGAACACTGATAACATCGCCTGGCTTTACATGGTAGGACGGTATATTTACAACATGGCCGTTTACCACTATATGCTTATGTGATGTAAGCTGCCTTGCCTGACGTCTTGACCGCGCAAAGCCCAGTCTGTATACCACATTGTCAAGTCTGGACTCCAGAAGCTGCAGAAATACCTCGCCCGTAACACCCTGCTGGCGATTAGCTTTTTCATACAAATTACGAAATTGTTTTTCTAACAACCCGTATGTGTATTTAGCTTTCTGTTTCTCATCGAGCTGTATAGCATACTCAGATTTTCTGGTGTACCTGCTCCGCCCATGCTGACCGGGGCCATATGGTTTTCTTTCTAATGCACTGCTTGGGCCGAAAATTGGTTCTTTAAATCTTCGTGCTACTTTTTGCTTAGGTCCTCTATATCTCGCCATTTTATATACTATTTAAAATTATACTCTTCTTCTTTTTGGTGGCCTGCATCCATTATGCGGAATAGGAGTTCTGTCCTTAATTGTTGTGACTTCCAATCCGCTTGTGGCAAGAGCTCTGACAGCAGCTTCCCTACCTGACCCCGGACCTTTCACGAATACATCAACTTTTCTCAGGCCCATATCATATGCGGCCTTAGCAGCTGTTTCTGCACTTAGCTGGGCAGCGTAAGGTGTATTTTTTCTTGATCCTTTAAAGCCTTCTTTTCCGGATGATGACCATGAAAGTACATTGCCATTAGCATCTGTAACACTCACAAGTACATTATTGAATGTTGCTTTTACAAAAGCCATTCCGTTTGGATTGGCCACCTGCTTTTTCTTTTTTTTCCGAGCAGTTTTATCTGCTGAAGGTCTTTTTTGTCTTTTTGCCATTTTGTGATAAAATTAAACTTTAATTATTTGGTCACCTTCTTCTTGCCGGCTACTGTTTTTCTCTTACCCTTTCTTGTACGGGCATTTGTTTGGGTTCGCTGACCTCGCACCGGCAACCCTCTTCTATGCCTTACACCTCTGTAGCTTCCTGTTTCGATAAGTCTTCGGATATTGGCATTTATTTCGGTCCGAAGTGCACCTTCAACCTTCATATCGTTATCGATAATTTTTCTAAGAGCAGCAACCTGCTCCTCGTTCCAATCACCAATTTTAATATTTGGGTCGATAGAGGTTTCTTCTAATATTCTTTTTGCTGTAGTCGGACCAATACCAAATATATATGTGAGTCCAATTACACCACGTTTTTGTTTAGGTAAATCTACTCCTGCAATTCTAGCCATATACCAAATCCTATTTTTATCCTTGCCGTTGTTTGTGGCGCGGATTCTTTTTATTAATTACATAGACACGTCCTTTACGACGTACTATCTTGTCATCTGAACTTCGCTTTTTTACTGAGGACTTTGTCTTCATAGTATTATTTCTTTTTACTTGTAACGATATGTTATTCTTCCTTTGGTCAAATCATAAGGAGACATTTCAACTGATACGCGATCACCAGGCAGAATTTTAATGTAATACATTCTCATCTTACCGGATACATGTGCCAGTATTTCATGTCCATTATCAAGCTCTACGCGAAACTGTGCGTTTGGCAGAGCTTCAATGATTTTACCGTCTTGCTTTATCGGCTCTTGTTTAGCCATAATGCGTTTCTACTAATTTGTTTTTTGTTATCTCAGCAATATAATCAAAAGTACTGAGAATTTCAGGTTCTCCATCTCTAACTACAATATCGTGTTCAAAATGTGCTGCATTCGAACCATCAGATGTTACAATTGTCCACCCATCTTCAAGGGTATCAACTTTCCAGTCTCCACGGGTAATCATGGGTTCAATGGCAAGTGTCATACCAGAACGTAATCTTTCGCCTCTTCCCGCTCTGCCAAAATTTGGCACTGATGGATCTTCGTGCATTTTTTTTCCAATACCATGGCCAACCAGATCTCTTACAACTCCAAAACCTTTATCTTCGCAATATTTTTGAATAGATGATGATATGTCACCAACTTTATTTCCGTGTATCGATTTTTCAATCCCCACGTAAAGTGAATCCAGTGTGGTTTTTAATAATTTAATATCATCTTCGCTGCAATCGCCAACTGCAAAAGTGTAAGCGTGGTCACCAAAATATCCATTTTTTTCAACTCCGCAATCTATCGAAACGATATCACCTTCGCGGAGTTTTCTTTTTCCCGGAATACCATGCACTACTTCCTCATTGATGGAAATACAAAGTGTAGCCGGGAACGGATTATCTGCCGGTCCATAGCCTTTAAAAGCGGGCCGGGCGTTATTCTTTATAATATACTCTTCTGCTATTCTGTCAAGCTTACCTGTTTCGACACCCGGCTCCAATACTTTAGCTATTTCTCCCAAAGTTCTGGATACAAGCTGCGCTGCATCGCGCATTTTATCAATTTCAGATTCGCTCTTCAGATAAATCATCAGGCTCTTCTTCTACCTTTAATTTTACCTGATTTCATAAACCCATCATAATGTCTCATCATAAGGTGACTTTCAATTTGCTGGAGTGTGTCCAATGCCACACCTACAATAATCAGCAAACTTGTTCCACCATAAAACAATGCGAAACCTGGAGTTACACCCATGCTGGCTACAATTGCCGGCATAATGGCAACGAATGACAGGAAGAGTGAACCGGGCAGCGTAATTTTTGTCAATATATTATCAATGAACTCCACAGTTTGTTTACCCGGCCTCACACCTGGTATAAACCCTCCCTGTCGTTTCATAGTATCTGCCATTTCTTTTGGATTCACAGCTATAGCTGTATAAAAGAATGTGAAAAACACACAAACAATGAAAAATACAATCGAATAAGTTACGCCTGTAAAATCGGCCGACCAGGCTGTCATCCACTGTACGGTTTCATTTTCAGGGAAGAATGTTCCAAACGTACTTGGAATAAACATTATTGACTGAGCAAAAATAATGGGCATAACACCTGCAGCGTTCACTCTAAGTGGCAAATACTGGGTAGTACCACCATAAACCTTTCTGCCAACCACCCGCTTTGCATATTGAACCGGTATCTTTCTTGTACCCTGTGTTAACAGCACACAAGAGGCAATAACCAAAGCCAATCCGGCCAATTCTACAATAATAATGATTGCATTATTGGTTGTTTGAATCTCATTTAAAAAGTTAGTTGGCAAGACAGCGATAATACCAATCATAATAAGTATTGAAATACCATTTCCAATACCTCTGTCCGTAATTCTTTCACCCAGCCACATAACAAATGTAGTACCAGCAGTTAATACAATAATACATGTTAAAATAAATGCCGTATTGCTTACTACTATTGCGTTGGGTGTTGTGGCCAATAAGTTTATACCAAACCCAATTGCCTGTACAGCTGTAATTCCTACTGTACCATACCGGGTAAGCCTGTTAATTTTCCTTCTACCCTCTTCACCTTCTCTCTGAAGTTTTTGAAAGTATGGAACAGCCGCACCCATTAACTGAATGATAATTGCAGCTGTGATATAAGGCATAATACCCAGAGCAAATACACCGGCACGAGAAAACGCACCTCCCACAAACATATCAAACAGGCCGAGCAAACTTGAAGCATCACCCTGTTGAGCCGTCAACATACTTGCATCAACCCCAGGCATGGTAACGTAACTACCGATACGATATACTAAAAGGACCCCTACCACATATAGTATGCGGTTACGCAGATCCTCTATTTTGAAAATATTTCTAAAATTTTCTATTAAACTCATTAGACAGGTTAAACTGAGAGACTTTAATTTCTATTAAGCAACTATCGTAACGGATCCGCCCGCTGATTCAATTTTTTCTTTTGCTGAATCACTGCAAGCATGAACTTCAATAGTCACCTTGCTGTCTATTTCACCGTTTGCTAACAGTTTCACTTTATCATTTTTGTGAACTATTCCACTTTCAATTAAATCTGATAGTTTAATGGTATCTGAAAGTGTTCCGGCTTCAATAAAGTTTGCGATTTTACCCACATTCAGGGCCTGATATTCAGTTCTGAAGCGATTTGTAAATCCAAACTTAGGTATTCTTCTCTGTAAGGGCATCTGTCCGCCTTCAAACCATGGCTTTGTCTTACTACCACTTCTTGAATTTTGACCATTATGGCCTCGGGTGGACTGTTCACCTATACCTGAACCCTGACCGCGACCTACTCTTTTTCGGTTTTTCTTATTAGCGGCCGGTGCTTTTAAATTATGTAATTTCATGACTTATAAATCTTTTAAAATACGTTCGTATTATCCTTCAAAAACTTTATTTACACTTACATTTCTTCGCTGAGCAACTTCTACAGGATCAGTTGCCTGACCGAGTGCTTCATAAGCTGCTTTAACCATATTATGCGGATTGGAAGATCCAAGTGATTTTGAAAGTATATTCTGTACACCTGCCACATCAAGAATGGCTTTTACGGCTCCACCGGCAATTACACCGGTACCGGCAGCTGCAGGTCTCAGTAAAACTTTTCCTGCTCCTGCTTTTCCAACAATCGGATGATGAATACTGCCTGTTTTAGTAAGCGGAACCTTTATAAGGTTCTTTTTAGCATTGTCAAAGCCTTTTTGAATTGCATCTGCAACTTCATTGGCTTTACCCAAGCCATGCCCAACAACTCCATCTCCGTTACCTACAACAACAATTGCATTAAAGCTAAATCTTCTACCACCTTTAACTACTTTGGAAACACGATTTATATGAACCAGTTTCTCTTCAAGGTTAAGGTTTGCTGCTGGTATATTATGTTTTCTTCGAATTTTTGGCATAATTGAATTTTTTTATAAGTCTAATCCACCTTCACGGGCACCATCCGCGGCGGCTTTTACAATTCCATGATATTTGTATCCGCTTCTGTCGAACACTACTTTTTTAATGCCCTGGTCTACAGCTGCCTCTGCCAGTGTTTTCCCGACAATTTTTGCAGACTCTAAACCCGGCTTATCATCCAGTTCTTTTTGCAAATCTTTGGTTTTTGTTGAAAAAGAAAGCAGTGTAACGTTTTCACGATCATTAATTAATTGCAGATAAATGTGTTTACTGCTTTTAAATATAGTCAGCCTGGGCCTTTCAGCAGTTCCGCGAATCGTAGAGCGAATACGTCGTCGAATTTTGTTTCTTCGTTCTCTTTTAACTCTGTTTTTTTTCATTACGTATATCCTAATCGTTTATTTGGCTGCAGATTTACCGGCTTTTCTTCTAACATTTTCATTCAGATACCGAATGCCTTTCCCTTTGTATGGCTCAGGCTTTCTAAGTGATCGGATTTTTGCGGCAACTTGTCCAACCAATTCTTTATTAACACCAGAGATGTTAATAATTGGATTCTTTTTGGTTTTAGTATCAACTTCTATTTCAATTCCTTCAGGCGGTACAAAATAAATCGGGTGTGAAAAGCCCAGGTTTAATTCCAAAACACCATTTGTATATGAGGCTCTGTAACCAACACCAATAATTTCCAATTGCTTTTTATAACCTTCAGTAACTCCCTGTATCATATTAAAAATCAATGATCGGTATAATCCGTGCATTGATTTTTGCTCTTTTGAGTCACTTGTTCTGGAAACAATAATTTCTTCGTCGTTCATTTCCACTTTAATATCCGGATGTATCCGAATTGTGCCGGTTCCTTTGTCACCTTTAACGGTAACAACATTATCAGCCCCAATTTTCAGTTCGGTATTCTTTAAAAGCGGAACGGGTTGTTTTCCAATTCTTGACATATCTAATTAAAACTTTTTATTAGTAAACAGAGCAGAGTACTTCTCCGCCTACATTCAATTTATTGGCTTCTTTGTCTGTCATAACTCCTTTTGAAGTTGAGACAATAACAATTCCTAAGCCGTTATACGATTTTGGAATAGAATCAGCATTGCTGTATTTCCGTAAACCGGGCTTTGAGATTCTTTTCATTTCACGAATAACAGGTTTTCCGTATGTATCATACTTCAAAAATAACCTGAGAACTCCTTGTTTTCCATCTTCAATGTCGATAAAGCGCTGAATATAGCCTTTATCCACGAGAATTTTTGTCATGGCCCGTTTTACTTTCGAAGCAGGGATATCCACTCTTCTGTGGCCAGCTTGCTGAGCATTTCTCAGTCTTGTTAAGTAATCTGATATTGTGTCGCTATGCATAATTTACTATCTCCGGTTTACCAACTTGCTTTTCTGACTCCGGGTATTTTACCCGCAAGTGCCAATTCCCGAAATTTAATACGGGAAACACCGTACTTACCAACATAACCTCTGGACCGTCCTGTCAGGTTGCAACGATTTCGCACCCTTGTGGGACTTGCATCTCTTGGTAATTTCTGCAGTGCTTCGTAGTCACCTGCTTCTTTTAATTCCCTACGCTTTTCGGCGTATTTTTCAACAGTTCGTTTTCTTTTTTCGTTACGTGCTATCCAGGATTTCTTAGCCATTGGTATTGAGTTTATTTAAAATTTATTTTTTGAATGGCATTCCAAAATGCTTCAACAGATTAAATGCTTCTTCATCTGTTTCTGCACTGGTTACAAACGTGATATCCATTCCATGAATTTGCTTGGTTTTATCAACATCAATTTCAGGAAATATTGTGTGTTCTTTTATTCCCATTGTATAATTGCCTCTTCCGTCAAAACTTTTATTGGGTACACCCTGAAAGTCTCTTGTTCTAGGCAATGCCAGGTTTATCAATCTGTCTATAAATTCAAACATTATTTTTCCTCTCAAAGTAACTTTGCAGCCAATAGGCATGCCTTCTCTAAGCTTAAAGTTTGAAATAGATTTTTTTGATTTGGTTTTCACCGGCTGCTGACCGGTAATTGTACCTACATTCTCAACAATTGTATCAAGTATTTTAGGATCATTAATAGCTTCACCTACTCCAACATTGATAATAATTTTTTTGAGTTTAGGTATCGCCATTACGTTTTCATACTCAAACTCTTCTCGGAGTTTGGGTGCGATCTCTTTCTTATACTGTGTGTAAAGTCTTGCTTCAGCCATTCTGATTCTTCAATTATTTGTCAATAATTTCGCCACTTGTTTTGGCATATCGCACCCATCGTCCGCCACCTTCTTCCTCAATACGTTTCCTGCCAATTCTGGTAGGTTCGTCTGTTGTGGGATCGATGACCATCATATTAGAAATATGAACGGATGCTTCTCGTTTCAGCCTTCCACCTTGTGGATTATCTTGCGAAGGTTTTTCATGATGCGTTCTCATGTTAATTCCTTCTACAAGAATTCTTTCTTGTTTTGGATAAACAAAGAGTACACGCCCTCTTTTACCTTTATCGTTTCCGGCAATGATTAACACTTCATCGCCTTTCTTTACGTTTAATTTTTTTTGCGTGTTATACTTTCTGGGCATAACAATATGATTTAAAGTACTTCCGGTGCCAGTGAAACGATACGCATAAAACTTCTTTCCCTTAGCTCTCTGGCTACGGGGCCGAAAATACGTGTTCCAACTGGCTCGTTTTCTTTGTTAATAATTACCGCCGCGTTTTCATCAAATCTGATATAACTTCCGTCACGACGTCGAATTTCCTTTTTTGTCCTCACTACAACAGCTAATACAACTTCTCCTTTTTTAACGTTACCGCCGGGAATAGCTGTTTTTACTGAACATGATATTAAATCACCAATTCGAGCATACCTTCTTTTAGAGTCGCCAAGTACTTTTATACACCTGACTTTTTTTGCCCCGCTGTTATCAGCAACATTTAAAACTGAACTTGTTTGAATCATGAGCTTATTATATTGATAGTTATTTTGCTCGTTCTACAATTTCTACCAATCTCCAAGATTTTCTTTTGGAGAGCGGTCTGGTAGACATAATTAAAACGGTATCTCCATTGTTGGCATCATTATTTTCATCATGTGCCATATACTTGGTGGTTTTAGTTATGTACTTACCGTAAATAGAATGCTTTACCTGACGATCTACAGCAACAGTGATACTTTTATCCATTTTGTTGCTTACTACACGCCCGGTTCTGGTTCTTCTTTGAGATCTTTGTGCTTCTGCCATAATCTTATTCAGCACCTAATTTTTCATTAATAATCAATTTAAGCCGGGAAATTTCCCGCCTGGTATTTTTAATCCTTGCAGGGTTTTCAATCTGACCCGCAATTGACTTGTTAAAGCGAAAATCCATTAATGCTTTTTTTTCGTCTTCAAGCCTTGCTTCTAATTCTGTTAGTGATAAATCACGTAATTCGTGTGCTTTCATATTCTATAACCTTTAGATGTCGTCAATATCGCGACGCTTCACAAATTTAGTTTTAATGGGAAGTTTGTGAGAAGCTCTTCGTAAAGCTTCGTGTGCTTTATCTTCGCTTACACCTGCTATTTCAAAAAGAATTCTACCGGGCTTTACTACTGCTATAAAGTGATCTAAAGCACCTTTACCTTTACCCATTCTGGTTTCTGCGGGTTTGCTTGTAATCGGTCTGTCAGGAAAAATTCTTATAAAAGTTTTTCCATCTCTTTGCAAAGATCTTGCAATTGCTACCCTGCATGATTCAATTTGCCTGGAAGTAATAAATTTCGGTTCAAGTGCTTTTAAACCAAAGCTACCGAATGCAAGTGTATGTCCACGCTGGGAATTTCCCTTCAGTTTATCTCTGTGAACACGGCGTCTGTGAACTCTTTTTGGCTCTAACATAGTAGTATTCCTGTTACCTTATTATCTGCTTCTTCTTTTTGTTCGTCGTGATTTTCGTTCGCCTCTTCCACTTCGTTTTCTTCCCGTATCCTTATCCTGTGCAGATTTAGTTCCGGGAGTCAAATCAACATCACCAATAATTTCTCCTTTAAATATCCAGACAGATACTCCAATGGATCCATAAATTGTGTTTGATGTAGTATTTGAGTAATCAATATCTGCCCGAAGTGTATGAAGTGGAACTCTTCCTTCTTTATACTGTTCGGTACGGGCCATTTCTGCACCACCCAAACGGCCGGCACATTTAATCTTAATTCCTTTTGCACCCATTCGCATGGCTGACGATAACGCTGTTTTCATAGCTCTTCTGAATGAAACACGTGCTTCAAGCTGCTGAGCAATATTCTGCGCTACAAGGCTCGCATCAAGTTCAGGACGTTTAATTTCACTAACATTAATTTGTACTTCTTTATTAGTGATTTTTTTCAATTCTTCACGGAGAAGCTCTATCTGCTCTCCACCCTTTCCAATAATAACACCCGGCCTGGATGTATTAAGTGTAAGCAGTATTCTTTTCGGTGTACGTTCAATTACAACGTTTGATAAACCGCCATTTCGAAGTCTTGTTCTTAAATATTCACGTAACCTGGTATCCTCTAAAAGTATAGCTGGCTCATTATCATCTGAGTACCAGTTAGAGTCCCATCCGCGAATAATTCCGAGTCTAAGTCCTGTAGGATTGGTTTTTTGTCCCAATGTTTTGTGCGTTTATTAATCTGTTACAGTTTCTTCTTGAAGCTTGGCCACAACTACTGTTATATGGCAACTTCTTTTGTTTATTCTATGGGCACGTCCCATAGGTGCAGGCTGAATTCTTTTCAGCGTTACACCTTCATCAACATAAATAGACTTAATGTATAGTAAATCATTATCAAGCCTTTCTTCCTCAAATTTATCTCTGATATTTGCAGCCGCTGATTTAATTACTTTTGATACATCAGTTGCTGTTGCTTTTTTTGTAAAAGCAAGTTTATCAAGAGCACGATCAACTCTTTCTCCGCGTACAAAGTCCACAACCAACCTGACTTTCCTTGGAGATTTTCTAAGATGTCTCTGTACTGCTTTTGCTTCAAATACTGGCGTTTCCATCAATCAATCTCTATTTAATTATTTAGCCTTTTTAAGAGGATGTCCACGGAAAGTACGTGTTGGCGCAAATTCGCCAAGTTTATGTCCAACCATGTTTTCAGTAATATAAACTGGTATAAATTGCTTTCCATTATGCACTGCAATTGTTAAGCCGATAAAGTCTGGAGTAACCATAGAACTTCTGGACCAGGTTTTTATCACTTTCTTTTTTCCGCTTTCATTCATAGCGTCAATTTTTCTTTGAAGCTTATAGTGAACAAAAGGCCCTTTTTTTAGCGAACGTGGCATATCCTATTTTATACTTTTTTAGATTTTCGTCGTCTAATAATAAACTTAGACGATAACTTCTTTCTGTTTCTTGTCTTCTTACCTTTGGCAGACTGCCCCCAGGGTGAACGCGGATGTCCACCTGAAGCTTTACCTTCACCACCACCCATCGGGTGATCTACCGGATTCATTGCTACACCCCGTACTTTCGGTCTTCTTCCCAACCATCTGTTACGTCCGGCTTTACCCTTCTGTGTATTGAAATGATCCGGATTACTGGTTGCACCTACAGTAGCAAAGCAATTTCCTAAAAGGAGTCTAACTTCACCCGATGGTAATTTAACAGTAACATACTTATCGGTTTTAGCCACCATCTGCGCAACAGTACCCGCACTTCTGCAAAGTTGACCGCCTTTACCGGGTGTCATTTCAATATTATGAATGAAAGTACCTGCCGGCATATTCTTCATTGGTAGTGTGTTACCAATTTCAGGGGCTGCAGTATTAGAACTGATTACCGTATCCCCGACCTGGAGTTTATTAGGCGCTATTATATAACGCTTTTCACCATCGGCATAAGCAAGTAATGCAATTCTTGCAGTACGGTTCGGATCATATTCAATAGTCTGAACACGTGCTGGTACATCTAATTTATTACGCTTAAAATCTATTATTCTGTATTTCCTCTTATGGCCACCCCCACGACGACGCATAGTCATCCTGCCGGTGTTGTTTCTGCCACTTTTCTTATGAATACCTTCAGTAAGAGACTTTAAAGACTTACTTACCGTAACATCGTCAAACTGCGGAGCAATTCGATGTCTCTGTCCGGGTGTTGTTGGTTTTAACTGTTTCGTAGCCATTTTAAAAATCGTTTAAATTTCGCTAAAGAAATCTATTTCGCCTTCTTTAAGCGTAATTATTGCTTTTTTCCAAACTCTGCTTCTTCCATTTACAAAGCCGCTTTTGGTAAATCTACCTTTAGGCTTTGATGGAACAATAATGGTATTAACCTTTTTCACTTTAACTTCAGGATATCGCTCTTCAACTGCTTTCTTAATATCTGGTTTGGTGGCAGATTTCAAGACTTCAAAAGCGTACTGACCATGTTCTTCCTGGAGCCTGGTCAATTTTTCTGTAATTAAAGGTTTTATTAAAACACTCATGCTGCTTCCTCTTCAGTTTTGGATTCAAAACTACCTTGCAATACAGGAATTGCACCTTCTAATATGAGAAGTACATCTGCATTCATGATATCGTAAGTATTGGGTTTATGAGCTTCAATAACTGAAATACCCGGAATGTTACGTGCAGATATATATATCCCTTTATTTGCATCAGAAGTGATAATCATCACTTTTTTACCGGTTAACTCAAGTGTATCCAGTAAATTTGCAATTTCTTTAGTTTTGGGTGTATCAATTGAAAAATCTTCAATTAAACGGATGGCATCATCAGATGCTTTTAATGAAAGTGCGGATTTTCTGGCAAGCCTTTTAGCTTGCTTTGTTAATCGAACGGAATATTTTCTGGGCTTAGGTCCAAACACTGTACCACCGCCTTTCAGCAAAGGAGATCTAATTGAACCTCTTCTTGCCATACCGGTTCCTTTCTGCTTATAAGCTTTTCGGCCACCTCCTCTTACTTCTCCACGCTCTTTAGTATTTGCAGTACCTTGCCTCCTGCTTGCAAGAATACGTCTTACATCTTCATAAAGAACAGTTTCATTAGGTTCTATGGCAAAGATGGAATCGTCCAGTTCCACTTTTTTACTGCTGCTCTTTCCGTCTTTTTTAAATAGTGTTAATTTCATCAGGCTATACCTTCTGATTTATTGTGAATTTCTACATATCCGCCCTTGGCGCCCGGAACTGATCCGGTAACAAGTAACATGTTAGAATCAGATAAGATCTTTGCAACAGAAAGATTTTGAATTTTCTTTCTCTGATTTCCCATGCGGCCAGGCATCTTCATTCCTTTAAATACTCTTGAAGGATCAGAAGCCTGTCCGATTGATCCACCAGCTCTTTCTCTGTTATGCTGACCGTGAGTTTGTCCGCCAACACCGCTAAAATTGTGTCGCTTAATTACGCCGGCAAATCCTTTACCCTTTGATATTCCAACTACATCAATTAAATCTCCAACGTTAAATACATCTTCAATAGTCAATTGATCTCCCAGCTGGAAACCTTCCGGCAAGTAATCTCTAAACTCAGTTACAACTTTCTTAGGCGTAATACCTGCTTTATCGAAATGCTTTATAAGAGCGTTAGAAACATTTTTTTCTTTCTTATCAAATGCTGCAAGCTGAACGGCATTATATCCGTCGCTTTCTTCATTTTTTATCTGAGTGATGGTACAAGGTTCCACTTCAATAACTGTTACCGGAATGCTCCGGCCCAAGTCATCAAAGATGCTTGTCATCCCCACTTTTTTTCCAATTAAACCACTCATGATATCTCTGGTATTATCTTAAACTTTTATTTCTACATCTACACCGGATGGAAGCTCAAGCTTCATCAATGCATCTACTGTTTGTGAACCGGTTGATAAAATATCAATCAAACGTTTGTGAGACCGATATTCGAACTGCTCACGTGACTTCTTATTCACATGAACCGATCTGTTTACAGTAATTATGTTTTTGTTAGTCGGCAGCGGTATCGGACCTGAAACTACTGCTCCTGTTGATTTCACAGTCTGAATAATTTTCTCAGCTGATTTATCAATCAGATTATGATCGTACGACTTAAGCTTTATTCTAATCTTCTGTTGTGTTGCCACGTGCTAATTCGTTTTAATCTTTAATTTTGGTTACCACACCGGCACCGACTGTTCGGCCACCTTCTCGGATTGCAAACCGCAGGCCTTCTTCCATAGCTACCGGCTGAATCAGGGTTACATCCAGTTTTACGTTATCTCCCG
>LKMJ01003280.1_pt1 | contig 15035 bp, 16 predicted proteins | sample 643391 | NCBI WGS metagenome assembly LKMJ01 (sample SAMN04112250, study PRJNA286221) | soda lake metagenome | biome: soda lake; feature: Kulunda Steppe; material: water; isolation source: sample PL-Br10 brine of Picturesque Lake | place: Russia: Kulunda steppe | collected 2010-07
AACGCAGGGGCTGACGCCCCTGCGTTTTTACCGGGGGGCCCGGAGGTCCCCCGGCAAAATCTTAACGGTATTCCAGATGGGCTTTTTAAAGTTAACGGTTCCCGTCCGGTTTGTACTTCCCTGGTGCACGTGAATGAATGCGGCACAAAGGGTTTGCATCTGTCATACCTGTGCTCTCCAGTCTACTTGCTGTGTTCATGGTATCACCTGGAATTGCAATCAAAATGGAGTAAAATGAACATCCAATATTGAACCGCCAAGAAGAAGCTTGGAATGGAAAAGAAAGGAGCTTGAGAAGGTAGGTTGCGCATACAAATTTGCCACAGAAGCATAAGAAGACAATGAGGTGGCAAACATGGCAACTGACGCGGTGAAGCCCGTTAAAAACAAAGTGTAAAATTGACAGCCGGGGTGCCAACAAAAAAACTCACCAAAGAGGGACCATTTGGGCAATTTGTAGCCAATCAGGCCTGAAACCACATCCCCTGCACATTCAACAAGAAGCAAGCACTACAGTTAAATGCACAGGCAGTGTGTGCGCAATCACCGAGAGATGAGGAGAGCTTGCCTCATAAAAGACGTGCTGATTCTGGCGCAATATTCACAAATCCTTCTTAAGACATGGCACAAGGGCTTGCCTAGGTAACTGACTCTACATATGGTTACATGCTGTTGCCTGATGCTGAATGTTTAGGACAATATGCTGGCCGCATCATGGCAGGCACTTGGTCTAGCACAGCGGCTGATACTCCCAGGGGAAGGAAGCTCCATGGCACCATGGCTTTCATACAAGCCCCTGTTCTGTGCGTCTGGTCACAATCATGCTCTTGTTTGGAGTTGCACACCTGTGTGGATGCCAATTCGCACGCGCACTGGTTGCTTTGTGTCAGGCATCGTCACCTGATGTGGGCACGAGAATACATCATCTAGATTAGTTGTGACGCCCAGGCCTTTGCAGAAAACAGTGAAGGAAGTGGGGTCTTTCGGTATTTGGAGTATCACGCTGCAGCGTGTCAATGGATGCAGCCTAAACAGATTTAAGGCTGGCTGCTGTGGACTTTCATCCCTTGTTCGGTCAACTTCCCAGGAAGCCTGCAATCAAGCAGATCTTACATGCTCTGCCTCCTTCAAGGCCGCCTTGGCAAAGGCCATGACCCGCTTCGCAGAGTCACCAGGGTTGTGGTCCTCGTCTACAACAAGCCCAAATCTGTCTGACCCTTGCTCAGGCGACATGACGCCGCCGCTGACTATATAACAGTCTCCAGCTGTCTCCACCTGTGCGCGAGCATGATTAAAAAACAGCTTCTTTGAGCATGCCATGCCATGCATGCAAAGCCATAGGCACACCTCCAAAAAAGAAGTGCCGCATGTGCTGTGATCAAGCAGGAAATTCAATGTATTTGCCTTCTGCTCATTTACATGACAAGCTGTGCAATGGCTGCTTAAGGCTAGTCATTGCGCTTTTCCACTACACAGCATATGCACAAGCGCCTCATCTTTTGCTATTACATCTGATCGTGGCTGAGCAAGACAGACCTTGTGGACCCCGTATTGGTCAGTCAGCATGTCAAAAATGGAAAAGAGTGTGTTCAGGAAGACCATCACCTCCACTGCGGACACATTCTGCAAGTCAGGTTGGTACAAAGAGGCTGGCTGGTGGGTGATGTGATGCAAGTGGAGCCTTGCCACGTGCAGTGAAGCTAGCAGTATCTTAGGATCCCATCAAATGTAGCTGCCCTGCTTGTTTGCTGTAACATCAGCTGGGCAATACATCCTCATCCAAGATCTGGAAGCAACACTAGGGGATCTTTGGCCACAGGAATGCATTGATACAAATGAATTTGCTTGCTCCCAAAGCAACACTGGGAGATCTCTGGCCACAGATATGTATTAATACAAATGAATTTGCCTGCTCCCGAAGCAACACTGGGGGACCTCTGGCCAGAAATGTATTGATACAAATGGATTTGCTTGCTCCCAGAACAAAATGCCCCTTAATTCCCTTGGCGCACAATCTGGTTCCTATGCCTTGCTCATGGCAATCTTACTTATTTACGTCGCTCCTGCTGTGGAACCAGACGTCGACCAATGTTGCTTCCTTCACATTAGGTGTCAATACTTACTTTGCTCATGGCAGTGAAGCCGCAGATGTCCAAAAACATGAGAGTGACATCCTTGTGTGTCCGTGCCAGATGCCCAACATGCTGCAAATAGTTTTAACACAGGTATTCACATTGAGAATAATGCGTGACATTCTGCTTGTCCAGCGAAAGAAAGCCCGGCCCATTCTACGCCAGAGCTCTAAGGCTTGCAGAAAGATCACAGTACAATGTCCATTGTCAAAGGATAAGTGAGAGTGAGAGAGAGAGGGAGAGAGAGAGAGGACGAGTGCATCATTGATGAAGACCTCCTGAGGCAGCCGGAATGCTTCATCACGGACCAAGTACAAAATCCGACTGGGAAACATACGGGTTTCTTACCTTGGGAACAGCCTCTTTACTCTCCATTGCCAGAAACTACATAGAAACAAAGCAGCACACGATCCAGGAGTTTGAGCACAAAAGCCAGGATGGAAGATCTGCAAGAAGTCTGTTGCGGGCTGTGGCTGACTGCTTGCGCAAGCGAGTGAGCCCTTGCTTTAGCATCCTGACTGGATGGTCAAGCATGCTCACCTGGACAGCATGCTGAGGCATCATACTGGACAAAAGGGCAAGCTGTGATTCAGCCAATGCAGAGAGGGTGGCTCGTGCTTGCCTGCAAAACGCAAACAACAATATTTTTTGCTCTTGGAGGCAGGCAAGATTTGCAGAGAATCATTAATAGTGAGGGCTTAAGCAGCATGCAGACACACCAAATTTCTACCAAGCAACTCTCTGCAAGGATCTAGGCTGTGTACACTTTTGTGGAGTGCATGAGCAGGTGCAGGTGCAGTACATTAGGATAGTGCACTGGGTCATAGTGCACTGGGGTCATAACGGCACGCGGAGGGCATGGGCAGGTGCACCATGCTGTGTCAATGGACGTATGGGGTAATCAAGTCGCCAAATCATTGCCATGGATGAAGACCCCAGTTACTCACGAGTGCTGCGTAGAGTCAGAGATGATGACCAGGAGAGGGCTCCTACAAAGGCACGAGGCCGGCAAACACATGCGGAAGTTTGATGCCTATGGCATGCGCGAGTTGGCTTCCACTGCGACATTGCGCCATCCATCATGCCCTTCTCTGCTTCTAGGGGCGCACTGAGGAGAGCACGGCTAAGATGCTTGCAAGGGTTACCGCCATTGAACTGCCCACGTGCATGTGCTCCTTTATCATAAGCACAATTTCAACCAGGACTAGCCATTCCTCCTGGAATTGGTTTTGCCTGGAGCTCCCGTCCTAATCCTGAGTAATGGTGCCACACCAGTGAGGGTCTTCTAACTCTTCAGAGCATTGTGTCTGAATGTGAGTTTCCCAACAGAGCAAACAGACAGCTTGCTTTGTGCTGACTTACCTATCACCACTTGCAGGCTCAAGCTGAGAGACTGTCACATCAAAGCACTTCTCTAGTGCAGGCTGCTGAGCTAACCCTTCCGACATGCTCCTTGGTGTCAACACCGCCAAACCTGCCAAGCGAGGGGCCGGACAGCACAAGCGATGTGCGGCATGTTTGATGAGCAAGTCCACACCCTGCGTTGTCCCTGTGCAATTTGTTAGCTGAGCAAGGCCACACCTTGTGCTGTCCCTGCGCATTTTGATCTGCATGCACGCCTGTAGAAACACACTCTGGCCACACACCAACAGGCAAGCATAAAGAAGTGGTTGCAAGCCTCATCAGGCTCTCTCAGCCCTGCACACATCCTTTGCATGCTTCCTAGACCTGCATACTGCTGCGCACTAGCCAATGCGCACCGTCCTGTGCCACTAGCTGATGCGCACCGTCCTGTGCCACTAACTGATGCGCACCATCCTGTGCCACTAGCCGATGCGCACCGTCCTGTGCCACTAACTGATGCGCACCATCCTGTGCCACTAGCCGATGCGCACCATCCTGTGCCACTAGCCGATGCGCACCGTCCTGTGCCACTAACTGATGCGCACCGTCCTGTGCCACTAACTGATGCGCACCATCCTGTGCCACTAGCCGATGCGCACTGTCCTGTGCCACTAGCCGATGCGCACCGTCCTGTGCCACTAGCCGATGCGCACTGTCCTGTGCCACTATAGCCAATGCGCACCGTCCTGTGCCACAGATTTGGGATCAGGGTAGGCTGAGTTTGCTTGCACCAGCCCAGCTTTAATGGCTCCTCATCCCAGGCCGGCCACAAAGCTGTAATAGGGCCTCTCACACTTACCACCGGGGCTGCTGATGCTGGTGGCTTCAAAGGCGTTCCCATCCTGCTGGCTTAGATGAAGAATGGAACTAGGGGCGCTGACCGGAGGCAAAGACCCAGGGTTCAGGTGCTTGAGGGACTCTAAAGTGCAGGAAAGGGACTCAGCCCTGCTGCATTGAAGTAAATTGAGGCTGTGCGCATTCTGCTCCGAGTCGGCGCAGGTCCAGGTATCTTGCGCCTTGTGGGCGCCATTGAGGTTCGCCTGCATGTGGTGCATCGCAACGAGATGGCAAAAAAGATGCAAGAAGACGTTGGAGCTCTAAACAATTGCTTGTGATCCTGTCCTCTTTCTGTGGTGCCGAACGTGGTTACGCCAGTGCAGTCCAACTGCCAAGGTCGGATGGCGATTCTCCCAACCCTGCTCTGCTTTTGGCAGAGTTCGCGCTGCCGCGCAAGCAAAGCCAGCCTTGCGCTTGGCTTGCGTGACAGCGCAGGACACACATCGAGCATACACGAACAACACAAGCTGTCATCTGGACTGGACTAGCAGGCAGCAGCGCTTGCATGGTGTGCGGCATCGAGCTCACCTGTGAAAGGGCCCGCAGCAGTGCTTTGGTGCGCGTGTTGCTCTCTGTGCTCCAGTGCTCACACTCAAGCTCCTGAATCGCCTTCTCAGACCTGAATACATGGCCATGGATCTCTTCTGCTTGAGGATAGCTGATCATTGGTATATGCAAGCCTCTTTTGCGCGCCAACAGATTGCAGCTTCAGAGCATGTATACATGAACATGCAGAGCGAGCGTCATAGTACTACAGACAGTTCAGGCCCGTGGTTGCCTTGAATTGCAAACAGCCAAGCATTGAAAGCTTCCCCTTTTCTATCAAGGTCCTCTGTGCTGCAAATCTGCAAGCCTGTACTGTTTAATTCATGAGCACCTCATGATCTTCCAGCAACCAACCTTGATTGCTGCACCTTTGTGACAGTGTGCGAGAGACAAACCTTATCTGCGTTCACGCATACACAAACACGCACACACAACACGCGCACTCTCATACACACCACACAGGCATACATACACAAACAGGCAAACAGAGATGCCTCGTGCTCGTCCCCATCCAGCAGCCACCACGCTGGGAGCTTGCGTCTCATACTCAGAGTGCTCAGCACAGGCGCGCCTTCACAAGGGGTGCTGCAAGAGCAGCAGCTGCTCTTGGACTCGGGCCCCACTCACATGACGAGCGAGCCGTGCATGCGGTATCTGCCCAGGCCCGCATTGGCTTGGCGCATCGGGGCTCTCTTCTGTGGGGCCGATCCCGAGTACTCCCCTGACGGGCTGCAGCAAGAGGACGGCGGGAGCGTCTGGCCATGGCTGCTCTGGCTTGTGGGCTGCTTGCTCTGAGGGTGCTGGCACTGATGTGCCGTGGGCACCTCGTGACTGAGGCTCCAGCGAGGCGTGGCATCGGCTCCAGGCGCCTGCCGCACGTCCAGATGGCGCCCAGTCCTTGGGTAGCTCCAGAGCAAGCCTGCGCGCAGGCACACAGCAGCAGCAGGGCCACGCGCGTGGGCGACCTGGGGCTGCGGCCCTTGCAGGCTGTTCCTTTGTCCTTTGTCGCACTCACATTGAGCTGGGACCAAGGATTAGCAGGCATGCGCTTGCAAGGACATCCATGAGGTGGGGTGGCGACACCACTTAGTCTCGCCATTCCTTGGGCAGACACCAGGAAGGGCAGGCAGGCACTTGGGAGGACGCAAGTGAGGCTGCAGCGACCAAATCCATTTGCCAGCTGCTTGGTGCAGCATGAGGTGCTGATCAGTTGCTTGAAGAGGACGCCCGGTGGGCTACTGCACCCAAAATTCTACCAATCGAGCTCTGCTTAGTCGGCCCTGTCTGATGTGCTCTGGGGCCACAGGTGAACATACATTAAGCCTAGGCCTAGTGCTTGGGTCCTTCATTGAGCATCGAGCTGCGATTTGCCCACTCACTCTTGCCATTCACGAGTGCCCACTCACTCTTGCCATTCACGCCCCCGCGGTAGCTCCCTTCTGCAGTGGCGTACCCTGACGGGGGCGCCCGCGGTCGTAAAAACTCGTGCTGTATGTCTGCCACAAAGCTGCGCTGGTGAGAGGGGCTGCTGATGGCGGGCGAGCACGCGTCCGCTGCCACATGCTCCTCCTCCGCTGCGCTCGTGGACCCTCCTGCAGCTGCTGGTGCTGCTGCTGCTGCCACGCAACCTGCTTGGAGGGCAGTGAGGAGGCCTGCTGTGAGGATGCATTCGCAGGAAGGCTGCCGTCCGCAAGTGACTCAACGAGAGCATCAACCTGCCCTTCCTGTGCAGCACTGTGTGTGGCAGCCCCACCACTGCCGCGCACCATGTTACTACCTGAGAGAGCCTGCTGTGCTGCGCGCAGTGCCCCTTTGGCAACTTATGTCTCATGAGTCATGTGCTTTGCCTCAGGAAGCCCTGGAAGCAGCTCATGTATGCAAGAACGCATGCCACTTAACAAAGTGAAGGCGCAAGCCACCGCAAAAGCCAGGCGGTGTTGGCTCACTTTCGGCAGGCGGTGGCGCATCCGCTGGCATTGTCCCGGTCACACTTTCAGCTTCGCTTTTGGCGGGCGGTGGCGCCTCCGCAGGCAAAGCTTTGCTCACGCTGCCCCTCCAATGCCTGCACCACAGATGAAGGTTGATGGATGACTATCGCACGGCTTTGTGGCGGGCCCAGTTTGCCTGCGGCATTAGGCCTGTAACATGCAGATCAAGCACCCAGCCACCATGAGGCAACAACAATTTGTAACGGCAACCTGCTCTGCAAGATGGCACACATTGGCAGTGGGGCTGGTCAACCTCTTGCAGTGCGTCAGCCAGGTGTCTGCACCTTGATGCACTTGCTCATTCGGATTGGGTCATTACCCTTGCCACCAGTAACTGTGAGGAGTTGTGTATCAAGCCACATACAACAGAGTCCGTTGTTTTGCATGCCACATAGAATAGAGCCGCACACAGAGCCATTGTTTTGCATATGGCTGCTAGCAGGGGCACTCCTTCAACAAGCCCACACCAGGCAGAAGCTTGGGAGCCACTAGTGCATGCCAGGCGCAGCCGGCAAGGGCCTTCAGCACATGCACATGCGAGCCGCAGATGAAGCTTGGCGGCCTCACCTCGCGCTGTGCGCTGCCTCGAGGACAGCTGCCTCGGCTTGAGGACCAAGGAGGGCTGCCAGAAAGGAAATGGATGGCCTTTCATCGCTGAGACTGGCACCTTGTGGACCAGTCATGGTGCGCAGGGCCTGGTCGAGCAAGCGTGCCGCCGCAGGTTCTGTCCCTGGCTGGTGATGCAGCACTTCGTTTGCATTGCTGCAGGGGCGCACGCAGCATCATGAGGGTTGTGGGGCAGGCAATTGTGCAGCTGTGCAGTGCTTCAAGGTGTGCAGGACACCATGGGCTGGCCAGCTTGCGCTTCGCAGGGCTCTTGAAGATATGGCATGCCTGCTTTCCACACTACTGGTACAGTGATCATCCTTACCATGGTCGACCGCAAAGGCTGATCAGCTGCTGTAGACTTATCATGTGCGGGACAAAGCGCACCTGGATACCACGGCCAAACAGAAAGGAGAAGCCTTCATCAGGCTCTTGTCGTCCCTGAGGCCTGTCATTTTCACATCTCGAAGTTTGCAGGCAAGGCTGGGATGCGCATCCGCTGAGGAGACTGGCAGGTCTTCTGCAGCTGAATCACATGGGCACTGATCCTCCTGGGCGCCTGCAGGATCAGCCTTTGGCTGGCCCCCAGGTACCTGCGCCGAGCAGCAGAGCAACACGTGTTTCACAACAAAAGGTGCTTGCGGCTGAGAAAGTTGATAAGAGAATTGGGCCAAGTGCACCCGTCTGCAACGCTTCAACTTTTAGGAAACAACAGCCTGCCAAGCAAAATAAACAAAAAGTTGAACATTGACTTCAAATATAATTTTCACATTTGATGTGAGTAATTACGCACGCGTCGTGCACGTGGACCTTTTGGAGAGACCCCGGGAGAGGAGAAGGCACTCCCCAGCCGAGGTGCAGAACTGGACAGGATATGCACCTGGCTGCCCTATCTTTCACGCACCTGGCCGCGCAGCCGCCCAGTGATATCTTTTCCTCGCTCAGCTTGCCCATGACGGCGGTGGCTCGGGAAAAAGCAAGCTTTGAAGAGGCCGTCCATGAACCGAGCGATCGCTTGAAGGAGGATGCACCTTGAAGATTGAGCATTCATAGCACACGACAGCCAGCGTCCCTGACGCCCTCCACCAGGCAACCCTCCTGTGAAACACAAGTCTTGAACGCAGGTCCTAGCCAGCCCTAGGTTTCAAGCAGCCACAGAAGAGTGCTGGCCGTCCTAAATCCGCTAAATTGTTGTATGACAATTTACGAGTGCTCTGAACTTAGGCGAAGAATTACCATCATCGTCATAATTGGTCCCGGACCAATTATGACATTTAGGCCAGGACCATAACATGGTCAACCCCGAGGTTAAAGATAAGTATTTGTTCCTATAGATCTCAGTCCTAGCAGTGCCCCCAGCTGTCAAACCAGGAAAGAACCAGCGGTCAACCCATGTGCCAGGCACAAGGGCAATGGTCAAGGAGCTACCCTAGGGAAAGAGGACCAGACAGGTCCCCTATCCAGATGAATTTTGAATGAGTGGCTGAGTTGTGCACATTTGCAGCTGACCTGGCACGACCTGGCCATGGCAGCACTGATGAAGAGATTTTGAGTTGCAGAAGCTTGTGTCCACTTGGCACTTGCAATGAGCCTTACTCCCTGCAATACACTCCTTGCAATTACCTTACCCAAGAGTGTGCATGTGCTGCAGCACTGCTTTGCAGCCCCCGACATGAAGCCCCGCCCCGACGTGAAGAACTGAGCACTTCCTTTTGCTCCACCCTTTTACTTGGCCTGGGGAGCGTGCCACGCATGCGCATAATTGTGCAGCCATGTAGCCACGCATACCATGCACCCTCGCATAATGCATACCATAGCATGCAGATTGATATTGATCATTTCTGTTCGTGACCAGTCACTGCATCGAGAAGACTCTGAGCTCAGGCACATCATATGTACACTATCCTGCACCATAGACTGGCACTTAGTCTTTCTTGACCTTACTGATATGCTGTAACTTCTGACAGAGCTGCACTTATTCAGCAGTTACATCTACAGTACGTGACACTGGTCCTTACCCAAATGGCTGTGGTATGATGTAAGGATAGCAGGTATGTAATGTGGACCGGTCCACGCCCATGGTGCGAGATGCACTCGAAGCACCTGGCCTTAAGCAAGCTTGCAACCGGCAAGCTTGCGACCGTCCCTCCAACCCCATTGCATTTTGCTGACATGCATGTAATCCACTCCATGTGTTGGTGGATGATGGATGATGTATAGCAGCATTATGAATGCTGCCTGCCACAAACCTATCAGCCTGCAGCATGGCCAGCTGTTAACCAAACCTTGTGGCAGCAATCGTCTATGAATGGTTCTTGACCATGCATATTCGGCCCCTCCTTACGAATTATGCTGGTAAGTGCCAACAAACGGACTTCCACTTGGCATGGTTGCTACAGTAATTTTACGTTGGATGGCTGCATTTGAGGGACTGCAGGCCTGTAACATGCGCCTCATTCACAAACTTTCTTGCAGGGGAACCCCTCTCCATTATCCAGGTTTTAGAGCTGACCTGAGATTCAGGATGAGGAGAGTGTGGTGGGACATTGCTGCCCCGAACTGTCAGACGTTTAACAAACAAACTTGCAGCTATCAGTCTTGGTATCCATTTCTAAGATAAAGAACAACTCTCTCTGGCTACGTGTACTTTGCCCTAAGTGCAGAGGCTATGCCAGTCAGTTCTGCTTTGTTTATGGTGTTGCTTATCCTAGCTCCGCCGGAGTCAACATAGACGGAATTTAAAAGCTATGAAGAACCCTGCTCCAATACGTTGTTGACTTAAATAAGTTAGGCAGCTACCATCAGTGTAGGCCCACAAGTGCCAGTCTGGAACCTTAAGTCTTAGGTTATTATTTGTGAGCGCTGTGAGGTTAAGGGCTGTAGTGGTGGATATAGGGTTCCCTGTTAGAGCTGCATAACGAGCTTTTTCCTTTAATGATCTTGGAATTTTGATAAGTTTAGCCGCCCTCTGAATGGGTGGGCTTAACTATGCCTCAGGTATGACATTAGTCAAGGCCATAAATACCCCGTCAACTACTACAACCGATTGTGCATGCAAATGCAGCATAAATCTGATTCGGACGCCAGAGTCTGGCACTGCACTTATCTGGTGTGTGACACCATGAACTACTTATGGCTGGCAATGATCAGCCACAAACCAATTGGCCTTGTTACCAGGCTGGCGATTTACCCTTCACTTGTAAACTTCTGGATGACTTCATGTTTACAGCTGCGTTAGAGCACTCATGCTGAACACAATTTGCCCAGGCCAAAACATGGCCTGTTTCTAGGCCCAATCCCATCAGTTGTTTGGTGTACCTTGTCTGATAAATTTTAAGACATATGATGAGCCAGGCAAAACATGTGAATCATTTTGGCATCAAATTTGCAGAGGTCGCCTTCAGATAGAGGACAAAAGCTGAAGCCCAATGCTTGCTGGCACAAATTAGCACAGGTTTGCACACACATGCTTACAAGGACACCACAAAACACAGCTTGGAGCAATACCTGGCAAACAAAGGCAACAAAGCCTTGAACAGCATGCTAAAACAGCTGCAAAAAACCAGGCGTGTCTTTCTGTATCGACCAGGATCCTTGCCTGCAGCTCCATCTTATGCAACAATTCCTGCTGCATGCGTTCATGTATACTAGAGACAAGTGCTGCAGCCTGCCTGTGGTAACATTGTTGCCACCACATTTCCCACGTCAACCCTGCAAAAGCCGGCTGCTGGAGTGATAGACGCGACACACAGGCTCAAGGTCACACATGTATGGAGATGTTCATCAATTACACTGCAAGGACATGCGTCAGAGCCGAGCCCTTGGTGACAGCAAGCTGCATCATCTTCAGGATGGGTCAACGCCAAACAGGTGGCCTGTGGCAGCAACAAATGTGCTCTGTGAGGAACTTGCACCAAAAAGTGCCACAGGTTTTGTTTTATCCGCAAAAGGCTGAAGTGCATGCTTCAATTGACACGGCAGGATTCGGGCAGAGGGTGGGACCCATCCACGACCAATCTCAGGTATGTGCTTGTATACTGAAGCTGCAAGGTCGCTAAATGGTTTCCAGACAGCTGAAGTTCAAGGAGTTCAACCATGAACTCCTATGTACCTAGCATTGCATTTCTGCAGGCATGGATATTTTTATTTAACTAAGATTTCATCTGTGCATTATAGTAAGAGCAGTCAAGAGCAGTCAGAGAGAGCTGGAGGGGGTAGCCCAAAATCATTCTCAAAATGAGCACAGCCAGCTCAACGAGTTCTCCAAGTTTTAGAGCCGTTAACACTTATGTTACGCACTTCCCTGTTATGTTGCTGTTGAGCTCATATGCCTGGACATCCAAATACGTATTGATCCCTTTTGGTGACGGCTCCTGGGGCAACACATTTAGAGGAGAGATCTGCAAGCAACCCACCGATTCCAAAAGTGGCCAACATCGCCATCCAACCACCTATGACAACACGCATGGCACCGACTGCAACCCTTGCTCCTCCTGCATGGGCAGCAGACACGTGTTGCAACGCGTGATTCACACATACAGGATGAACTTTGGAGGTGAGCACGCACTCTGAGGGATGCATTCAGGTCAGGGCAATACAAGCTGTTAGAATAGCAGGCTACTAGAATAATTGAGGCAGCAGAAATGCGAGGTTGGTCAGGTAATAAGGGAGCCTGTCATTCTTGTAGCACAAGACACCGCTCCTGTCTGTTACCTAGGGCAGCCCCAATGAATCCAAACAAGGCAAGACCAGCCGTGGCTGCCGCTGACACTGCAATGACCCTGGTCCTGCACAATTGGCACACGGCAAGTACAAGGGGAAGCTCAAGGCCGTGACGCACTGCGGATGGCAGAGCATGGCTAACTGTGCCCGCCTTCGTGCATAGCTTTGGTGCACGGCAGGAAGCAGTGCATGCCTCTCTGCTTCAAGCTCCAATTGATGTGTGTGGTATAAGTAAGCAGGGGCAGTATGAGTCGTGCGGCTGCCAAGCGCACAGATACAGCCACTCCACGTAAAAAGAAACTACAAACAAGAAGAGACATGCTTGGATACGTGTTGCAGCATTGCCAAGCATATGGCGTGAGCACGTGGGATGTAAGATACCAGCTTCGCGCGCAGCCTGAAGGTGTGCAAAAGCCTCACTTGTAGTCAGCGATAAAGCCACCAGCCAAAAGGGGGATGATGGCCCCCAAGGTGAAGGCCAGGCACGACACAACCGCTGCCTGCATGGCAATGCAAGGATGGACACCTTGCCATCAACATGTGCATCTCTCTCACTGCATCTGCAACAAGCAGCTCAGGAATGCAAAACAAGGCTGAAAGGCAGGTGCATCAAAACCGCTCAGCAAATGGGGGCCCTGAGACGCTCAACCTCGCACACAGCTGGCAGCCAGCACACAAGTAGCGGTTCAATGCACGAGATCACCTGCAGGGGATTGGCCAGCTCATCAATGTCAATGTTGAGCTCATCACGTGCATGAGCACGTATGACATCCTTTTCTGTGAGCTCCTCTGCAACTTGCCTCGCAAGGTGCGGGGACAGCCCCCTGTCAGTCAAAGCGTGGGAGAGCCCAAGTAGAGTGAGCAGCCTAAATGCACACTAGTTGAGGAAGTCATTTGCACTATTAAGCTTCTTTCAAATGACAAAATGGGTATCTGTAAGAGAGGGAGGCCCTCAACCGAGGGTGGGGGGGGGGGCTTGTAGTCAAAGTTACTTAGATTACATATCAAAAAGGAAAGATAAACTGATAAAGCGGTGAGGGCACTCCCTACATCAATCAAGAAAGGAAAAATCAGAGGAAAGAAAAAGTCAATGGGGATTAGGAGGTCTATCCTATCCTGATTTTGAGCTAATGCTCCTTGTTAGCTTTTTAATTAACTTTCAAATGCATTGCACTTAAGTGTCTATGTCCAGGTGGAGGATTTTCCCCAAAATGTTGCCTACCTGTTCTCATATATCTTGGTCAGCTCGTCCAGCTCATGTGCACGAGCTTCCGGGCCCTTTTCTTGCTCCTATGCATCAATGCGGCAGGGTGGGAATGCTCTTTACTGAGGGAGGAACAACAGAATGCTCTCTTCTTTTCGCCTGCCTCCCAAGAACGAGCAGGCACTGGGATAGAGCACCGCGAGAGGCTGAGTATTAAACCCAGCACAGGTTTCCAGATTCCCAGCAAAGTGTTCAGGCACACGCATTCTTCCTGGCCACTTGTGCCATCGCTGGACTGGGTTCTCACATACAACCTGCGCCACACACCCTGCGCTCCTTCTCAATGTCGGCCGCCTCAGTGTCCCTTTGCGAAGAGACGGAGATGTATTCGCCACAAGCCACTGAGGGCACATGGTAAGCGCGCACACAGGATCTAATGATGGGGTAGATTATTAGAACAATGGATGCACCAGCTCTGCAATAGTGCGTGAATTGCCAAATGTGATATGCATGCAGCAGCTGCTCAAGCGCTGCAGACTAGAACTATGCGCGAGACACCAGCGCAGCTCCGCCGCAAGGCACGATTGCCTGCCATGTGGTCCTGGACCATGAACAGGCATGCGAAGTCTAAGGCTTCACCCATGATACTGCAGGACTTACTTTCCGTGAGAATGACAGGACTCACTTGAGAGCGCACCGGCAATCCAACCACTCATCCCAGCAAGCTGCCTACAAAAGAATGCGTGGGGCACGGGCAATTCTGTGACTAAAAAGCCTCGACTCAGCACTCACAGGGAAGCTGAGCTGGATTCCCCTGCGCGGGGCGCTGCTTGAACTCAGGCACACAACTCACAGGCAATGCACAAGCATTCAGACCTTCCACTTGGCCACCAGCCTCCTCACATGATTTTGAGCTCCTGCGAGCCGCCCGCAACTCCCAGCATTATGGAGGAGACAGACACCAGCCCGTCATTGGCTCCCTGGGCATAAGGTTTCAAGATGAATTCATGTATGCAAGAAAAATGAGACACTCAATGTTTTGGGTAGCAGCAGGTTTCATAAATCATCAGGCTTACTCACCAGCACGAAAGCACGAAGCCACGGGGCGCGGTGGCTGTAATGCACATGCTCGTCTTCTTCTCCTTCCTGCGGCCGTTGCAGCAGCTGATCAGTTTGCACACAGCAGGAGGTAACAACCCTAGAGGTAATTGATGAGTGCTTAAGGCTGTTGATACTGCCATCAACCATGTCATATATCATTGTCTCTCTTACATGCACTACCACTAGTGGCTCCTCCAGATCCTCCGTCCCAGGAGAGGCGGTGGCTCTGTCGTTCAATGCAGATGCCGATTCCATACTAAGTTAAAAAAGTATTTTATCATTAATTGGATTCATAAATAAAAGCGTGAGAGCCTTGGGTGCCTAATTTGTCCAGATCACTAAGGGTGCGTTTACAACACCGTGGATAATGGTTAATCAGAAATTCAGAAATGCAATTAACCATTAACCACGTTTACAATTCGTGGTGAACGCGTGGTTGATCAAAAATAGAAATAGAATTAAAATCACAATTTTGAATTTCTCGTTCACCGAACC
>LKMJ01003281.1_pt1 | contig 15034 bp, 16 predicted proteins | sample 643391 | NCBI WGS metagenome assembly LKMJ01 (sample SAMN04112250, study PRJNA286221) | soda lake metagenome | biome: soda lake; feature: Kulunda Steppe; material: water; isolation source: sample PL-Br10 brine of Picturesque Lake | place: Russia: Kulunda steppe | collected 2010-07
ACGTAGCTTAAAAACCTGATCATGCCTGTGAATAATGCTGGCATGTGCATGCGTTATTCACTTCAAACAAGCAACTTCATTTAGCTTGGCGAGTACCTTAGGCTAACTTATGATGCACCGGTCCCCTATAAAGCAAAGGTATGTGTCCTTTATCAGAAACATCAGCCTTTTGGTAGCGCCAAGCAGCAGCAGCAGCTAGCTAAGCTGCATGGCCGAAGCTGGCAATAGAGATGCTCGCATGCTGACTCCTGAAAGTGACTTTAATGACTCAGGAGATTTTATACTACTCTCTTTTCAGCAGTGCGCTCAAAGTTACCAGAGAAACCTTTCGAATGTAATGTGGCCCTTCCTTTGCCTCAAATTCAGCGGAAGCAAATATTAAAGAAAGGAACGAATGGCACAGGCAGTTTGATATGTACACATTAAGCAAGCTGTGACTACTCGGCAGCCAGAAAAAAATGCAAGATCTGCTAGTTCCGCAGGTCTGTATCACAATGCTGGCACTCCTAATGCCCTTTGTTCCTTAATGGGCAAAGATCATGCTTTCTGGGATGTGTGAACATGCAAACTTGAGGGACTAGATTGTTATAAAGAAATGTTTCTAGAAATGATGCAAGAACCATAGACAAGTATAACCCGTTGGCAGTCATTGCTGCATAAATTGTTTACCACTTCACTTCCTAGGCCTGTATGCTGGGTTGATCGAAATGGGCCTGAGATTCATCAGCTTGGGGTTGGCCACCTGCTTTTCAGACATTTTGGAAGTGTGTGCTTTCAGTGATCGCCGCCATATGGGTTGGATGTTGTAGCAGCTGGCAGGGGCTATGACAAGAAGTAGTCGCATGCATCATGCACAGGCTGGCATACTCAGCAAATTCGTATGCATCCTAGGGCACAAGTCGGGACTAGCTCTCCTTGTGCATGTCATGATGTTGTATACACAAACGTGGGGCCATCTAGTGTAGAGTCTGACAGCTGCTACTGCAAGGTGAGGTGAGGTGAGGTTTCAAGGCTGTATCCGCCGAACGAGGGCAGCTTAGCCGGTAGTGGCCTCCAGTGAGGTTCGAACCTCGAACCCACGGGTTGCGACTGCATGAACTGCTGCAGTCCCTGACTTATAGCTGCCCTGTCTATTCATTCTTGGACTTGCTGCAGCTGCACAGTCAATATGCTCAAGAACACACACGCGCACATGAACGCACGTACGGACACAAACACAAGCATGCACACACGCAGATACACACCTGCATCCATGACTGCGTGCAACAGATGGCTTTGATGCTGCTCCTGTCTTGTCAAGGTCGTCGTGCTTTGAGGTCATGTTCCCACCCTTGATCTGCTTGGAGGATTGGGATGTGCCCTGATACTTTGCCTTTCGGGCCCTTGTCAGGGCAGGTGACCTAGACACCGGCAGTGGGTCTGCAGCCCTTGCCCTTGCTGCACTTTCGGCACGCTCACTTGCAGGAACAGCAGCCGCAACCTCCGCTGCTGCTGCGGCGCGTGCCGCCCCTGCCGAGCTGGCTAGGCCCTCCAGGGATGGCGCCCTCTTGCTGCGGCTAGACCTGCTCACAGCGGCATAGCTGCTGGCACTGCCCGGTGCCGACCCTGGGATGGGCCTGAGCGCAGCTTGCCTGGCCGCCACAATACCCACAGCTGGCGCAGACGACAACACCCCGCTGGAGATGCTCTTATCACAGGCGGTGCTGGAACTAAGGCTGTTGGTGATGCCCTTGTTGCAAGCGGGGATCCTGATGGAGGCGGTGCAGCCACTGCCGCTGCTACCTGTGTGCCACTGCGTCTCTCGCCTAAACAGGCACGGTTGTGCCTCAGCAGGCGCTGCTGGTGTGCGCTGACATGCCTCACCTCCATCTGGGCACTCCTTGGTCTGACAATGATGCAGCAGCTCCTGCAAGATGGCAGAAAAGAGGCGGCAGAGACTTTAAGGTGCATGCATACATGCGCAGCAGCACCTGTCCTTGCGCAGGCAAGGAGGGAGGGATGGATCAGGGTGCATGTATGTGTGTGTATGGCCCTCGATCTGGTGTGATACATAGACAGCTGGGCAATTTTTTTGTGCATGCACGCGAGAATGGGCCGGTACTTCTCAGCTGTGCTAACCAGCTGTGCCACTCAGAACCCCTTCTCTTCATTTGTTACTCTACCCCACTTTTCTTGTGCGCGAGGCTTGCTCAAGCCACCTGGCCTAGACTGCCTCTCCCTAGTTACTACCTGATACATACATAACCTGGTGCGAGTGGTGAGAGTCTTGTGACAGAGTGGGCAGGGGTTGACAAGGCGTGGGACAATTACGAGTCTCTTCCACTTCATTTTCCTGGAGTAGTTCTGTCTGCACCCCTAATACTCCTAAGACAAAGGAATGCTACCTCCAAGGCTTGCAGGTGATGGCAGAAACTCTGTTGCGCTGCTGCCAAGTCATGTGCATCTGTTTCCTGTGGGCGTACACACACATGGCAGTTATTAACCCTGTGATGAGTTAAAATTGTCCAGACCAAGCACTAACTACAATCAACCCGGTGTTCATGGACCAAGGAGACCTGCCCAAATTCATCAGATGTTGCATCTGGGCTGAACGCAAGGCAATTGTGCACCTTCAAGGGTTGTTCTATTTGGTATTGGTGCAGATGCCACTATGGCGAGGCCTTTGCACTGCCTTGGAGCACCAGAGCAAAGCTCAAAGCTTTGGAGTGCCCAAGTGCAACCTTGCCCTAGCAAGCAAATCCCAGATTGCAGGGATCGCCCAAACTGCAGGGTGCACTGCAAGAGTAGAATTACGCAAGCACGCACATGCTTAGGCCAGGGCATAAGCCCAGGCCTGTAGCTAGTTGGCATGCAATACTCGTACCTCGAGCTGCTGCAGGACATCCCGGACATCCCCCAGCACGCTGTCAATGCTGTGCCAGGCGGCTGCTGACATCTGGATCTGGTCGGCGCCCAGAATGTGGGGCAGATCCTGTTGCAAGTGATTTTCATTTCTCAGTCAGGCACAAATGGCTGATCCTTGTAAGGGGCTGCCCTCATGAGTGTGCGCAGACGAGCTATGCCAAACAACACATAGACTGGACTGTGACAAAGTAGCACTGACTGCAAGTGGAAGTGTAGCGGAGGAACTCCTGGGAATTGGACACATTTGTTTCCACTGCCTACTTATGCCTAGTTTATTCATTTTCTGTAGGTTGCCAGTGCAAAGCAGGCCTTCAAATCAGTGGGATGTGCGTGCTTTCCATCCAGCCTGTTAGGTTAGGGGGTGGTGAACAGAGGCAACACAGGGTCTGCACAGCATTGTACAGGGCTTCCACCATCAATCATTCTGTTGCTTGACTGCACAGATCACGGAGGGTGGCTGGCTTGTCCAGGCGATTGTGCGGGGATCCATGATGAAGCATGCGGAGGTTGCATGCTAGTAGCAGTGGCCACCCCTCACTGAAGGAACTGGGTTCTTTAGATGCGGGAGCGCAGCGGTTAAGATCCACCTTTTGCACTGTCTTCGACGCAAGCAAAGAGGTGGTGCTGACCGAGTCACGGGTCAGTATTGAACAGTCTAGAAGGCGGAGCCATAATAAGGCACCTATACCATTCCGACATGCCGCACTCAGTGCCAGGGCGACCGCTCGCCAGTCACACCGTCACCATGCTCATGCACAGCGATGCTCCGCGCATCACCACAAGGGCCTCCTACCACCATGTCCCCTTCCATGGACTCATGAGTTCCACGCACCAAGGGCTGCGCAAGGTTTTGGAGGATGGCGATGACCTCAAAAAGCTCCGCCCGCCCGCGGCAGTGCAGGTTGTGCAACCTGCAGGGGAGGGGGGGGGGGCACGGGAGAGTCAATGTCACAGGTCACAGAGGCTGTTAAAGCCAAGATGTGCAATGGCCACACAGGCTGTCTTAGCCAAAAAGCGCAATGGCGCGCACCATCAAGGAAGGTAGAGGTCCACTAGTCCCCCCAACACGCACACACACAGAATGAGCTCTTGTTTAAGGTCAGGCCAAGGATCTGATCAAGCATCCTGCTTGTATCAGTTGGCATCAGGGCCTTCTGGGCAGATCTGGAGGAGCCTGCGTGCCTGAAGCCTGTTTTGAACTCATTAAGGGGGCGCGCAAGCCCACATGCTTTACATGCTTCCAACACCACAAGCTGTACCCACACGCTTCCAACACTACAGAGGCTGCGTGGAAAATCCAACACTGCTGCACTTGCTACAGCTTCTGGCCTCATGTCCTGGGGCGAGGAAAAATAGAAGAGACAGACTCCGATAGGCAGTGGAGCACTCCCTGCATTAATAAAGGAGAAGAGGACACTTTGGGCCAAAGCCCTGTGTTTCCCCTCCAGCAGGCTGCTCGGTCTGATCGTAGTCGGCCCTTGGTCCAAGAAGCGCAGCAGCTCACGCCAGCCAGAGGAAGTCTTTTTCCTCCACGGGGCATGCAGCACTTACTGGTCAAAGTTGGCTTGCAGGGCGGCCACCAGACGGCGGGCCGCATGCGCCTGTGAGGTGGGGAGCGCAACATCCGGGCGCTGCTCTGGGCCGACAGGCGCAGGTGAGCTATGTGAAGGGCAGGGCGACTTAGCAGGGCTTGCCCACACAGGGTTGGGCTCGGCGGCTGTGGCGTCTGAATTATAGGGCTCCGGCAGAGCGCAGGCGGATGTGCCCCCTGCTTCTGCGTTGACTAAGCTTGCTGACCCGTGGGAGGGCCGGGCGGCAGGGGCGCCTGTGTGGGGGGGCCCAAGGGCAGCGCCAGCAGCCATGTTGGGGCTTGAAGGGGAATGCCCCCGCCGAGGGCCGCACACGGCAGCGGAGCACGCCGAGCCGGGGATGCTGCCTGTGCTGAAGGGCGTGGGCTCGGGGCCAGGGGCGTTGTCGCTGTCGGGGCAGCAGTGCTGCCCGCCCTGCGCTTGCGGCGCACCAGAGCCAGACCAGGATAGTAAGAAGGGCAGCTGGGAGAGCGTGCCCTGCTGCGGCCAGCCTTCTGCCTGCTGCTGCTGCTGCTTCTGTAGCAAGTCGTCTGCCTGCTGCTGCGGTGGCCAGCTGTCTGTCTGCTGCTGTTGCTGCGGCGGCGGCAACGGCGGTGGCAAGCCCTTGTCGCTTCTGTTGCTGCCCCTGCCACCACCAACACAACTGTAGCTGCTGCTGCTGCTGCTCCTGCTGCTTCTGGCACCAGGCACCATGCCAGAGGACTTCTCTTTGCCAGCACATCCCCAGGTGGCAGCACCCGCCAGCGCAGCGTTCTGCTTGGCCTCACACCCGCCCTGCCCACCCTCCTCCCCTTCCTTGCCCTCAGCCCCACTTCCCCCACTGTCCTTCCCCCCAGCACATAAGCCCAGATCCCCTGCTCCTGAAGCTTCCAACCCCAAAGCCTCACCGTCTCCTTTCACCACCTCGCCCATCCCTCTCACAGCCTCTGACTCCAAACACATCCACCTGCCTTCCGGCTCTGTCCCCTTCCCCTCCCTGCCAGCTCTTGTTCCTCCACCCCCTCCCTGTGTATCGCACGCCTCTCCAGATCCCCTTGAAAGCAGCCCCTCCCCAGCTTCCCACACCTGCAACTGCAACCGCTCAGCAGGGCTGCTGCTGTCCTGCCCGCTACGCTGCGACGTGCAGTGGCTGCTCTGCCCACAGCTACCCACCTGCGTGCCAGCCCGTGCGTGAGGGTTTGAGCTGCCCTGCCCGCTGTTGTGTGTGCTGGAGCTGCTGCCATACGTGCTGCCCTGAGGGTCGCCACTGATAGCAATGGCGCCGCCGCTGCTGCTGCTACCACTGCTGCTCATGTTGCCTTGCTCGCTGGCAACGCTCAACCCTTGACACGACAGAAGTGGATCAAAATTGTCCAGCATCAAGGGTCCACCTGAGCTGGATGGAGGCTCATGCACTGCAGAGCTGGACAGACACAGCAGCTGAGTGACCTGGGCTATGGGCGCGGGCGCACCTGCGCGCACGCAGGGGTATGGAGAGGCGGTGGTAGGTACTGCAGCGGCTTGCGGGCGATGATGGTGCGGGGTACGTGGAGTGTGCATGCGGGATGGGCTGCATGGGCATGGCTGCAGTGCATCATGTGACTGAGGGTGAGCAACATGTCATTCGGTTGCAGTATACAACCATGTGACAAGTGGGTGTGCAGTGGATGGATCGGAGGCATGTGTTAAAGATGGAGGCGGAGACGCAGGCACGGGTGCAGCTGTCAATAGCAAGAGTGTGCAGGAGAGGTACCTTTATTGAGTGTGGTGGGCTGATGCTCACATTGCTTGTGTGGCTGCTGTAAGTGGAAAAAGGAGAGACTGGAGCGCAGGAAATGACCATATATATGGTGGATGAGCAGTGGATGGAATAGAAGGGAGAACTTGCACAAGCTAGGGGTGGGTGCAGATGGGCGAGAGGCCAGAATAAAGAATTTAGGGTGGGCTCAGGGTTGGGAGCGGGAGCTGGCTTTGGTGGCAGTGCAGCAAGTCATCCTGCGTGCAGCACACCAGCACGCTTGGCCACCCAAGGACACAAGCTAGGGATCGGGTTCTGATTGGCCCCATTAAATGGGCTCCAAGCTTTCAGCCACTTGCAGGTGTGGCCGCTCACAGGTCGCGCCTTGCGCATCCCATTCTTTTGGGGAATAAGCGGCACCCCGCCTTTTCTGCTGCATTCCTCAGCTGTCTCTAGGCGCTGCGCTGCTGCACACTGTGCCCCTTCGTCGACCGCTTTCCATACCTTCCACGTGGCTTGCTTTGCTAAACAGCTCTCATGCAGCTCCCCATAGCTTGATGTGAGAAATTGGCAGGCATTGTCCGGCTTTATCCCCATTCCACACTTGCGCATGGGGCTGCCACATCTTTGCATTCAGTGCAAGCACAAGCAGAGTCACTGGCAGCGTCTTTGCCAGGCAAGCAATCCACCACAATTTGCCTATCAGGTTCCATAACTTATGACATGTGCTCATGCATAGCTCACCATACTCTGGTGCTTGCAGATAGCTCACCACAATTGAGCGCTATTTGCCACAAATAGCTCACCACACCCCAGCACGCACCCTGCTGGGATGCTGTTGGGGCCGCGCTCGAGCTCGCCCCCTCTGGCGCCACCGCCGCCTGAAAAGCGCCCTGATGCACACGCAGGGAGCTGGCACTGCGGCCGCGGCTGGCAGGGCTACCAAGCACAGCAATGGCTGTGAGCGGGACACTTGTGCTGCCGCCACTTATGCCAGAAGTTTCAGCCCAAGAAAGTGCTGACTCCTGGCCCGCTACATGGGCAAGAGAGTGAGAGGCGGAGGCGAGGGTTGGACGAGATCACCGCCCTCTGGCTTATCGCATCACAGCAGGAATGGAAGGGGGGTAGGGGGGGAAAGGGCCATGGAGCTGGCATTAATGCAGAGCATAGATGCGGCAAACACAGGGGTGCAGCGATACGGTAGAAGGGATGGGGCTAGGAAGCTGCACTGGTCACAGGTGCAGCGGACAGAGCGTAGCAGCAGAGAGGGGAAAGGTGCAGACAGAGCATAGTGACAGAGCGGGAGCAGACAGAGCATTGCAACAGAGGTTGCGAACAGGAGGGCATGCCTATGTGATCAGCAAGAAAGGGACAAATGTGTGGCTGCTGGCATGCCAGCATGTGCATGATCCGGGTTCCTACACTTCGTGCTCAGCGCCTGACGCCTCAGTCGGTGACACTGCTGCTGCATCAGCTGAGGACCCTGTGGCGGCTGTCTTTAGTTGGCCAGGTTAATTCTATTATCAACTGATGCTGCCAAATTCATTGACCCAGGAAATAGATCTACCTGATGTCAAAGGGGCCCCAGCCGCTTCTGCCTCTGCGCCAGAAGGGACTGCCACTGCTGCTGCCTCTGCATCAGAAGGGACTGCTTCTGCTGCTGCCTCCTCAGTCAATGATCCTGCTGCTCCTGCTGATCCCGCTCCCACAACAGAAGGGGTGCCTGCCCTTGCATAACCTCTGTAGTTGGTGGCGGTGTTGAGAGTGGCGGTGGTACTGGTGGCAGTGGTACCAGTGCTGCTGCTGCTGCTGCTGCTGGAACCCCATAGTCTACTTGACGCACTAGCAGAGGAGAGGTCGCTGCTACAAGTCGGAGCGGTGGGGACACTCGACATGTTACTGCTGCTGCAGCTGTCCATGCACTCCACAAGCGTGCCTGCACTCTTCTGCGGGCTGTCAAACAGGCGCGTGGGTTGCACAGCTGCTGCCCTCCCCACATGGGCATCCCTGCTGGGCATGACCGGAGCATTACTGCTGCTGCTGCCACTGCTGCTGCTGCTGCTGCTGCTGCTGCTGCTGCTGCTGCTGCTGCTGCTATTAATTGAAGCCTGTGCCCTTTCCTCATTGCGGCTCAGGCCACGCAATGCGCCTGCACGCGGGCATGCATGTCACGTGGCACCACCTCTGTACTGCACTGCTTTTCCGCAGGCCAGTCAGCTCGATAATTCCAATTGAGCACGGGGGCTGGAAAGACACTTTTGAGGTGCCCAGTTATTGTCTGGCGAGAGAGGATGTGATAGCACAGGATGTGACGGCACCTTGGGCCACATTGCTATTTAATGGGGAAAGAGTACATTACCTCGCCAGCTGTTGCTGTTCCAATGGCACGCAGCTGGCCTCCTTGCACCCCTGCGCCACCGTTCCATGTGCCACTCGGCAAATATTGGCCGCCCAGCTCAAGTTGACCGATTGCCACCCAGGTGCCCCCTAAGTGCCACTCAAGCACCGCCTGACTGATGTTGCCCGCTCACCTGGAGCAGCATCCTTGCTCTGTGAGCCGCTCAAGAGTGAATTGCACAAGTGGCATGCGTCCGCTGCTGCTGAGGGGGGCCTTGGGATCTTTGTGGCCGCGCGCGTTGCAAGGGACGGGTGGGCAAACCTGCCCAGGTACGTGCTTGCGTGCGGCGTGTATTTGTGTGCACGTGTGTTTGCACGCGCATGGGTGAGCGTTAATGCATTTGGATCACACAAGTTTGTTTCCAAGCCCCCCCATGCCTGGATGTGCCCTGATGCTCTGATACTTTATACTTGACCTGCTCTGATACTTTATACTTTGACCTGCTCTGATACTTTATACTTGACCTGCTCTGATACTTTATACTTTGACCTGCGCTGCCCACATTATAAATCAAAGCCCAGGCCTATGCAAATAGATAACAGAGCAGTGTGCGCTGCCCACATTATAAATCAAGCCCAGGCCTATGCAAATAGATAACAGAGCAGTGTGCGCCGGAAATGCTCAGCCCTGGTTTTGTCAATATTGGCTGCAGATCTTAGACCACCTGGCCCATCTCACCTGAAGCAAGGGGGTTGGGCTGCAGCATGAGCCTCAGAGGTAGGACCCAAGTGTGTCTCAGAGGTAGGACCCAAGTGCGGAGTCGGCAGATCAGTGTCTGGTGTATCCTGGTAAGTTCAAGGGAAGTGAGGGGGCGCAGCGATTACCCCCAAACACAGACCAATAGCCGTGCTCACACCTTGGGCACCTTTTGCTCACCTTTTGCTCACCTTGCTCACCTTGCTCACCTTTTGCTCACACTTTGTGCACCTTTTGCGGCTTTGGACACGCAAGGGCAGGCACTGCTGTATGGCTTTAGACACGCAAGGGCAGGCGCTGCTGCATGGTGGCATGCCACAAATGCAAGGGGCAAGGGACTGAGTGCATGCACATGAGCAAAGTCCCCTTAAGCTCCTGTGGGGAGCCTCCCAGCAACGTAGGCACGCATGGATGCATGGCCACTTGGGAAGCATCCACAACTCCCAGATGCGTGCAGTTGCAGATGCACGCAGCTGTAGCTGCGCGCAGGTGCCCTGCCTAGGGATGCATGGTACCTGGAAGCAAAACGTAGTGCTGCCCCCCGTGGCACTGCTGCCGCAGCTGCTGCTGGCCAAGGCGCCTGCCACGCCTCCACCGCTGGCGCTCTGGCATGCATTGGGTATGGCAAGGCGGCCAGGGGCGCATGCTGAGGACACTGCCCCGGCAGTGCCGTGCACAGAGGGGATTGCGCGTGCGGCTGGCCCGTGGCCGATGCTTGACTGGGGGGCTGGCATGGCAGCGTGCATCAGGGGGGTGCTGGCAGAGGCCATGGGCTTGTTGCTGCAGCTGCTGCTGCTGCTGCTGCTGCTTTCTCTGTGGGGTGCTGTTGCAAGGGAGGGGCTGGCAGGGGGAACAGGCATGCTTCTGCCGCCGCTGCTGTGGCGGGAAGCTGGTGCACGGGCGGGGCTGGCGGGCAGGCCTGAGATCCAGTTGCTTCCTTCAAGGATGAGCAAGGGGATGCCACCAGACCCGTCTACTTGGAAGAAAGGGTGGTTGCAGCGAGTAGGACTGGAGAATTGCCAGCGGATATGGAAGACAAGCTAATTCTAGCACAGGGTCAAGGGCCATTCTATCCTCGGCCCCTCAGTGCATGTGGCGTTGCGGCAAGAGCAGCTGCTGCCTCCAGAGGTGAAGCAGCCTAAGCCTCAGCATGAAAGCCAGCAAACTCACCCTCCAAGTAAGGGTCACGCTGCAGCAAAGACAGCTGCTGCCTCCAGAGGTGAAGCAGCCTAAGCCTCAGCATGAAAGCCAGTAAACTCACCCTCCAAGTAAGGGTCACGCTGAAGCAAAGGCAGCTGCTGCCTCCTGATGTAGGACAGGCGTGGGCTGGACAGGGTGCCCAAGGGGCTGCCCCACAACAACTGATGGGGGCTGCCTGGCAGCATGCAGGCAGGTGATCTGGGAGGATAAGAGAAGCTTTTGGGGGACCCAAGGTACAGCTGGCCTTGTGGTGAGAAGAAAGGGGATGTTGGTAGCAGGGGGGGTGGGGCGCTGGGCCATGCTGCCGCAGCGGCGGCTGCGGCGGCTACAGCCAGTGGGGCTGATGGGGGCGGCGCATCAGTGCCGTAGCCAAATAATAGGAGGTCATCTGCGTATGTGCAGCAGGTCAACTATTAGCAGGGCCAGGCAGCCAGCTGGTTATATCCACCCCGGTCATGCATCAAAAGCAAAAGAACCCCATAAATAGAGCTTGACTGCTTGTATGTTTTGTGCAAGCTGTGCTGACACTTCAGTGGTGCACTTACAGTGGATCAGCCTTCAAGCTTGCTGCTCACTGTGCCGAGTGCACATAGAGTCTAAGCCGACTTGCATAACAGCAATGCACCCTGATGGGCAGCCAGAAAACCCCAAAACCACCTGCTGGAAAATCTGGTAGCTGGTGCAGGCTCAGGTCAAATACTCTCGATGACAGCCAGATGTTTCACAAGCCACGCACCTGCTGGGAGATCTGGGAGCTCGTGCAGACTCAGATCCAACAGCGTGGGGTGCGTGCCTGCCAGGTGCAAAGAGCAGGCAACCCTTGATCAGAAGCAGCGTTGGTGGCTGGACCCAGACAGCCATCTAACAATTGTATAGACAGGTGTTGGACAACGGGCTATCAAATGGACGTGCGGGCAAGTCAAGGAACATCTGCAAGGTGAACACGCACCACAAAAGCCGCCGCGCAAGTGAAGGACGTACTTGCACACGAGCAATTCAGCAGCCTGTCGCACCATTGTTAGGCCCATGCCACAAGTGCAACTGGTTTGGTTGCAGCAGTCCCTCAGCGTGACAAGACCACACACCAGCCGCCCAAGACAATTAATTGTCTGGCTTTAGCAGCGTGCACACAGTCCACAGGAATACTTGTCAACTTTTTCATGGACTTTGGGCTTGTAACAACAGGGTGGATACGCACATATTCCACAGAGCGGCAACATCAAGCAAGGGTTGCACCACAATGTTTGCAGTGTGGTTGCCTTGTGAAATACAAATTTTAGAGGAAGCAGAGCATTCTAATTGCTAGCCAAGTGCTACCCACACCCTGCTTGCGCAGCAAGAATCCGGAGCGTATGTGTGTAGCCCTGCTGCACATGACTCATGAGTCATGAGTCATGACTCATGTCCGGACTGGACAGCCACGCCCAGCAGTTGTGCGGCGCTGCTGAGCGCATGTGCGCAAGTGATTTGGCCACTGGGCCAACAGTAGCCTGGGGCTCCAAGCCCCTTACCTACTTGTAGACAAAAGGAGGCAGCTGAGACTATTAGGGCTGCTGGCAGTGAGTCCTGGTGACATGGCAGCGGCAGGTGCGGGAGAGGGGGTCGACACCGGTGGACGGGCCATGGTGCCTCTGTCCTGCTGCACCTCTTCCACCTGCTGAAATTCCCAGAACTGTTGCTGCTGCTGCTGCTGCTGCTGCTGTGTACACCCCCCCCATATCTGCTGCTGCCCACCCTGTGGCTGCTCTGTGGCATGCGTCAGGCTGTGCGCCTCTTGCCCAGCAAGCTGATCTGCTTGTGCCCGAGCAAAGCCGCAAGCTTTGTTCGCCCTGCACTCCCCCTCCTGCCCGGCCGCCTCTTGCCCAGGAGACACTAGAGGGTTCACAATCATGGTGGCAGGGGTTGCTGTTGGAGCTACTGTTGCTGCTGGTGCTTCTGCTGCTGCCAATGCAGGTGCGACTGCCGCTGGTGCTAGTACCAAGCCTGCTGCCGGTGCCCCTGCTGCTGCGGGTGCCCCTGTCCCTGCAGCCCATTCTGGCGCTATAACGGGCGCTGTTGCCCTTGCCGCTGCTGCTGCTCGAACTTGCTTCGGTAAAGGTTGCTCCAGCTCATGGACCCGTGATATTCCAAGTTTGTTGAGCTGGCCAGGGGCCCAGGGTTGTATCTTGGGTGCCGCAGGCTGGCGTGAATGCGGTGAAGGTGAGGCTGGAGCCAGCTTCAGCCTCAAGCACGCTGCTAAGGTAGAACCCAGCAGCAGAGAAAAGGACAGGGACAGGGCAAGGGCTGACCACAGGTGCATTGGTAGACAAGAAGGCCCAGCAGCAGCAGCAGAAGCACCGGCAGCTGCTGCATCTGCACTTGCACCAGCAAAGGTGGGTACGGCAGTGGCTCTGGGAGTTGGGGAGGCAGGGGCCGTGCAGGGGCATGAGCAAGCTTCTGAAGACGGCGCGGGAGATGGTTCAGGCAATGCGGGCACGGCTGGCAGGGGAAGCACACTGGGGATCAGCAAAGCCGGGGCAATTGCAGACAGGTCAGTATGGCTGGCAGTGGGAGGTGCCTGCAGCTGAACTCTGCTTGCCCACGACACATGATCTCCTACGCCCCGTGATCCTGCAGGACCTGTGGACAGCGGCTGCCCCTGCTGCAAGGGCTGTGGCTGCGGCAGCAAAGGCTGTGGCTGGGATGCAGGCAGGCCCACTTGCAGTGGCTGTTCCTGATGCTGCTGCTCGTGCTGGTGCTGCTGCTGGTACTGCTGCTGCTGCAGCTGCGACCTCTGCAATTGCGCCACACGCTCCAGCAGCTCGCTGTCCAAACCACAGGCTGCTTGATGAAAGCGCGGGGACAGACGGGTAAGCAGAATATTTGGGCACGTGGACAGCCCCTGCAGCAGCTCCAGTTGCTGCTGATGCATGCGATCTTGCTGCTGCTGCATGCGGTATTGCTGCTGCTGGTGCTGCTGGTGCTGCAGCTGCGACCTCTGCGATTGGGGCCACTGGTGGTGCTGCTGCCTCTGCTTGCTGAGCGGCTGCTGTGGTAGTGGCGCAAGTGAGGCCAGGCTGCTGTGCTGGTGCATTGTTAGCTGGTGCTGGAGCTGCGGTGAGGACCGGAGCAAGGCATCTGCTGACAGTTGATCATGATGCGCTGGTGCAGGCTGCGCAGGCTTGTGCTGGGTGGGGAAGATCACATCAATGTGCACCACAGGAACCCATGGTGGAAGCCTGCTGACCCATGCTGGTGGCAGGAGTGATGCCAATAAGAGGGAAGCAGTGATCAAGCAGGTAGTCATCTTGAAGGCTGAGGTCCAGGGCTGGTGCCTGCCCCTGCGCCCTGTACAGGCCGGGCATACACGTATGAGTTATTGACAACAGCTGTCGACATGGCCAGAAGTTTGACAGTATCTACTGGTTTGAAGATACAAGGATGGTTTCTGAGAGCGCAATAGGCATGAAATAGTGCAAGTCAGGCACGCATATGCTGCAGTACGCCAACTGGAATCTGCTTTGCCGATCAGCTTCATTCACGTGCACCTGTTTCCGTCTTCTGGGAGCACATCCAGCTTGCAAATTCAGGTGTGTTCATCAGCTCATTCAATCCCCAGGCTGCGAACATGTTGAGGAGTTGAATTTGAAACAGTGGCATTCGCGAAAACGCCACAAGCTTGCGCTGAGCTATAGCTAGCTGTCTGCCTCAGGACAGCTCTCGCATTCAAACACGATAGGCAGGACTGCCGATACTTATTTTTAAATCTCACTGTGCACTACTCACCCGTGCAAAGGTCCCTGCGACTGCACATCAAAGCCTCATCCTGTGCATATGGCCAAAAAGGAGGCGCCGTGGACAAAGGCCATCCCGACAATTCCTCCTCGAATTCACCGTCATCTAATTCAATCTCTACAGTGGAATTATACACGCGTGGAGAGGGAGAGCGCGCACGAGGGCTCTCTCCCTGTACTTTGTCTGGGCTACTCGAGACTGCGTCCATGTTTGCTATGATGTAGATCTACTAAATCGTGCGTAGTACTTGAGGAAGTGATGTTTTAAAATGGACTTACGATCCTCAAACCATCACGATTCCCAAAAAGAAGGGGCACCGCGACGGCAACCGCGTGTTACGGTTAACATATCTTGAAATTAAGTTGTTTATCGACGGATTAATAACTTTCAAACCGTGTGCACTCTGCACAAAGGGAGCTGCTCCGACCATCTGAGTCCGGATGTAAAGGATCCTGCACGCTGAGCATGCATAACGATTCCTGCCCCCTTTCACTCCAGTTTATCTAGTTGGTAGAGGCTGCAGCGCCTTTGAGGGATTGCGAGGCTGACACTTATACACAAGTTTTCCTGCAGGGGCTCCCTATTTGTTACTCGGATTTCACTGCTGACCTGAGGTTTAGGATGAGAAGAGTGTGGAGGGACATTGCTGACATGAACCCTCTGGAAAGCGACAACAAACTGGTGACTTATCATTCTTGGTTTGCCTGCCCCCTCTTAGATCTTCAAGCTGATTCACGCACACGGGTGCGGAATGGG
>LKMJ01003282.1_pt1 | contig 15033 bp, 11 predicted proteins | sample 643391 | NCBI WGS metagenome assembly LKMJ01 (sample SAMN04112250, study PRJNA286221) | soda lake metagenome | biome: soda lake; feature: Kulunda Steppe; material: water; isolation source: sample PL-Br10 brine of Picturesque Lake | place: Russia: Kulunda steppe | collected 2010-07
GGCCGCCGCTCGTTCGATCGTCGTTCCGTTGGTGAGCATGAGTGCGTCATCGGCGATCGGAACGTCCGGTCGCAGCAGCGCCCGTGCCTCGTGTTCGGTAACACCGGCATCGACCATTTCGGCGATGAGCTCACCGCGTACGTATGCGGCGGCCGACGCGACATCGCGTTCGAGTCGATCGTGATGCGGCCCCTCGTCCGAACCCTTAAGCGTCTGAGCAGCCGTCGAAAGCGAAACACGTTGGGTGGTGAGGAATGGAATCGTATCAAGTATCCCGCCCGCAATTTGGCTGTGTGGCGACACGAAAACGTTCACCGTCTTCGTTCGAAGCGGATGCACCGTCCCAACGCTGTTCGCATCGATTCGGTCGCCGGTTACCTCACTCGTCGTGAGATACGACGGCGCGGTATCAATAGCAAGCGAGAGATTTCCCGCTGGATCTGAAAGCGTTTCAGGCTCCGGATGGCCTGCCGCCCGATGTGCAGCTAACGCGCCATCGAGGCGATCTGTGTCAAGGTGTTTTCCGATCGTCTCACTGAGCCCATCGCCGGTGTTATCGTCGATTTCCTCACGCGTTTGCAACTCCGAATCCAATCGATCGAGATAGCCGATTCGACTCGCTCGAATCGTGCGAGCAATCGCCGTTCGTCGATCCAGGTCGAAAAACGTGTCCCTATCGGACAGTTCAGATCGTATTTGGCCTGCGGGATTCGCTCGACCGGTACCCACCGCTGTTGCTGGGACAGTCACCGAAATCTCTCGCGTTTTCTCCCGAAGCGTTTGGAGGTTGGATTCGATCGATCGCCGGTTGAGCGCCGGTTGCGCAGTTGCCGTCGATTGCTCCCGAACGGTTCGACCACGTGCGGCATCTCGGGCAATGGAATCGAACCCGCCAGCGTCAGCGATCGCGTCGTCGGTTGCTTGATCGGTCGCCGATCGGAGATGACCTGTAAGTCGTCCGGGGGGAACACCATCGACCGGCTTTGTGCGAGCCTGCACAGCGATTCGAACGCGGTATCTCCGCTCATTCACCGATCTCGTTGTCATGCTGTGGTTGCCACGAGTCCATGTACGGATCGTCGTATCGGTTATCGTTACGTCGCGTACGTCGCCGTCCCATATCTGCCAGCCGGCACGTTGTGGAAACGATCCATGGGCGTTCGTCGTGGAGACCGATCGGCTCGTTTCCGAAGACCCGAACGACCAGTTACCCCCCGGCGACCGTTCGCTTCGGCGAGTGTGATCGCGGAGTGCCGTCCTCGTATCGACGCGAGATTGTACCGTATGCACGCGTTCGACAATCGCCGCCAAATCGTCATCCTCGGTCATGCCGACGAGATCTGCGAACGCGTGATCAGCGGACGAGTTGACGCCGACAGTGACCGTCGGATCTGCCGGTTCGTCCCGCCACGTGCCAACGGGCTGATCGGCCGGTGGATCCGGTCCGAGCTCATCGGTAGCATTCAACACGACGTCCGTCCACTCTTCATCACCACCGACGCCAGTAATAAGATCCGTCGTCGCGACGCGGCTACCTGCGGCGGCGATGCCACGATCGCCCTCGGGATCCGCGTCACCAAAGACAGCGCGCTGTTCGGCTAACAACGCGTCGTTCGTCGCTAGTTCGACGTGTCGCGTCCCGAGAACGGTCGCGATCGGCGTACCACCGTACTGGGCGTACCCACGCGCCCACGCGATTGGATAGAGACGCGCCGTGAGTCGTTGCCCGACTCCATCCCGTGTAACCGGTGCATTCGCTCGCGTCTCGAACCGTTCGGTCCGATCGTGGAGCATCAACGCCGGATTCGCAACGACGAAGCGTGGGGAGTGAGTCGCCGTCGTGACTTCCCGTCCGTCTCGGACCGCCGATAGCGTCACGCCTTCGATTTCGATCCGTATCGCGACGTCGTCTTCGCCGGCGCGTTCGATCCGCACGCGTTCGATCGCGTTTCGATACCCCTGTGTCGTCGGTTCGACCGAAGGAAGCGAGACGCTGACAGTCGTTTCGCCGTGCGTGGTTTCGATGCCATCGAGACGCTCGGATGCGTGAAGATAGATCCGAAGCCGAAGTGAATTCCTAAACGGCTGACTTCCATTCAGTGCTCGTCCAGCCGTCGTATCAGCGGGATAAGTGACTGGATCGATGGCAGCCTCGGTCGCAGCGTCGTTTGCGGCCCCACGAAGCTCGGTCAGCGTGATTGCGGTCGCTTCATCCATCGCCTGGTCTATCGCCGGAGCGGTGTGTTCCGTTTGTGGGACAACGGTAACCGCGAGTGTCGTACTGGAGACCAAAAGTAAGATACCGACGAACGCGAACGGGACACGACCTCTGTCGTTCACAGTTCCCACCGCCGGACGGTGAACTCGATCTCTCCGATCGTCTCATCGTCTTTCGCGGCCGAGACTGACGAGTATCTCGATTCGAGATCGGTCTCGAGTCGCTCAGAGAGTTCCTCGATGAGACGATCGTTCGCCCGTGCCGGTCGTGCGTTCGCGAGTTCGTCGCCGATATCGACGTCGATTGTTTCAGCGAACGTTCGGTACCGTTCGGTCGTGTGCGCTGCGGTCCGAGAATCTACGAGGTCAAGTCGAGTTCGTTCCGGCGGAAACAGCCGAGTGACGTACGCCCGCGACATTGACAAGGCGATTGCTTCGAACGAATCGGCCGATTCGTTCGAGTTCATCCGACTGTTGTGAGTCCATCGTCTCACCGAGACATCCGCCGTCGACGGCGGTTCGGTTCCGGTCGAGAGTTCACCACGGAGGGGCGCATCGGGATACGGTCGCCATCGAACGGTCAGATGCGTCCGCTCGGGAAGGTGATCCGGAACGTTCTGTTGAACGGCGGTCGGATACGTCGATCCGCTAACGGATTTACCCCCGAGCGATCCGTTTTCTATCGTCGCTGTGATAAAGTGACCAGCGATCGTATCGTGCGCGGTTCGATCCTCATGAATCGGGATGGTGGTCGTTATCGTGCCGATCGAAGAGACCGTGTGTTCACCATCGATAGATCTCGTCTCAGCCGCATCGGGAACGGCCATCGAGAGCGTCAACACCGAAACGCTAACCAGCAACAGACAGATCGTGACATCGATGACAGTGCTCACTGCACGGGCCATACACACACCTCCAATACGCCAGATCGGACGTTCCCGGGTGCGGTCTGGACAGTGACGGATCGTGTGAGACAGTCCGGGTCCTCGGGTTGTGTCGGACCACCTCGCCAGAACGTGTCGGCAGTATGGACGGTTGCGTTGAGTTCGTGCCCGTTCGGGCGTGAGGCATCAACGGCATCCGCGAGTGGTGGTTCAAGCACACCGAACGAGGAACCCTCACTGACGAGTTTGTCCGCAGCAGCTGGGGCGAGTTTACGCTCGGTCGAAAGCAGCGGGATCGTCGAATAGAGAATTCCGACGTAGAGCGACAGTGCGACACCGAGTGCGAACACCGCGATAAGCGCCGCAAGCGGCTCCGTTTGCCCTCTTTCGCTATCCGACCAGAACAACGTCGGTTCCCTCCCAGCTAACGCGGCGGACGATGAGTTCGTCCGTCCCTTTCCATCGTGGTTCTGCTCTCTGAGCCTGTCGCGTTACCTGTTTAAATGTAATCGGCGAATCGAACACGGTCATCGGTGGCTCCCCTTGAAGCACCGATTTCAGCCTCGAGTCGTGTGTAACCGGTGTCACGGGTCCGTACCCAAACGCTGCGTGGGATTTACCACCGGGGCCACGAAGCGAGATCGAATCGATTCCGATACGCACGGTCTCCGCGTTCGAAAGCGGATGTTTACCGATCGCCGCGTGTTCGCTTGCGGCGACACTATCGACGGTTTGTGCGCTTCCGGAGGCATCCGGTGGCATCGCAGAGGGGAGCGCACTGCCGACGCCGAGTGCCGCGGTGGAGACGACCGCGAGCCCGATCCAGACGTACCACGCATCGAGTGGAAAATCGAACATAGCCCGTCTGGGCGCGTGATTACTTATAAACCCCCGGAGACGGCACCGGTGACGAAAGCAGCAACGAGATACGTGATCGTTGCCGCACAGAGCGCGATTCCGACTCGGTAGCCGACCGTTGCGCGATCGAGACCACGTTGTAGACCAGTCGAGATACCGGTGAGGATCACCGCGAGGAGGAGCACATAGATACCAATCGAGAGACCGAGAACAGCAGTTTCGGGTGCCCCTCCGTTGAGCGCGTCGGTCGTTCCCACACTGTCAGCGAGGGCGACAGTAGCCCCGCCGACAAGCGGTCCGAAGAACGCAGCCGTGTTCGAAAGCGTTGAGGTCACACGGGCGAGACTTCGTCGAGCCTCACGCTCGACGCGTTGGAGTTCATCGAGATGATCCGCCGTCTCGACGAGTGCTAATCCGGCGGGTTGTCCCGCACTCGCGGCCATGCCGAGCAATCGGGCCGCGCTTTCAGCGCGCTGACTCGACATCGATTCGAGCGCACCGTACTCGCCGAGAAAGGCCGTCTCGACGCCGACACGAAGTTGGCGTTGGCGTCTGGCAGCCGCCTCGAAGACATCACCAGTACTACCGCCGAGTTCTTTAGCGGCATCGGCGATCGCGCGTTCGACCGAGATGCCATCCGAAACGCGGCGGCCAACTAGATACAACGCATCAGGGAGCGTATCCTCGAGTTCTGTTGCCCGTTTTCGGATCGCGATAACCGGGCGATATCGAACGAGCAACGCGGCCCCGGCACCGAATCCGAGTGACGCGATTGGCGATGTCCACGACGCGAAGACGAACCCGGCGGAAATCCATCCGAGAACTCCCACAACGAGGCCAACAAATCCCGAGATAAGCCAGCGAGTCATGGTCATTCCGGTGCCCGATGGCGGAAACGCGACGGGCCGTTTCGCGAGTAACCATCCTCCGACACAGAGCAACCCGGCTGGAAGGAGCACGTTGTAGAGAACAACGATTACGGGAAGCGTCGCGTTGAGTCCGGCGGCACCGGCGGCCGGAAGCACGCTAACCAGTGCAAGCGGCAAGAGGACACCGAACGCGTAAACAGCAGTCGATGGTCCACGGAGCGAATCGGCCGCCTTAGTCGCCCGGTCGCGCGTCCCGTCGAGTATCGCATCCATCGATCGATCGAGCGTCCGATCCCGTTCGTTCGGCGGTGCGTCGGCGGCCGCTTCGATGAGTGTGACGGCTCGATGAAGCGCCGGGAATCGTTCGCGCCACGCGTCCGCGAACGTACTGAATCCCGATCGCGGCGTCCCCCGAGCGCGTCCGACGTGATCCGCCAGCCGAGTACCGAGCATTCCGTCGGTTTCGGCGGCGAATATCGCTGCCCCCTCTGCGGTTGGCATAATTCGCATCCGAAGGACCGCGCGACTCACGAGGGTCGGTGCGGTACCAAGCGTTCGGCTTCGACGGGCGTTTCCGATCGCGAGGAGTCCACCACGTGCAAGCACGGCCGCTGCATAGCCGAGCGTGGTTGCGAAGAACAGCAATGACGGTGTCCCGGTAACGAGTGCTGTGAATCCGAGACAGAGCGCGACAGCGATACCGATTCCGTCGGTTGCGGCGACGAGAGTTCGAGCATCGCCGTCGAGAAACGGCTCGACATCTCGTACCGATCCGGGAACCGATGAACGCGGTGACAGCCGCCCGAGATGTCTGCTGAGTTCGTCGAACACGGAGATCAACCGACCAACTCCACTCGCCGACGTTCGATTTCGCGATGGATGTCGTCGGTCGTTTCCATGGGACCGCAAAACGGTTCAAGCGCCTCAGGTGTACACAACCGGTCGATTCCGCTATCGGCGTCGAACAGGAGTTCGAATCCGACGCCCGAGGAGGTTCGTGTGACGGTCTCGATCGATTTGAGCCGTCGTGTTCGCCCGTCTGAACCGTTGTACGCTTCGACAGTCACGACGATATCCGTGTCAGCGAACGCCGATTCGGGGACGTCGAGATCGGTCACGACACGCTCTCTGACCGATTCACCACCCCCACCATGAATCGTCCCGAGAACGGTCCCATCGGCGGCACCGACCCGCATCGCTTCATAGAGAACCTGCGCCTCTTCACCGCGGACTTCGCCGACGACCAACGCTCCATCACCCAGCCGAAGGGCGGTTCGAAGCGCCTCGGTCGCCTCGATCGACGTACCATCACCCGTCGAAACGTGAAGCGGCTGGATGTCACGACCGTTCGATTGCAGTTCCGATATCGGGAGTTCGGGCGTATCCTCGATTGCGACGGTCCGAACATCACTGGGGATTTCCCACAAGAGCGAGCCGAGAAGCGTCGTCTTCCCGGCACCACGCGAGCCCGCGACCAGTGTCGCCGACCCACGTGCTGTGATCACGGAGAGAAACGCGGCAGCGTCGGGTGGGATCGTTCCGTTCTCGACGAGATCAACCAGTCGAAACGCCGATTCGTCGTGCGCCCGAAAGGTGAATCCAGTCCCGTTACTGACGGGATCGGTGACGCCAGCGACCCGAATCCGGCGACCGGCGACATCGGCCGTCGCATCGAGTGTCGGATCGGCCTGTGAAAACGCCCGCCCGCTCGAACGCCGAAACCGTGATGCGAGCGCTGAAACGCCTTTTTCAGTCAATCGAACGTTCGTGTTGAATATCTCACCACCACAGCGAACGCGAATTTGATTGTCGGTTACCGGCGCGGTGGCGAACGCGTCCGTGATGGCCGGATCGGCGAAACAATCGTCAAGCACGCCCAAGCCGCGAGTGTGTTTCGCAAGCGTGCTCGCAAGCGTTCCGACCGGCTGCTCATCGGACGCCACCGATCGAACCGCGCGTGCTGGCGCACGCGTACCGCCAGAAATCGCACCACGGGCGAGTCGGCGGTGAGCAGCCGCGAGAGTGTTCGTGGCGTCGGCGCTGAGACGGTGTTCTGCGGGTGTGAGATGGTACGTTCCGAGCGGATCGCCGCGATACTTCCGAACGATCGCACCGGTATCGAGTTCGTAGCGTTCTTGCAGTGTCGCCCCGGCCGGTGGACGGGTCGCGATACGCGAGTGTGCGACTGTCGGTCCCACATGCGGTCGGAGCGCCGTTTCGTAATCGGATCCCAGAAACGCCGATAATCCCGTTTCAGCGACGAGTCTGGCGAGCGCCCCACCCCGTCCGGCCGCGGTTTGCCCGGCACCGAGCGGATCCGTTCGTGCTCGATCGGCCAGTGCTTCATCACGGAATCCGACCGCGTCGGCAAAGCGGCCCGCTGCGACGAGCAATCCGGCGGCCGCATCCTCGTAGGCGCGCTCGAATCCGTTCGCACGGGTACAGACCGTCTCGACGTCTCTCCGTTGCAACACTTCGATGACGGTCCGTCGGCAGGCCGGCTCCTCAGTGAGTCGCCCTGCACCGGGACAGTCGGCGCTCTCGACGTGAAGTCGACCGGCTTCGAACGTCGGTTCACAGTTACATTCGGCGTCTGATGACAGCAGTCGGTCGAGCACGAGGGATCTGGCTTCGGGTTCGTATATAAACCCTCGGCGCGGGCGGTGTTCGTCTCATCACCCGTGTCTGCTAGAATCGTAGTATCAGCCGACCGTTTCAATTCCACCGGACGTCGTCAAAGCTGAATCGGGATCCGGCACATCGATCCAGATGTGTAGATCCCGGTACGCATTCTCCCGTGTGGGTGATTCCGGTGGGGAATCATCGTACAGTAAAAACGTGAGTCGAAGCTCTGAACCGGTCAGATCATCAGAGACCGTCAGTTCCCGTTCGTCGATCCACGTTTCGTTGTGTTCTAGCGCCACCGAGAAGTGATCCACTTGGTGACGTTCAATAACCGCGGCGTCCTCGTCGGAGTTCTCAACGCGCTGTAGCTGTACGATAACATCGTATTCAACCGATTCTTCCTCGTAATTCTCGATCCCGATGACGAGTGACTCAGGCTCATCAGGGGTGAACGCGTCCGGATATTCAGCCGCAACACGCTCGTTCTCATCGTTTTCGGACAGTACGTAGAATTCGGTATATCGCTCACCGTCCGGTGGTGAGAGAACGGCGAATCCGAACGTACCGACTGCAAAGAGTATCGCGACCACGAGGGCGATCGTTACAATAACTTCTCCGCGCGAATCCATTTCGGCGAGCGAACGTCTCGTTTCGTGAAGGCGGTCAGTCGGTGAGAGACGAAAGCGGTTCTCCGGCAAGAGGTTCGATCGGCGCTTTACCGCCAGTGCCACACAGAGTACGGTGAACGCACTGATCGCGAAAAAGACCGTAGAACTCGTAAACGCCAACGGCGAAAGCGTGACAACGAGTGCGAGGAGGGGAACGATCGCGAGGCTACACGCGAACGACAGCGCTAGCCGTTCCCAGATATCGATCGTGCGAGCTCCCTTGATGAGACTTCTGACCGATGATTGACCACGATACTTCAAGCGAGATCGTGTATCCGAGGAGACGGTTGGTGACTGACCGGCTTCCGGGAATAACGCGGCAACCAAGGCGTATCCGGGGATGAACAACACGAACACGAGACCGGTAACGACGCGGATCGGAGACTCACTCAGCGCGGAGTGAAAGACTGCGAAGTTCGCGAGCGCGATCACGAAGACGACAGCCAGTAGGTCGCTCGGCGGGCGTCGAACCCATCCGGGTAGGCCAGATTGTGTGGTCGTCACTGATACTCACCTCCTGTTGATGAATGTGTCTCTAGCTGCTCCCCCGCGTCAAACTTCGGACGTAACCCATCCCGTTCCAAACGGGTCGATTCTATCGAACGGCCCGATTCAATACTCCGCATGCCAATCTAATCGGCGAAGAGGTCTATGAGAATAGAGCCCCTTCTATGGCATAGGGGATCTCTTCTGGAGCATATAAACAACCTACCGGTTTGTACAAAACCCCTACTCAGGCAGTGAAACGGCCGAAAAAGTCGAAACAAACTCCATACTACCGACTTGATTGTCCATAACAATGCCTGCCTGCGGAAAAGCTGAGTCAGCAGACAATGATACGGAGTATTTGCGTTGTCGGACTCGGATACGTCGGCCTCCCGCTGGCTGTGGCTTTTGATGAGCGAGGGCACGACGTCGTCGGATTCGATATCGACCGATCCAAGATCGGGAAGCTGAACGATGGGATCGATCCGACGGATGACATCGGCGATGAGCGTATCAAAGATTCAACGATCGAGTTCACTGACGATGAGACAGCAATCGAGCGGGCGGACGTCGTTATTATCGCGTTACCGACCCCCGTAGACGATCTTAAAAACCCGAATCTCGAGTATATCGAAAGCGGCGGTGAGATGGTCGGACGACACATACGGGAGGGAGCGACAGTCGTCTTAGAGTCGACCGTCTATCCGGGGGCGACAAAGGAGATACTCGCTCCGGCGATCGAGCGAACGTCGGGGCTCAAAGCCGGTGAGGGGTTCTTTGTTGGATACTCACCGGAACGTCTCGTTCCGGGAGACGACGAACACGGCCTTCGAAACGTCGTGAAGATCGTCAGTGGGCAGAGCGAATCGGTCGCCGACGAGCTCGAAGCGCTGTACGAAACCGTCGTCGATGCGGGGATTCATCGAGCGCCGTCGATCGAGGCTGCCGAAGCCGCGAAATGTATCGAAAACATCCAACGCGATCTCAACATCGCGCTCGTCAACGAACTCGCGATCGCGTGTAACGCGATCGGGTTGGACACACATCACGTTCTCGAAGCCGCGCGCACGAAGTGGAACTTCCACGATTACCGACCCGGACTGGTCGGCGGCCACTGTATCCCCGTCGATCCGTTCTTTATGATCTACGAATCGAAACGCAACGGGTTCACCCCACAGCTCATCGAGAAAGCCCGCGAGATCAACGATTATCTGCCACAGCACGTCGGGACGGAGACGATCCGGCTCCTCACGGAGAACGGAAAAGCACCGAGCGAGAGCACGGCGCTGGTGCTCGGGCTGACCTACAAACCGAACGTCGACGACATCCGGACGTCTGCCGTCGACGGCGTCATCAAGAAGTTATTGAGTTTCAACGTCAACGTCATCGGATACGATCCACGAGCCGATCCCGACGCGTGCCGTGAGGAGTTCGAGATACCGATACAAGATCAGCTCTCGTTCGATGACGTCGACATCGTCGTGCTCGCGTCGGCTCACGACGAGTTGTTACGGATCGATTACGAGGACGTTGCGGCGAGGATGCGGCCGAATCCGGCACTCATCGATGTCCACGGTGAGCTCGACCGATCCAGACTGCAATCGAGCGACCTGCTGAGCTACAGGAGGATATAACCGTGTACAAAGACCACTCGGTCGGCGTCGTGGTCCCAGCGTACAACGAAGCCGGGCATATCGGAGATGTCATTCGTACGATGCCGAGCTACGTCGATCGAATCTATTTCGTCGACGATGCCTCGACTGACAGCACGTGGGAAGAAGCGCTCTCAGCCGCGCGTGAAGAATTCGAAACGTCGATCGATATTCTCGCCGAAGACGGGCTAACCGCGTTATCGGATGGCGGTACCGATGCGTTGTTGCGACGGGCAGAGCTACACCCGCGAGAGGGGAAGCTGCTTCCGATTCGACACCGCGAAAATCTCGGGGCCGGAGCCGCGATCAAAACCGGATATCTCGCTGCTCGCCGGGACGGAATGGATGTTACCGTCACGATGGACGGAGACGGCCAAATGGATCCGAAACACATGCCGAAGCTGTTGGACCCGATCGTCTCCGGGAGGGCTGATTACGCGAAAGGCAACCGGCTATTGTACAAAGAATACCGCGAGGATATGCCGCGGTTTCGCTTCTTCGGCAACTCGATTTTAAGCTTCCTGACGAAGATCGCGAGCGGGTACTGGAAGACGGTCGATCCGCAGAACGGGTACACAGCTATCTCCAGGGAAGCACTGGAGAAGGTCGGCGTCGAATCGATTTACGAGTACTACGCGTATCTCAACGACATCCTCGTCCGCCTCAACACCCAGGGAATGCGGGTTGCGGATGTCGCGATTCCCGCGAAATACGGCGACGAGCAATCGAGTATCCGGTATCCGACGTACATTCGCAAGGTCTCGGGAATGCTGCTGAGAGATTTCCTCTGGCGATTGAAGGTTCGATATCTCGTGTTGGATTTTCACCCACTCGCGCTGTTTTACCTGTTGGGAGCCGGCGTCGCAGGCGCCGGTGTATTCAGTATGGGGTGGGCGATCTATTCTACACTCGCACACGGGAGTTCGTTTTTCGTACCGGGCTCTTTGAGCCTCCTGGTGTTCGCGGTCGGGAGCATGTGCTTACTGTTCGCGATGGTGTTCGACATGCAGGCGAACGAAGGACAGGAGGTGCAGATCTATGAGTAAAGCGGCCGATGAACACACAGAGGACGCATCAACCCAGCGGCAAAACGGCAATCGAGCAGCAGGCCAGCGATTGTCTCGAACCGAGCCTCAACAGCCCTCCAAAAAGCAGTTCGCGCTCACGCTGGATCTGGAGAACGACTGGTATTTCGATGAACCGGGATACGACCACCTGACGTTCGAGTATATCGACGATTTCATCGAACTCATCGATCGGCTGTCCGTCCCGCTGAGTATCTTCGTCGTTGGCAAAACGCTCGAGCAGTATCCAGAGGTGATCGATCGGCTCGACACGGAACTGGACACCGAATTCCATCTCCATTCGTACCGACACGAACCGACGACCAATTCGTTTCGCGAAGAGCTCAAGTTGGGGAAAGAAGCGTTCAGAAACCACTTCGGTCACGATCCGATCGGATATCGTGAACCGTACGGAGACATCGACCCAGCGCAGTTTCCCGTGTTAGCCGACGAGGGGTTCCTGTTCGATTCGAGCGTCTTCCCGTCGTATCGCCCCGGGGTATACAGCAACTTAGACACCCCGCTTGAGCCATACGTCATCGAGGGCGTCCCCGACCTGTTAGAGATTCCACTCGGCGTCTTTCGAGGAGTTCGGATCCCGCTTTCGCAGAACTATCTCAAACTGTTCGGACGCTCGTTGATAGAGCTTTTGTCCGTCGCTCCGCTTCCGAACACGCTCGTATACAACGTTCACCTCCAAGATCTGTACCGGACGGACTCACACGAGAATCTCCCCGGGATGAAACGACGAATAATGGGTCGAAATCTCGATCGTTCCGTCGAGATTCTCGAAGAGAGCGTCGATCGGATCCGCTCGAAGGGGTATGAGCCGGCGAAGATCACCGATATTCACAGCTACCATCTCCATCTCAAACAATAAACAAATGAATGCGATCGTATCACACGGCGACGGCCAAGTCGATTCGACCGGTGATCAGGGAAGCGATAACGACGAGAGACAGACTGATCGACTCCTCGTTCTGGACGCGCACAAAAACGCATCGGTCGTTTTCGCTCGTGCGCTCTCGGAGAACGACGTAGAGATCATCGCCGGCGGATGGTCGAAACTCTCACCGGGAATGCTCTCTCGACACGTCGCCGGGCGGTTTCTCTATTCGAGCCCGCATCAGCAACCAGATCAGTTCATCGAAGAGTTGAGATCGCATCTACGAGCGAACAGTTATCTCGCCGTTATTCCGCTGGGCGATCTGACACACGTACTGCTTTCGAAGAACAAACGGCGCCTCGAAGCGACCGGTACAACGGTCGGAACAGAGAGTTGGGAGACGTTCGTTGCCGCGAACAACAAGAAATCTCTGGCGGAATTGATCGACACGCACTCAGTTACGGGACCGTACACGAGATCCCCGGAATCGAGAGACGATGTCGCAAAGATGAAAGACGAGTTCTCGTATCCGGTGGTGATCAAACCGCAGTATACGACCGTCCAGACCGAAGACGGAGCCTTCACGGAAGCCCGAATCAGTGACGAGAACTACGTCGAAGGCGCAGAGAAGCTCGTCGAACGGTATCGGTCGCTCGTCGAGGAGTACCCGTATCTCGCGACAAATCTGCCGATCATTCAAGAGGTGATCTCGGGAACGGTGATGGCGACATGTGGTGTTACGGAAAGCGGTGAGTTCATCGAGTATTTTCAAGAAGAACGACTTCGGATGTTTCCGGTCGACGGAGGATCGAGCGCACTCCGACAGGGTATTCATCACCCGGAGATGGCCGAAGACGCCCGAGAGCTCGTCGCCGCGTTGGACTGGACGGGACCGATCTACGTCGAGTTCGTTCACTCGCCGGACGGAAGCTGCTACGTGCTCGAAGTGAACGGACGGTACTGGGGTTCCGTCGGCTGTGCGGTCTGTGGCGGCGTGAACGTCCCGTTGCTTCATTACCGACAGCTCGGGGGTGTCGATAACCAGACAAATCAGGGATATCAGCTCGGGAAACAACAGCGCAGGCTGTTCTACACCGATATCAAGTGGCTTATGGCACAACTCGAATCCGGGAATATCGAGGCAGTAGTACCGTTTCTCAAATCGTTTTTCGAAGCGGATGACGATTTGCTCGTGCTCGACGATCCGCTACCCGTCGCCGGGGCGATGCTGTGGGCGGGAGAGGAGATACTTCTGGGTAACGGCCCGAGAGAGCCGCTCAACGACGCGGTTTCAAGGACGGCTTCGGACGTGCTGGAACGTCTCGGGGGGGCCAACGAATGACGGAAACCGTGTTCATCCTCGATGGTCGAGCGATCTCGGCGTTGGCGATCGCTCGTAGATTACACAAGAGGGGGCTAACGGTACACAGTGGTGAAGCGTTCAAACACAACATCACGGCCTATTCCGATGCGACCGCCGGTGCACACAGGTACCCATCGCCCGACGACGAACCGGACGCGTTCAAACGCTCCGTCTCGAGGCTCATCGAACGGAACCAGTTCGATTTCGTACTCCCGGTTCGCGATTCGACGACAAAACTCGTCGCCGAATTAGCTGACACACTGCCAGAAACGACGAACACGCTGCTCGATTCGCCCGAACAGATCGAACGGCTACAGGACAAAAAGCAGTTCGCGAAACTCGCCACACAGCACGGTATCCCGACTCCGAAGACGTACTTTCCGGAAGAGCAGGGACTCGACCACATCCAACGACACGCCGAATTTCCGGTGCTCGTCAAGCCGACGAACGCATCCGGGGCGCGAGGAATTCGACGGGTCGGAGGTCCGAACGAGTTACCGGAAGTGTATCGCCAAGCAGTACAAAGCGATGGCGACGTGATCGTTCAAGAGTTCGTCGATCACGCGGGCGGACATTACAGCATCGGAACGGTGTTCGATCGTGGAACACCGAAGGCGATCCACGCGTACGAGGAGTTGCTTCAGTATCCCGACAGCGGAGGTCCGGCGATTCGAGCGCGAAGCGTCGAGATCGATCCGTGGGTCCACGAGATGCTCGGCCTGTTAGAAGCAATCGAGTGGACTGGACCCGCCCACATGGACGTGTTGTTCGATCCGGACGATGAGACGTACAAACTGCTCGAGGTGAACCCGCGAATCTGGAGTTCGATCGCGTTGGCGATCGGGTCGGGCGTCGATATTCCTTCGACCATACTCGATATCGCAACGCAACGGGAACTCGAAACGTCGGACGCGTATCACACCGGCCAGATCTATCGGTGGGTGCTCCCGAACGAACTGCTTTGGGCGGTCGACGGGCGGAAGACGCCCGCCCGAATCAGGCGACTGCTCGAACGTGACGGCGACGCAACGACGTATAGCATCCTCTCCCGAGACGATCCGGGTGCGGTCGTCGGGACCACGCTGCAGAGTGCGAGATTCCTGTTGGACTCCGAAAAGCGGGCGGAGATCTTCGGGAGGGGATGGCGAGATGCGTGAGGGCGATCGAGCGGATGAGAAAGATACACAAGCAAACATGAACAATAATCGTAATCAGATCGACACCGGAAGCGACAGTATCTCACAACTAACCGATTCGGCGGTCGTTCGACAGAACGGCCACTCACGCCGCATGAACGACCAGAACTCGACGCGGAGGACTGATAAAACGGTGAGCGAAAGCATCGAACGTTCGAGCCAACTCAACGTATTGCAGATCGCGAGTTCGCAGATGGAATTCTACAAGGACCAAGTGAGAATTCTACGAGAGTTGGGCGTCACCTGTGACTCGCTTGCGTATCCA
>LKMJ01003283.1_pt1 | contig 15031 bp, 14 predicted proteins | sample 643391 | NCBI WGS metagenome assembly LKMJ01 (sample SAMN04112250, study PRJNA286221) | soda lake metagenome | biome: soda lake; feature: Kulunda Steppe; material: water; isolation source: sample PL-Br10 brine of Picturesque Lake | place: Russia: Kulunda steppe | collected 2010-07
ACACACACACACACACACACACACATACGCACACACCCCACACGCGCACGCGCACATGCACACGCACACGCGCACAAATTCACAATCAAACTCATGAACACAAACACATACACACACGCGCAAATCTACACATACTCATGCACATACAAACACAAATCTTCCACACAGGAAACAAGCAAAAAAAAGACATATGGACATATGCACATGTGCACATGTTCACGCTTACACATGCTTTCACTCAAACAAGTGCGTGCATGGATGCCACACATTTACATGTGTTACAGGAGACGTTTTAGAAAAGCATTTGTGCCTGTTGATCCTCTTCTCCAAAACATTTGCATGCATACTTTTGGGCGTTGATGAGCCTCTTTGCATGCAAGCAAATTGCGAAAATGGAGTGTTCACTGAGCAATTTCAGTCTGCATTGTATTTGGCAAACACAAAAAGATGCAGGGTAAGCATGATCAAGCTATGGACATCCTGCGTTCTGGCTTCAATCTGTTTCCCAACAAAGAAGGCCTCGACTTTGCCAGGTGAGAGTGGATGAGATCAAACAAAATTGGGTACCTGCACTGAATTTGACTTGAACTCTGGACTTTCATGACCACTCTCGACCTCCTGCTGTGTACTGAATTAACACCCTTGTGGGATCAAGGTCGGCGCAAAGTTTGACTTGACTATTGTTTCAACTATTGTTTCAACCTGCGTCGCATCTGCTTACCAATAACCCACTTGGAGCCCACATTGATAATGCTGGATCAATTTAGGAATATAGTATGCCTCTCGCCCAATTCAAGTTTGAGAAGGGGTGAAGCTTCTTGAACCTCTGATCATTTGCTTCACCTGACGAGAATCAAGCTCCATACTTATTCCTGCCTGCCGGTGTTTGACCTACTATTTAATTCATTGATAGGTCAAAGGGTTTCCAGCTGCCCCCTGCTGGCTGGACTGGTGACAGTCAGAATGCTCGGTATCCCTAGTCAGTCCCCCTAGCTGATCGGTTGATGGTGAAGCACCCACAATTGTCGACCGTGGACCACAATTCAGAATAAGCAAAACGCAAAGGCTTGCCACAATTTACATACGGATTCGGAATCAGCTAATGACACCTTTAGACTGTGGGCCCTCTAATCCAATATCTTTCATAAATGTATTATATCCTGAAAGCCGTATTGAAAAATGTAGAACAAGGAGAGAAACAAGCAATCTTGTGTCCAAGATTGCCTTGAGCCAAAGCTATATTGTTCACTTTTTATGCTTTAAGAATGTGTGCATTCAACGCTTTCTCAGTCAAGTCTGGATCCAAATACTTTCAAATTATTAGCGAATACCATGCATTTATTCTTTAAGGGGCCATGTGATTTAGTAGTTGAAGGTTGAATAAGATAATACATCTATTAATACCTGCCAAACCAGAGAGCAACTTTGCTGAAGCCCTAGGGCCTGCAACTACATCTAAATCAAGGAAGAGGAGCGGGAGTGTCTGAGAAACAAGAACACGGCTGCGGTATGCAGAAAGTTTACATAGAAGAACAAGCCGGCAACGAGCAAGGGTGAAATGAATTTCGGCCCTAGGCTTACAGAATGCTTTGTTGTGCCAGGGGTAAGTGTGAGACAAACGATACCCTGTTCCCCTGCTTTGCAGATTAATGGCCACTGCAGCTTCCATAGAGACTGATCGATGCAATTGGGTGAGTTGTCGTTGCAAGTCGCAAGTTGCGACCATGTTAATCTCGAATATATGAGGCAACTCAACAAATTGGTGACTGTCTGACGCGGAGGAAAGGAGTTTAAATGCCTGTGTTGTCACTTTGTGCAAAGGCAATGCTCAGTGTGCGAGAATCGTAAGGTTTTCCTCACCTGTGCCAATGCTGTCATGCACCACAGTCATCCTTTCTTGAATTTTGAGCGTACTGGCTGGGATATCTGGTTGCAGGATGATGTGCTAAGCTGCTCACGACAAGCAGCCTCTGCACTCCAGGCTAATGATGTCCGCTCCGACCCAGCAGCTGCATCTACCCTTTTCAACAGTGGATCAATGATGCTTCGAGCTTTGCTGCTGCTGGTAAGCTTCCGGCGCCCTATTCGTAAGGCTTTGTTTTATCCCCCAAATCATACACCAGAATTTTAGTGCCGAGTGTGAGTGCGCGCAAGCTTACCCCGTCACCTTAGTGGCTTGAGCAAAAGTGGGAGCATGTGCATTGATTTAGAATGTTTGTGCTGCATCAATAGTGGTTTTGGCTCCTATTGGCCCATGGGTTTGCCTAAGGGTTCAAAAAGCTCCTGTCTATCCAAGTCTGGCACGGCTTGTCCAGCAGCGGAGAAGGAACTTGCCATATGAGCCAATTGCGCAGCATCAAGGCTTGAGCTTGTTTGACCCTTCTCACAGGGGCAAGATTCTGAAGCCAAAACCGCCGCAGACACAACGGCTGAAGCGCTGGCAAGTACCTGCTTTGCCCATGACCACAACATGGATCCTGTAATTATTTTGCCTCTGCCAAGCTCCTATCAAGGCTGAGCGCTACTACTGCTGCTGCTGCTGCTGCTGGCAGCGATGGTGGTGGTGGTGGTGGTGGTGGTTCCTGCGTTGTTGTTGTTGTTGTTGTTGTTGTTGTTGCTGTTGTTGTTGTTGTTGTTGTTGTTGTTGTTGTTGGTGGTGGTGGTGGTGGTGGTGTTGGTGTTGGTGTTGGTGTTGTTGTTGGTGTTGGTGGTGGTGCATTTGCTGCTGCTACACAGCAAATCAGATCAATGTCAACATGCTCACCTGTGCAGGCTACACTTCAGCCTTCCTGCTCCACTGCTGGAGTGGCCTCCTTGGGCCTTCAACTGTCAAGCCGCCATGCTGCCGGTGTGTGTTTAAATCCACTGGGCAGAGCTCAATTTCAAATGCGTCCCCCACTGAAGCTGGTGGACATTGGTATGCTTAGTGCTGCCAACATCATGATAACAGTCCTTTTGCTGAAATTCAAAGGGCATTTCTGAGGAATGTTCCTCTACCTCTGCACAAGCTGTGCAGCAGGGTTCCAACTTTCGAACTGGAGCAGGTTCTGATGTCCCATGCCTGGCGTATTTATGCTGCATGCCTAAGCAACTGCAGCTACCTTAAGGTTTGCACCAAGACCTAGGGCTCTGCTGCATTGCTTTGCCACTCTCTTTGATCTAAACATCCCTACCTACTTGCCTACTTAACCATGGTAAGGCCACCGCAAGCATTAGCCACGCATGTACTGAACAGTCCTGTGAGGAGGTGCAGTGTGTCATGTCCGGCCTGGTTTGTGGTGTTGATCATGCTGGGAGACCACTCCTGGCAACTGAGCTGGCAACCAACGCAATGTTATGTGTGCAGCAAGCTGGGAGCCTGCCTTACAAGCCGCGGAGCAGCTCGTGTCTGCCAGCCAGCAGTGCCACGGTGCAGTGCAGCATGGGACACCCCCCCTAGGGTTGTCCAGGGCCTTTGCAGCGCTAGGGCAGTGGCATGCTGCCCAGCGGGGAGCTGGACCTGAGGCAGAGGCAGAGGCAAAAGCAGCATTTGAGCGTGGTGCCCAGTCAGGCCCAGAGACTTCCAGGTGGGCTGGCTTATGATTTATGCAGGTTAGGAAGCCCGCAGGTGCGTTTGTCATGCAGGGCAGGCCATGCCCTGCAGGCACAGCAATCAGGACATCTGAGTCTAGCCTGTTCCTGACAAAGGACTGTGTAATCGCATTGTGAATCACATGTTATGGTGGCCTTGCAAGCCCATAGAACATCCATGTCTTTGCAGGCGTTTTGTTTAAAGAATCCAGGGCTGGAGAATCCAGGGCTGGCATGACTTCCCATGCCTTTTTTGCTTGAGCACCCAGATACCCTGATGCAGCAACACTGTGAGCCTGCATCTCTGCGGTATGCGTGCAGGCCAAGGGACATGTTGCAGCCAGTTATGCGCCAGGATGCCTATGATGATTGTTATAACGTGCTGCTGCTATTCCTGCTGTAATGTTGCAGCTTTGAAGGCAGCTTAGAAGAGGCAGAGGCCAGGGCGGCGTGCCTGGTAGGGCAAGCAGGCATCGCAGCCAGGGCTTCAGAATGGGATCAGGCAGAGGATTGCCTGGGCAAGGCTTTGCAGGTGGCCGAAGGTGCGGAGCCTGCCAGGCAGGCTTGGAACTTGAAGGGGTGGACATGGGACTCACTGCCTGGCTGATAGCATCATCAAGGTTGAACACATTTGCATGCACGCACGCGCACGAAGACATGCACTCTCTTGTGTGCGTTTGCATGCAAGCGCATGTGATTGACCTTTACCTGGGCTTTTCCTGCACCAGCATACAGCTTGCCTTCGGGTATGGGGCTGCAGTGAGCACATCAGGGCCTGCCATCAACATATCTCTTATTGCATGCTTCTGTACTGCCCCTGCATGACCCAAACAACTTCTTGTCCATCTAAGCAGCAAATACAAAACAAGTGATAAACTTGTTCTAGTTGTGCTGAGCAAGGTGCGGCGTGATGAACAGTCTTACAATGCATGGAAAACAAATGCACACAAGTGGGAGGGGCAGCTTGACAATCACATCTTGGATGCCCAGAATAGGGCAGCTCAAGGGTCCGCATGGTCACAATCTGCAGGCATCAGCACCGACACACACCCAAGGGTAGTCCCCATACTCGCGCAGCTGGGCTATGTGTACTCGCGTTCAGCGCGTGTAACCTTTGCTGAAGGCCTGTACCGAGAGTGTGCTAAGATACTCAAGGTAGGTCATGAAACATGTGCACGATTGCTGGTGAGCTGCTTTTGCTGAAGGGTAACTAAGCAGGGATGCAACCACTATCTATCAGATTATCGCACACTATGGAGTGGCGGGCAGGTGTCTGACTAGTGCATGTGCAGAGCAAGTGTTTGTTCTGCTCGCAAGTGCCTATGGCAACTATTCGACTTCCCCCTGCGTGCACACATTGCACACAGCAGGCATCTTCACCAAGGATACCTGCTATGGGTGCATCCGATTTCTGCTAAAATTTTATACTCATGAGACACTCGAGATCAATGCGCTCTGTCTCCAGTTTACCTGCTTTATTTGTTTTTCATCATCTTTGTGTAGATTGATTTAGCGCGTGAAGCAACATGGCACCTCCAGCCACCACCCTTGCACGCAAATCTGGTAGCCATGCTGGCATGGCGATTCTACCAGCTCCTGGCAGTCATGCCAAACCGAGGTGAGCATCCAGGCACTTTTTTATGTCACCCCTTCTCATTCCATAGTTTTGGGAAGCTGAAGACTCAATGTGATCACTGTTGACAAAGTCTGTTCTTACTTGGCAAATGTTCAGTGCACAGGAATACCAGGCTTGCAAGAAATTTGACCTCTGGCAATTGAATGTGAAGCATCAAGTTGAATGCTTTGGGACAAACATACAGACGCTCTACGGATGCACACGAACCTCTGCAGCAGGATCTGCCTGGCTGTGTTTGCCTTGAGCCCAACCTTATAAAGAAGTGCCGGGTCGAATATGTGGAAGAATGCCTGACCCTGAGTAACTAAGCCAGGAGGTGTGCGTGTCTCTTTCATAACGTGCACCGACCTGGAAAAGCAGAAGATACCTTGGTGACTGCAACACCTGACCCAAGAAACAAGCTGCGAAGCCCACTGCTGGTTGGGACCTGCGTAGGGTCACCAGTGCAACGCAGTGCCGCTTGTGGGGGCTCCTGCCATCAAGGAGCTACGTGCAAGTCATCCAGCTACCATTATGAGGATTGAGTGCCGTCTATGAGGTTTTCAAGCCAGCACTCTGAGCTTGCACCCTGCCCGTAATTTCTGATCAACAGGTCATCCAACTATGCCGGTGGCAACCCACTGATTAGCGGAGTGTGTTCACCATGACCCATTTCCCTGCCCACTCCTTCGGGCAGGAACCCTTGTTGAACTCAACTTTATTACTGCCAAGCAGTGCTGTACAAATCCTTGCATCAGCCTTCATCTCTGAAGTCCTGCTGTTGCCTGCACCTACCCAGACAGGGGCAAGGCACTCTCCTACACAGCGGCGCGCTTTCTTGTGTAAAGCGCCAGATAAAGCTAATTCCGGAAGAATAGGTTCTTTAATACCTAATTTCAATCCGTCGTAAAAGGGTTGAAGTAACCCACCTATTCCGGAGGTCTGTGGCCCCATTCGACGTTTGAAGTGATGCCATAACTTGTCTTTCAAAGAGTGTTGTGAAAGATAAGCATTTGCTGCGCTCTACACACACATGAAACAAACACATGCATCACCACTCAATCCATCATGCACTTTCACTGTCGTCTTCCCTGTCGTAGGGGACCAGGCTACCACGTGTGGGCTTTAGTCAAACTGCTGTCCTCATGATTCCATTTGATTTCCATCTCATGTCCAGGGAGCGAGGCATCCCGGTGGGAGCAGCTGGCTCAAGCTACATGGGCCAATACAATTCCTGCAAGCAATGAGGACACCCTGAGTGCCACATTTGGAGGGCCCAAGCACTTGAGTGGGCAGGACCACGCAGGGGCAGGCATGGTGGTGGCGTTGCAATTTAGGCGTGGCCTGCCTGTCCATTTTGGCATGGGAGTCTGAGGGGGTAGGCGCCTGTGTGGCCAAGGAATCAGGTACCTGCTTGCTGCGCAGTGCTGAGTGTGCATGTATTCAGGTATCTACCTCAATAAGAAGGCTAGGGTAGAACAAGCTGATCCCTGGACATGCTGAAAGTGGCAGGGAGGGAGCCCAGGGCCTCTTGCGCGTGAGAGGAACATGAAGTGCAGTATTTCCCAGTAAGCACGGTGTAGTTTTTCATTCTTTCTTTCTTTTCTTCTTTCTTTTCATTACGCACGGTGTCTCTCTTTGTAACCCTTTCTTTCTTTCAGTGTCTCCTCCTTCAAAGCCAGGCTGGTTCAAGTTTAAGTTTGACCTTCAGCCAGGTAGTTTGACTGATCAGGTTGCTGGTGAACACCAGCCATCATATAAACATCCATAAGCTTTGAAATAAAACGATAGGAGCCAGGAAGCCAGGCTGGTTCTGTATACGCTCTCGTTGATATCATATGATATTCTGATACAGCCTGAGGTGCGACTGAGCATTGTGCATGCACTCTGGTGGCTGTCGCAGATTGCTCAAACTGGATCTCAGCATATGGAGTTAATCAATTGGAGACTGAGCTTGTCCTCTTTTCATTCTTTTCATTAAATTACATTAACTTTTGCCTTGAACTAAGTACAGCATGTAGACTTGTCTCGAGGTGGGGCACCTAGCGGGGCCCCTTAAAAGCATCAACTTATGCTTGACAGCAAACGTGGCATGCAGGTTTTGTTTGAACTGCTAAAGCATATAAGCAATGAGCATGAAGAAGCCTTCTAAAAAGGCAAGACCTTTTTCTCTGCCTGGGCTGGCAAACATCTAAACCAAACTGAACATAAATTCACTGTTAAATCCGGAACACATGCATTGATGGACCACTTTTACGATGGATCTTGTTTACAGACATTAACAAAACGGTGGTAAGACTTCTTTCCAGGGTGTAACATCCAATCACTATGAATAACATTGACATGGTATACCAGGCAAGCCAATAGAATACAGGAGAACAAGTGCAGAGTACATACTGGAATACATTCAAATTCATGAGACCGGGGTGGGGCTGCTAGCAGAGCTAGGCATTGAGAAGTGCGTGGCAATGATGATCGCAGGGTATAACAAACAAGACCATAGCAGGACGGAGCAGGAAGGAGCCGTGGTGTGTTCATCTAGCTTTTCGAATGATGCATTGGTGGTCTGACAGAAAGGAGATGGAACCGGGACTGAGCAATTTGGCATGCATGAGCCAGCCAGCCCAAGGGCAAGCATGAATTGTTACAGCAATTAGTGTACTTTCCAGCAGGCCCAACATACCAGCCGACCCGTCAGCTGCTACCCAGTCACAAGGAGCACCACCTACCCGGTTCACATATCTATGTCTTTTCCGTCTATGGCAGAGTCGTTTAAGGCGCAGCACACAAGGGCTTTGCCATGTCCTGTGTACGTGCGGATAGTCTCTCCGGTTGAAAGGTCCCACAAGCGTGCCATGTGGTCAGAAGAGGCTGTGACCAGGTAGGCAGCGTCCACAGAGAAAACGCAGTCCCACACCCACCTGCAAGCACAGCGCAGCAGCATGCAAGTGCGTGGGCTCACTGAGAGAGGAGCGACTCCGCCGTCCCAGCATGCCGTGTCTCAGCTGTACCCTGCCTGCCAGCAACGAGGGCCCACGTCATCTAAGAGAGGGGGATCAGCTCAACATACGTATCTATCACACATCCAGTGTGTGCTGCAGCCTGTCTAGTGTGCTCCAGTTTGTCAGTGTGCTCTAGTCTGTCTGATGTGCTCCAGTGCACCAATGTGCTCCCTTCCCCCGGCCAGGGTATTCATGCCCTCGGCATGAAAACCAGGCGGACTGGGAGGCCACTGATGCGTGGTCAGCTTTCTGCCCACTGTGGTGGACGCCCGAGTGCCACAAAATCCAGCCCTGGCTCGATGCACATTGCTCCACCCGCGGTCCGCCGGCCAACCCAGCAACAGCCGCACCCACATGACCCCCCTCCCAACCTGCAAGAGGCCCGCACGAGGTTTGCGCTCGAGCAGTCCCCTGCAAGCCATGCGCCCCTGCCCTCGCTACCCACTTGGCATGGCCGAGCAGCGTGCGGTCCAGCGTAAAGGTCTCCAAATTCCACAGCTTGATCGTCTTGTCTGCGCTCGTGGTGGCCAGCTGCTGGCTGTCGGGGGAAATGAGGCACTTCAGGATGTACGTGGGGTGGGCACGGAGCTTGTGCAGGGGCTCAAAGTGGGTGGTGTGCGTCCCACCTGCAGGATGAGAGTCGCGCACGACGGCGTGCAGAGGTTGGCTGGCTTGTGCACTCAGTGCACCACACAGCATACAGCTGCGCGGCTTGGGGCAGAACCTACCCGCACGTGCGGCAGCCATGTCATGCGCAGCTGCGCAGCGGCCAGGCCAGGGACACCGCACGCCACTTGATGGGCAGCAAGCTGGGTAGCAGGGTGGGCTTAACATCACGCATGCTCTTCAGAGGACAGCACATGCGCCTCCAAGTCAGGCACTTGCAAGGCAGACGCCACCTGCGCTGCGACCTCGGCGCTGTCCTAAAGCACACCCTGAGCGGATGCTCCCCCAGCGTGGCCATGTCCTGCCAAGCTACTTCCTACGTTGCACGCGCGCTCGCGCGGGCATCGGCGCCTACCTCGCATCATGCGCCAGACGTAGCAGGTGCCGTTGTTGTTGGCGGCCACGATCATCGTGCCATCCAAGGCAACCGTCAAAGAGCGCACAGGGGTGCCAATCTCTGGGACCAGTTCGCAGCTGCACGCGCTGGCAGTCAGGTCCCACACTCGGATATGTCCCGTCTGGTCTCCTGCAACAGGGCAGCGGTGGGAGGGCGCGCGCGTGCAACCACGGGCGAGGCCGTGCGCATGGTGTGCATGGCTGGGAGATGGGACTGCTGTGTCAGCACTGGGCTTGCAGATGGTGAGGCCTGTGCGGTGCTGCGGGATGCGCGGTTTGTGCTGTACAGCCGCGCAGGGCTTATCATTGTGCATTTGCATTTCCAATCACGAAAGGCCCCTCGTGCCCGCAGCAAAGCACACCTTGACAGGGCCTGGGCCTGCAAGGCATTGTAAAGTCCGACAATAATTTGATTGGGGTGCATGCCCATGAAGCAGGGTTTGCTGAAGGGCAAGAGGGGCACTGGGGCCGCAGCAAGCGCCAGACCAGCTTGATGCCTGTGTGATGGTGCAGTGTGCATGCAGAAGCACATGCACGGAGCTGCTGGTGGGCTGTCTTATCAACCATCGGGCAGTGGCCCTGTCATACCGCCAACAGACCTGAGATGAGCTCGCCCTGGTTGGGGTGGAGCTGCACAGAGTTGACTGCTGCCCTGCTCTCGTATGAGCGCTGGCACCCGGGCGCCCGCAAGTCCCAGATGCGCACTGTGCCGTCCTCACCGCCTGGAGGATAGTGCATATAAGGCACGAGGGTGTGGGGTGCAAGCGTCTTACCACCCTCAGAGCACCCTGAGCCAACAAGATCATGAGCATGGCTGGGGGGCAAGGAGGACTGCTGGGTCGCACCTCGCCACGCTCGTCTCTCTCTACCACAAGCACAGCGTGCTAAAGTGGAATGGTTGCATTTGTTCAGTCTCAAGTGAGATTTGTGCAGGAGGACTGCACTCGACTGGCTCGCCCCCCTGCCGTGCTTGCACTGGCTCACTGAGCGCTGTGGCTGTGTCAGACCAGCTGCATTGCCTGCCAACCCACCTGAGTACATCCATTTGGTGTCCTTCTGGAAACCTAGGGCGGTCACATTTCCGTTGTGACCCTCAAAGCTGTTTATGGGCTGTGGGTCGTTGGAGTTGACATCATAGATACGAATCTGCGAGTTCCCGGCTGCGGCTATCTGCGTTTTATCCGCTGTAATTTCGAGCTTGTTCACCTGGGACAACAAGTGGATGGTCACGGGGTCATCCCTGGCATCACCATCAACATGTCAGTGAGCTTGGCAGGCCTTGATGATTGGTGATTGACAGATTGATGGATTTCAAGTGCAACAGGTCCTGGACGAATGAGCAGCAAGTTGCAGGCTCAAATGTGCCCGCTCATGTTTGCTGCACGCCTTCCCCATTTTGCGCACACACACACGCACCTGGCTGTCTGGAAACTGCAAAGTCCTGTAACATATGCCTGATGTTGCCTCCCAGAACTTAATGGTGTGATCATAGCCCGCGGTAGCAAGCACGACCGCTGATGTCATGGTGCTGCCGGGGTCATCCGGCTAAATCCATTACTTGGTTTCCGATGCACTATTCATAATTATTTTGTACATCAAATCTGTCAAATAAATTCATGTCAAGCTAGTCTGATCTGATTTAATTATAGTTACGTGTGAGGCACGTTCGTTCCATACTCGTGAAGCAGCGTCGACGGTGTGATCGAGAGCGAATACTTATTTCACAACACAAGTAGTATTTCACACACAGAGCAACAAAGATGAAAATGTTGAAGAAGTGAGGGCAACAAGAAAAGAAAATTAAAATCCACACTGTAGACTGAAGTGCGTTCCTTGGGGCAGCACAAGGGTGTAAAAACTGAACTGGGAGTCAATTGGTCTTCAATTTAGATAATGTTGATGCATACTAGAGGTATGCGCAAAAAGCCTATTCCGTCTAATGCTCATAAACTCAGCAATTTGCATCCAAGCATTGACATTCAAACTTAGCCATCAGAGATATGCGATGCCTGGGCAAAATATTCCTGACCGGTTGTGAGCATCAAGGATACCTTGAGAGCGCACGCAACATCACTGGAATCTTTCCAAGGATGCCTTCAAGCGTTGCTCCAGAGGCGCTGCAGCGTTCTTGCTGTGAGCATGCTGCAAGGCCAGACGCCTCTCTGCCAGGCGCAACTGATGCTGGAACTCCTGGTTCCGCTGCATCTCAGGCACCAAGCCAATACTATTACTGAGGCCCTCGTCAGGACTTAAGCTGGTATTCATCTTAAACTTGCCGGCAATGTCCTTAATGCGCTGGTGCATGTCTGCCCTGTGCCTCGCCTGGGGTTGTTGCGAAGAGGTGGAGGTGGTCGCTGGCGTTTGCTGGGCTTCACTGGTGGTTGCCGAGTCCAGGGTCGTGGGCTGTGGACTCCCTGACGCAGGTGTTGGCTGGTTGTCTGGCAAGAGGCAGGGAGATGCAGGTAGCTTGAGCTCATGCAAGCAAGAGGGGTTAGATCCCACAACATGGAAGCAAGCTATCAACACCTGTGGCCAGGTTGCACTGGCTGTTATGGAGGCTCCTGTATGAGCAGTGAGCGCTCCGGGCAGCTGCCTGGCCACTCAAGGCACAGGAGCATAGAGCATACACAGCTGCCAGCGAGGGGCTCTTTCCAGATATCATTTTGTGCTTTAAAACAATTATGATAAAATAAAGAGAAATCCTACTTTGCTAATCCTCGGCTGGTTTTTTGTGTTGCCGACCCACTGCATGGGAGGCATCGCAGGACTTAAATATCATGAACAGTTGCAAGAAAAGAACAATCAAATCTAGTTGTGTTTGAATAGGTGTGGGCTGTCGGTCAACTTTACAAATGTTGGCACTGTAGCATCAGAGCCTATGGATGCCTCATCTGATGAGGACGACTTGGCTGGATTTCTTAAAGGTATGTGCTCATGATTGTCACGCACGAGCACGCTTGGTCTCACCTTCAGAAGGGCAAGCAGCTCGCCCACTCGCGCTGCGGTTTCGAAGCTGATCAGTTGCATGCATTTGAAGGGCAAGCTCTCAAGGACCTCGCAAATTCCTTGGATTTCAAAAAACCTGCTCATGTACACACATGGAGCTCCAGAGGAGTGCTAGCAAAGGCAATGCACTCGAAGCGTAGGATTTGCTGCTTTTTTTGTGCAACGCTCCGTTATCACACATGAAGCAAATTTCACAAAAGGCAAGGTATACCTTCTCAAATAAGACATTTAGATCTGAGAAAGTGGTGCGGTGTTTTGATGACGTGGCGGGAAACACCTGTGTGCACTTGAGGCTTGGGACAGGCTCAATTGTTCCAGTGTTCTCCTGCGTACATGCACCCAGCACACTGTTTTTGCCTGCGTCCCCACTTGAGTGCACTCCTCAGATGTGCAGCAGCAGGGCAGCTGGTGCAGCAGCGTTTGGGTAACGCACGTGTGTGCTGACCACATTTACTTCTGCCTCTGCTTTGAATGTGCCTTAGGGCTGAAGTCCAAGTATGCTGGACTGTTTCCTCCCGGTGCGCTCGTCCCTGATGATGACTTCTTCCAACTGGCGGGTGCGCTCCACGCTGGGTCAGCGCAGTCAGTCAAGCCCACTCACAAGATGCCTTGTCGGTGCACGCAAATGGCTACAGTCTGTGACTGCTTTGCGCGACCTGTACCTCATTCGTGCCTACTCACGTGTCAGACACCAATATGGAAGGGGGGTCTGCGCACGCACAAGCATGCACCTCCCCCCACACACTCATACACATATACTGGCAGAGTGATGCCGCTCCTTTGTTGACTCGTTTTGTCACTGCAGGCCAAGAGGAAAGCAGCAGCGGCGGCCCCATCTCGCGGACGCAGCAAAGGGCTGAAGCAGGCATTGGCGCAGGAGGAGGGGGCGGAGTAGACAGTGCTGGCCATGCCCAGGGAAGCAGCAGCAGCATCACGCGTGGCGATGGCTCAGCAGATTTAGGTTCGAGGGCCTCAGGGCAGGCGGCGCTACCTCCTTTACCTGCACCAGCGGAGCTCCAGCCCACTGTGTCCAACCTGCCAGCCTCCCCGCCAGGCCCCCCGCAAGGTCGACCAGCCGCCAGCTCATCCGCGGAACTGCAGCCACAGCTGCAGCAGCAGGGCCCTGCTGCGGCACAGCTGCAGAGGCTGGACGGGCCCCCTGACGACCAGCTGGCCAGCATCCTGGCCGAGCACACGCAGTCGTGGCAGGCGGACGTGCAGGCCGCCCTACTCAGCACGCAGTTCTTGCACGCAGGCAGCCTGCTTGGCCTCGCGCCGGTTGCACCTGCAAGCACGTGCAACGGCAGGGAGGGCATGCTGCATGGGCACACAGTTCTAGGCTACATTCAGCAGCAGCAAGCGGTAGAAGGCCTCTGCCCGCATGACAGCAGACCAGAGGCGCTGCAAGCAGTGAATGATGGCAGTGCTGCTGCCGGTCTCCTCAGGCCGGCCACAGATCACCAGCATCGGCAACGGCATCAGCAGCAGGGGCAGGGGCAGGAGCAGCTGCAGGAAGGCACGCAGCCCCAGGTGCAGGAGCAGCTGCAGGAAGGCATACAGCCCCAGGTGCAGGAGCAGCTGCAGGAAGGCGCGCAGCCCCCGGTGCAGGAGCAGCTGCAGGAAGGCACGCAGCCCCCGGTGCAGGAGCAGCTGCAGGAAGGCACGCAGCCCCAGGTGCAGGAGCAGCTGCAGGAAGGCACGCAGCCCCAGGTGCAGGAGCAGCTGCAGGAAGGCACGCAGCCCCAGGTGCAGGAGCAGCTGCAGGAAGGCGCGCAGCCCCAGGTGCAGGGACAGCTGGAGCCAAAATCAGGGTATGGGCGGCCAATGGCACCCCAGCGCGCTGTGAGTGAGGACCAAACACTTTGTGAGCATGCGAGGGGTGAGGGCCAGCTGCTGGGCGCCCCGCTGCCCCACAGCAACAAGCGCAGCGCGCCGCCTGAGGGCGGCAGCAGCCGCAGGCGCAAGTGGGAAGATGGCGCGTCCCCCACGGCTGCGCCCTCCCCAACCGCAGTGGAGCAGTGCCCTGCGGGCAATGTCGCCCCAGCCCCAGAATGCGAGGGCGGAGGGGACGCGCACTCGTGCGGGGACCTTGCCTCCCTGTTGCCTGCTCCGTGCACTGATGGCCTTCAGCCATGTGAGGCTGGGGCAACAGGGGAAACCAGCAGCGCTGGCAGCAGCAGGGTGCTGTGGCCCGCCGGACAGCCGGCGCAAGTATGGCAAGCGGCTGCAGGGGCAGGAGCGGGAGCAGGAGCAGAGGAGGAAGAGGGGGGGGATGGGCAGGTGCGCTGTAACGTGGATCCGCCTCTGGCCAGGCACGGCACTTGGGCCGTGCAGCAGCAGCAGCAGCAGCAGCAGCAGCAGCAGGAGCAGCAGCAGCAGGCGGGTGATTGGATGGGCGAGCAGCAGGCGCAGCTGCCGCTGCAGCGGCAGCGCTGGGAGGGCGAGGGTGGGGCCGGGGGGCCTCTGGATCAGGAGCAGGGCAGCGGGCAGTGGGAGGGGGCTATTGGGGAGGGCAGTGCATATCACAGCCTGAGCCACAGCTTTGATGAGAGCCGCTACCAGAGCGCGGACGAGCACAGCCGCGCGCACAGCCGGGGCCGCGGGAGTCGGGATGGTGGAGTGGATTGGGGCGGGCGCCGTGGGGATGAGGGTGTGGGTGGGAGCGACAGTGGCGGGGAGGGCATGGATGTAACGGGTGTGGGGCAAGAGGGGCGGGGCAGGGAGGAGCGAGGCGAAGAGTCCGAGGGTGGAGGTCGTGTTTATGGGGGAGATGGCT
>LKMJ01003284.1_pt1 | contig 15026 bp, 20 predicted proteins | sample 643391 | NCBI WGS metagenome assembly LKMJ01 (sample SAMN04112250, study PRJNA286221) | soda lake metagenome | biome: soda lake; feature: Kulunda Steppe; material: water; isolation source: sample PL-Br10 brine of Picturesque Lake | place: Russia: Kulunda steppe | collected 2010-07
AGATGCGTGATATCATCCGCGAGGAGAACGACCGCGGCACCACCGTGTTCTTCTCCAGTCACGTGATGGAGCAGGTCGAAGCGGTCTGTGACCGAGTTGCCATCATCAACCGCGGGAAACTCGTGGCCGTGGACTCCGTCGACGGGCTGCGTGAAGCCAGCGGGTCTGGCGAGACGTTGATTCTCCAACTGGCGACGCTCTCCGATGAGATTCTCGAAGAAATAACCACTGTGGAAGGCGTCGAATACGCGACTATCGACGACGGACGAGTGCGCGTCACACTCGGTGACCGTCCGAAGTTCCGCGTGTTGGAGGAGATTGACGATATTACCACCATCGAGGACTTCTCCGTCGTGACCTCGTCGCTCGGGGACCTGTTCATCCAGTATACGAGCGAACAGCAGGAGGTGCGAGCATGAGCACTACGAACGGGAGCACCGGACGGGTTCTCGCCGTCGCGAAGAAAGATTACAGGGACGCTTCCCAGTCACGTGCGCTGTGGGCCCTCGTGGCTGTGTTCGTCCTCTTGACGACTATTTCGGCGTACGTATTCGTCGAAGCCCCGGAGTTGATGGGTGCGCCCGAGGACCCCACCTTTGAAGGACTGCTCTTTTTCACTGCGGCAGGAACCGCACTGTTCGTGCCGCTGGCAGCCATCATCGTCTGCTACAAGTCACTGGCTGGCGAGCGGGAACTCGGGAGCATCAAGGTCATCATGTCGCTACCGACGACCCGCGGTGACGTCTTCTTCGGCAAGGTCCTGGGCCGTGCCGCGGTCATCACGACCGCACTCGGGGTCGGTCTCGTCCTCGGTGTCGGGTTCGGGGCAGCACTACTCGGGTCGATCGGTATCGGTGCCACGCTGGTCTTTCTGGTCGTAACTGTGCTCTTCGCGGCCGTGTACACGGGAATCATCGTCAGTCTGTCCGCGATGACCGGGTCGACAGTCAAGGCGACCACCTACGCACTCGGTTTCTTCGTCGTCTTCGAACTGCTCTGGGACGTCGTCCCACTGGGTATCTTGTACGTCGTTGAAGGGTTTAGCCTGCCCACGCAACTCCCAGACTGGTTCATGACGCTGATGATGGTCTCGCCAGCGACGGCGTACTTCTCGGCGGTGGACGCACTCCTTCCAGAGACGGCTAACGGACCGGACGAGACCGGCGTCACCGTTGACGTGAACGGGGAGTATGGTGACGTATTTTACGCAAGTGCTGAGATGGGTATCGTCTTCCTTGCCCTCTGGCTCGTCGTGCCACTCGCCATCGGCTACTATCGGTTCACCCGAGCAGACCTCTAACTCCGTCGGAACTGTTGCTCGACGGTCCTGCAGGCAGATTTATGCACTCACTCGGAGAGTAGTAACATATGTCTGACAACCTCGTTGGTCGGTTCACCACAGGAGGCCTCATCGTCATCATCGGAGTGTTGTTGCTGTTGACGACCACTGACGTAATCGAGATGACGACTGTCTGGGAGTGGGTCCCTCTGATTTTCGTCTTGCTCGGGGTCTGGGCGCTGGTCTGGAGCGAGTTCCGGAACCTCGTGGGGCCAGTGATGGTCATCGCCATCGCGGGAGCGTTCTTGCTTCGTAACCTCGGGCTGCTCCCCGACGGGACGATTTCGACCTGGTGGCCGCTGTTCGTCGTGTTGTTCGGCGTCTTGCTCATGGTCAACCGCTCACGACGTCGACAGCGCGTCCGTCTCGAAGGAGTCGGAACAGCCAGCGAGACGGTCGCTATAGCGATATTCGGGAGCGACGAGCGCCGCCTGCGAACCGAGCAGTTCACCGGCGGAGAAATCGTCTCCCTCTTCGGGGGCGCAATCATCGACCTGCGGGACGCAGACGTCAGAGCGAGGCCTGCAGTCATCGAAGCGGTCGCAATCTTCGGCGACGCCGAAATCCGGGTCCCCCCGGAGTGGGATGTCCGACTAGAGACGCTCAATCTCCTCGGCGATACGACCGACCGGCGACCAGAACCCGGCGAGCCACGACCGTCGGGCGAGCGACCACATCTCATCGTCACCGGCCTTTCCCTGTTCGGTGATATCGACATCCGCGATTGAATCATAGACGTTAGACGAGATGCCTCTCTCCGCCCGAGTGACGTGGGATCGTGTCGCACTGGGGGGCAGTCCTCTGTTAACTGACGAGGATACCATCACTGCAGTCGTTCACGAGCCGTCTAGCGACCGCTCAAGTACCACCCAACACTGCCACCTGGAACGCATATTTCACGGCCGGCTGAACACCTCCGGTCGAGTCGACAGCCCCTGCACGAGAACGGGCCGGGAGTAGTGATGCACCAGGCCCCATCTACGCGAGGATTTTGTTCTCCGGTCCGGAGAATCAACACCCCCTTACATACCCTTACGGAGCATTAGATGTAGTATGGTTTCTAAAATAACCATTTTCGAAGGACATTTCGACGGCGCACAGTTCGGCCCAGCATCGATCGGAGCCGAGGACGAAGCCGACAAAGCGAGTGACACCGAAGCGATCGAAGAGCGAAGTCCGCGGCGTCCCGGAGGACGACGAATGCTCAGTATCGGCATCGTTTCGACAACACTCCTCGCCGTGATTGTGGTCCTCCGTCGTTTCCGGAACAAGTCAAGAGGGGACGATCAGCTGTCAGTCGAAATCGAGGAGGCCGCAGAACAGAAGGCTCCTGCTGAATAGTACTCGGACGCTACCTTTCTACATGTACGACAACATCCTCGTCGCGACCGATGGCAGCGAGCACGCGACTACAGCGGTCGAACACGCCGTTGAAGTTGCGGACAGATACGACGCAACAGTACACGCCCTGTACGTGATGGAAACGCGGACCGAATACGACAACGCAATGTTCAGTCGGGACGAAATCCGTGAGCACCTTCGGGAGATCGCCGATGACGCCCTCGACGACGTGGAACGACTCGCCGACCAGCGCGACCTCACAGTTGTGCGGACCATCGAGGAGGGAATCCCGCCGGAGACCATTCTTGAGTACGTCGACCGGAACGACATCGACTTCGTCTTCATGGGGGAGCAAGGTCGGTCCGCATTCAAGACAATCTTGCTTGGAAGTACTGTCGAGAGGGTCCTTCACGAAACAGACGTTCCTGTCGCAGTCGTCTGACCGTCCCCACAATCCGTGTTGGAATGGTATCAGGTCGATGCGGAGTCCGCAAAAATCCGCTCCGGTCGGAGAAACCAGACGATTACCACTCCGGTCGGACCGATCATGTGGAGGAATTGCGAAACTGCGTTGTCGAGGATGCCGTTACATTTGAACTGGTTGATGATTCTGAGCGGAAAGGCTCAGTCGCCGAACTACAGGCCCAGGCTGATCGACTCCAGATGGATGATCCAGAGTATCGCAAAGAGTTGGGCTACTGGATCGGGGCTGGCGCGCTCGGAGATTCCTGGCTCAAGGCACGGATTGGGCAGGTGGTCGTCACCTACCTCGATATTGGAGACCGCGAAGCGAAACGGAACTCAAAATTAATCCAGAGCGCCCCCGTCGTCGGCGTACTCACGACCGAGTCGGATGCACCATCAGCACGATTTGAGACCGGTCAGGTCTTCGAGCGCATGGCTCTGGCCGCGACCGCCGAGGGGATCGTCGTCCATCCGATGAATCAGATTCTGGAACGCTCCGAGATGCGCAAGGAACTGACTTGCCTGCTCGACGGAGACGACAAATTACCGCAACACCTGTTCCGCCTTGGATATCCTCAAGAAGAGCAAGACCACACCCCTTAATGGCCGCTGGAAGCGTTCCTCGTCGAACAAACGTAGGTTCGGAATCGTTCTGCCTCGGCGTGTGACGTGGATACTGTATGAGAAAACATATACGATAGTGGTATTCTGTTCACAGTATGAATCGGCGTCAGTTCCTTGCTGTGGGTGGTGCTGGCGTTGGGGGTTGTCTTGGTGGCTGTCTGAGTGCTCCGACTACAGGTCAACGGGTTGTGTCAATCGAGGATGGGTCCGACAGGTATCACGACGGGACGGGAGTCCACTTCGAACTCGAACTGGTGTCGAACGCCTGGCACGAGGACGACTTTCCAGAGTTTGCTGTCACAGTCTCCAACAACGGTGAGATGGCAGTGTATCTGCGTGGGTGGTGGGAGATACTGTTTGAGGGTGGACCCAGCGAACCGCTGGGACTCGGTATGATTAGCGAGGACGAGGCGATGGCGATGAAAAACGGAGACGCTGAGGATATCAGCACAGAGGGCTGTTTGACCGTCGACTCTAGGTTCTCGCAATTAGGCGGTGATGAGGAACTGTTAGAACCGACGGAGCAACGGGCAGACAGTGCGTATCTCATCGGTTCTCACCAACACTTCGATAGTAATTGCATCCCTCCCGGCGAATACACGCTAACCCAGTCGTATCAACTCCAGAAACTGGATACCGCAAACGCGGAAGAAGCAGATTCTTCTGACGCATATTCGCTAGACTGGACTGTCGTACTCGACATTATCGAGTAAGCAACGCAGAATTCCCGTGGTCGTTCGTCGAAACGAGTCGGCGTGTGCAAGACGGTAGGCGCATATTCAGCACCTTCGGTCGATATAGAAAGAATCCTGTGCTAGTGACTGCTGTGACTCTTTACGGCCGGACGAACACAGATTGATCGGTTCGCGTCCCGAAACATCCGATATTTCGGGGGGATGCTGAAAATAATCACAGCAGCCACTATGAGTGCCAAGATCCTCGATGTTCCAGTTCCATTAGATTGGCGAGGTGACCGTCCCGAAGTAGACCTGCCAGGCGAGTGCTGACTTCGCGACCAGACTCAACAAGATGTACATCTTCTCGCCGAACAGGTACTCCTGCCAGCGCCACACTTCTCGGTACTGGAGAACCATGTTCACGGCAAAGAGGTTGAAGAACACGAAAATGGAGAGGTAGATGTAGATGACGAAGTCGGGAACCTCGCCGCCACTCCCGACGATAGACCCCACGATGGAGATGCCGATGACAATCCAGGGGATGATACCAGCAATGACGCCGATGTTGTACGCCGTCCAGTCCGTCGAACTCGTTGTCTGGTTGTGCAGCTCCATCATCAGGCCCATGAGATTCATGATGGCCACCAGACCGAAGAGCGCCACGAGGGTTCCGAGGTCCCAGATTCCCGCGAGCATGGCGATGACGACGATCATCAACGATGCGCTCACGGCGTACTCGTACCAGCGATACGGGTTCATCCCCCGTGACAGATACTCGACGTACTTTGTGTATCGGACCGTGGCGATGAGCGCGTGTGCCAGCGCCGAGAGGAACAGAAATCCTGCCACTAGCAACGCCAGTTCGAGTTCGACCCACTGAACCGCGATTGGTGCAATTGTTTCGGTTTCAATGTCGAACTCGTAACGCGTTCGAGTAACCGGCCACAGTACCGGCTCTGCCAGGACTACCATCAACACCCCCTGAATACCGTGCAGGAATGCCATAGCGACGTTCCAGTTACGGAGCCGACGGAACCGAGGCGCAGACGTGGGTACATCTGCCTGTTCCGCCGACGCTTTCACCACCGACTCTCCACTGGAGGCCCTATTAGTTGACATATGCCCGAGTACGTACCCATACGTCAAGAGTAGCAACTCGTTATTGACTCCTTGCAGAACTTCTTAACTCCATTACTGGTCGCAATCGACATCAGTTCCAACAAGCCGTCTCCGCAGTAACCAGGATGGAAAGGGAGAGTAATCGTTTGCTTCCAGGTGTGGTAGTAGTACGTCGTCCGGGTACGATTGCCGGGACCCTTGATTTACCTTGCCTGAAGGAGCCACCGACGGCGGCGACCGATGCAATTCAGGACCACGAACGACCCGACACCAAGCACGCTGAAAAGGAGGAGGCTGGGAACGAGAAAGTCGTCGAACGGTGTACCCTCGAGCCACGCCACGTCCAGGTCCAGCAGTTCTCCTGACGGGTGTGTCCCGTATATCCTCGGACGATGCGGCCCCGTCACGTTCGAAGATGGGAAGCTTCGAAACCACATGCTCTCCGTCGCCCAGTAAGATATCTGCCAGTCGTCAATCCCCACGATAAGTTTATCTCGATAATCTTGGGATGCTAGTATATGTCCAACACCACTCGATCAAATCAGCTACTGGTCCTTTTCGTCGGCACAGTCCTCGTGGTGAGTCTCTTTTCAGGCGTCGCGACGGCACAGTCGGGCGTCGGTGGAACAGTGACGGTCGAGAGCGGGGAGACCGTCTCAAGCGTTAGCGGCGTGTACGGGACGATCATCGTCGAGGGGACGGTAACGGGAGACGTCTCTGGGCTCGCTGGCGATATCGTAATCCGTGAAGGTGGTGTAGTCGAGGGGGACATCGAAGCCGCTGCGGGGAACATCCGTATCGCAGGTACTGTCGGCGGTAGCGTCTCGACTGGTGCCGGGTCGATTCACCTCACCGAGACGGGCGTGATCGAAGGAGAGTTCCGGGTCGGTGCAGGTAGCGTCCGTATTGACGGAACCATCGGCGGTGATGCCCAAATCGGTGCCGACACGATCAGACTCGGGGACGAGGCCTCTATCGGTGGCTCACTGAGATACGATGGCGATCTCCAGGGAAATCGTGATGCCGTCCAGGGTGACATCACGAGAGACCGGTCGCTGGGCCCCACGCTCTTGACCGACCTCGAACCCGTTGCTGCGTGGATATTCGCCATCAACGCCTTCATCCTGAACTTCCTCCTCGGAGCGCTGTTGCTGGGGCTGTTTCCAGCATTCTCCGACCGTGTCGCAGACCGCGTCGCGACCGACCCTGCCAGGAGTGGACTCGTCGGATTCGGTGTGTTCGTCGGCACTCCGATCATCCTCGTCGCCGTCGCCATCACTGTCATCGGCATCCCCATTTCGATTGCCGGGTTGTTCGCGTTCCTGTTGATTATCTGGATTGGGACCGTTTACGGTCGGTTCGCCGTCGGTGCCTGGCTGCTCTCGCTGGCCGACATTCACAACCGCTGGGCCGCACTTCTCGTCGGTCTGTTGCTCGCGGTCGTCCTCTGGCAGATACCGTTCCTGGGTGGCCTGCTCAACTTCGTTATCACGCTCCTTGGTCTCGGGGCGCTCGTCCTCGGGCTTGTTTCCCGCCGCCGTCGAGTGACGACAACTGCCGGGCCGACGACACCCGAGGAATCACCGGTGGATTAACTCGTCCAGGCTAACCAGCGGTAGCTTCTTTGAATTGGGCCGACCCTTCTGACAAGATCAGGAATACCGAATGACTACGCCGGGACCGATAGAATAGAGTAATTCTCCACAGTAGAGAACGGTCAACAGAGTATATTCGTACTCCAGACGTTTGTTCAGACATGCCAAAGAGTCTATCCTCAATCACCGAGGGGTGGTCACTGTCCCGTTCGTTACCTGCGTATGTACAGATCGGGACTGCTGCACTCGGGACGCTCGTCCTTCTGTGGGGGCTGTACGGGCTCATCTTCGTCTTCGGGACGATGCCCGGAAGCGAGAGCGGTTTCGCCGAGGGGCTTGCGCTCATTATCTTCGGGTTGTACACTCTGTCAGGGTTCGTTATCCTTTCAGTCGGATTGTTGATTCCGCAGGGCGACGCGAGCGGGATCCAGTTCACGCCACGCCAGCGGAAACTCCTCGGGTACGGCGTGGTCGCACCTATCGTAAGCGTCGTTCTCGTTCCGGTCTGGATCCAGCTCGGTTCACCACTGCCCGACCCAGTGGAGATGGTGGGCCTGGCAGGACTCCTCGTATTGCTCGTCAGTGGCCCACTCGCGACCCTGGTCGCTATCGGCTCGAAACTCCGCGCCTGGAGAGGGTAAGATGAGAGGACGTCGATTGCTCCGGGTTCTCCTCGCCACTGTTCGCTCCTCACGTCCGTTCACCGGAAGAACGTGTTCTTCCGAGCTACTGGAAAATCGAAGATTTTCCGTGTGACGAGAGACCTCGTCTCTCGAACCACCTCACTCGCTTTGCTCGCGAACTGCTCGCCACAAAATCAGTGGGTTCGGGCGGTTTCGAACCACGCGAAACTCGCTCCCGTCGGTCGCTCGTTTCTCTAGTTCGAAAGCCCCCACATCACGGATTTGTGGCTCGCGAGTTGCTCGCCACAAAATCAGTGGGTTCGGGCGGTTTCGAACCGCCGACCTCGGCCTTGTAAGGGCCGCGTCATAACCAGCTAGACCACGAACCCTGCTCGAATCTTGCCTTCCCTGACGAATAACGCTTACTTTCTCGGACGAAATTCTCAAATCGCTCGCTCACCTCTGTCCCTTATGCGCCAGTGGGTGGCTGGAGTCCTCGTTCTCGCCCTCCTCGGTCTGCTGACTATCCTCGTTTTCGCCCCACCAACATTTCTTCTTGACCCCGGCGACTACGAGCGAACGTCGGTCACGGTCCACGACCAGAACGACACCGTGCTCGGGGCAGTCGACGTAAAAATCGCGGACACCTCCGAAAAGCGTCAGGTCGGCCTCGGCCGAACCGACTCCCTTGAGGAGGACGAGGGGATGCTGTTCGTCCACCCCGAAACTGACAGCTACAGCTACAACATGCGGAACATGTCGTTCCCCCTCGATATCGTGTTCATCGCGGCGAACGGAACCGTGACGACGATCCACCACGCCGAACCCACCGGGCGGTTCAGTCTCACCACCTACTCCGGAGAGGGGAAGTACGTCCTCGAAGTCGAGCAGGGCTGGGCGAACGAAACAGGCCTCAGCACTGGCGATACCGTCCAGATTCCAAAGAACGTGACCGCCAGCGACTCGGAATCGTGAGTCTGGGCACGACACGCGAGGATAGCGACCGTATGTAAACGATTATTAGCGGGGAGTGGATAGACGGGAGCAACAATGACCACTCAGCACGGAGAGACCAACTGGAGCGCCACGACGCTAATTGGTGGATTCGCACTCGTCGCAGTCGCGTTGACGGTGATCGTCGTCACGCTCGCGGGCGGTGGACTCGAAGAACTGGGCTACGCGTTCGGCGGTGGTATCGCGGTGGCAATCGGCGTCATCGGAGCGTACGCGATCAGTAACAAGAAAGGCCTCCCACACTCACACAGCGTGGCTATCGCGGGCGTCGCACTCGGCGTAATGTACATGATTGCCCTGGCTGTTCGTCTCTTGACCGAGTTTGGCGCGTAAATGGTTCATAGGTCGCTTTCGACCCTGTCCAGGCGACGTGACGTGCTCGTTGTTTTAGCTGTCGTCCTCGTCCAACTGTGCTTGCTGGGCCTCTACTTCGCAGTCCGCTCCGAGCAACCCGCAGTTCTGCGATACACGCTGTACCCATTCGTCTGGATAAACATCTCCCTGCTCGCCGCCATCCACGTCGACGTCCCCGCTGCATCGCGGCGACACACACTCCTGGCGGGCACCGTCGCTGGCCTCTATTTCGTGCTCTTGCTGTACCTGAGCGGCCTCGTCGGCGTCCCCAGCGACGACCTCCTGCGAACCGTCGGGACGCTCGACGTCCAGTCGGGGTCCCCCGGTACAGAGCGACTCCATCTCGTCACCGAGGCGTTCTACCTGTCGGTCGTCCCGTATCGAACCATCGGCCTGCTCGTGCTCTCGTATCTCGTCTACGTAACAGTCCTCGACATCTCCGGGAGTCTCGCGGCGGGCGCGCTCGGACTGTTCAGTTGCGTCGGCTGTGCGTTCCCGATACTCGTCTCGCTCTCTGCCGGGCTGTTCGGTAGCACTGCCGTCGCGACGGCGGTCTACGGCGCGCAGTTCGATATCTCGACGGTCGTGTTCGTTCTCGCCGTGGGACTGCTGTACTGGCGACCCGGCGTCGAAGGGACACTCGGCTCGCTCGCCGAAGAGTGAGCCGAGGGTAACCGTCAGACACGCTTCCCCCGTACAGTTTCACTTTCACTCCGCCCGTGGCTCGCCTTCATGTACGATAGGGACCATAGAGTAAGTATGCTCAACGAACTCTCCGCAACCTGTGAAAACGAAGCCTGCGACCGGCCCCTCCGCGAGGACGACTGCATGCTCGTCTACCGGACAGAGCAGGGCGAACGCCGCGCCTACGAGTGTGGCTGCGGAACGGTGACGGTCACTGTCCACCGGTGAGAACGCGAGTGACTCGGTCTCCTCGCGGGCAATCGTCAGTCGTTTACTCTCTGCCCAGTAACACCGGCTATGACCGAAGCGTGGGCCAGTCTCTTTTCGGGCGGGAAAGACTCCTCGTGGGCGCTGTATCAAGCCCTAGAGCGTGACCTCCCTGTCGAGCGGTTAGTGACGGTCCATCCGACCGGGGATTCGTACATGTATCACGTCCCGGCGACCGAACTGGCGTCACTGGCCGCCGAGAGTATCAACATTCCGCTCGTGGACGTCCACCCTGACGACTTCGATGCCGATACGGTGACTGATGCAGGCGAACAGGGTGATATGGAGCTCGAACCGCTCGAAGCCGCGCTCGTCGAACTCGCTGACACGCTCGGGGAGGGGTTGGCAGGCGTGACTGTCGGCGCAGTCGAAAGCGAGTTCCAGAACTCGCGCGTGCAAGCGATGGCCGACCGTCTCGATGTCGACGTGTTCTCGCCGCTGTGGCAGCGCGACCCGCGCGAGGTCGGCGAGGAGATGCTCGATGCGGGATTCGAGATCACCATCATCCGGGTCGCGGCCGGCGGCCTCGACGAATCCTGGCTCGGACGGACACTGGACGCGGACGCACTCGACGAGCTCACAGAGCTCAACGAACGGTACGGCGTCCACCTCCTCGGAGAGGGCGGGGAGTTCGAGACGCTCGTCACCGACGGGCCACATATGGACCGAGCGATCCGTCTCGACTACGAGACCGAGTGGGATGGGACTCGCGGACAGCTTCACATCGATGACGCCTGGCTGGAGTAGCGGACCGAATTAACAGTCAGACGATGGAGTCGATCCGGTCTACCGGCATCACGGAGTAATCGATAGAGAGCGTGTCCTGTGTGGCCCGAATCTTTCCGACGAACGTCGAGATGTCGTCGAGTGAGCCTTCGAGGATGAACAGTTCCATGCAGTAGTGACTGCCAACGTGATTGTGGACGTGGGAGGTGACGATGGGTTCGTACTCGTGGCGGAGGTGCATCATCTTGTGCTCGACGTCGGTCGATTCGTAATCGAACAACACGGTGACGACTCCCATGAGGTCACGGTCTTCTAGCTGTTTGTCTTCGAACTCGTTGAGCAGGTTTCGGGATGCCTCGCGGACGACTTCGCTCCGGCCTGTGTAGCCGTGCTCCTCGGCGAACGCGTCGAGGCGCTCCAGTAACTCGTCTGGCATCGAGACGCTGACGACTGTCATGTATTAACTCAAGAGCAAGCAGTTAATGAATCTTTATTATTTTCTGGGAGCGACAGCCGTCTCAGCATCGTCCGCTGCCGGCGAGACTGTCCCCTGCCTTGCCACACGAAGTGCGCGGTAAGGTAACAAGTACTGCGGCCCTGTAATTGAGTAACATGTACCGATACCAGTAGAACTATATGGTGGTGTGACATAGCATACCATGTATGGCGTCCGCACCGTCTGATGACGAAATATTCGACGAGTTCCTTTCGCAGCGTGGTCACGAAACTGGAACCGTTGGATGGGAGGAGAACTACAACAAAAAGCAGTGCCCTGACTGCGGTGGGCTTCACGAGTCAGGTGCCACAAAGTGCTCAGTCTGTGGCTGGTCCCCCGTATAACCAGTTCCGAGTGCGGTGCTGTGCGAGTCCGGGTCCGTTTTTTGCAGTCGACGATCAGTAGCTGATCGGCGATTCGTCCTCGTCAGGTGACGGTTTCGAGGGCGTGACAACGCTGATTGCATCAGTCACGTCCTCGACGAGTTCGAGCACCTCTTCGGGGCTGTGTTCGCTGGCCAGGGACTGCCCTTCGAGGAGGGCTTCACAGCAGGTTGCGCCCGAGGGGACCGGTTCGTCGGGCCCGTAACGGTGAGAGGCGCGCATGATGAAATGTGCCTCCTGACCGCGGCCGACGAACACCCACATCCTGAAATCGAGCGGCGAAGGGTCGCGTGCGACGACATAGGTGTCCTGAACAGTGTCGGAGTGGTCGGCGTCGAACTGCCAGACGTTGTACTTGCCGTGGACCTCCGAGGGCTGGCCGTGTGGTTCCCGCGGCACCGGTTCGTCAGGCGGCAGGTCGTGGTCGTCGCCGTAGGTGTCGAGATCGACGTCAGTCATTGGTTGTGACGTTGCCAAGCGAGCCGAATATAGTTTGCGTCCACCGTTCTCTGTCCCCGTTTCACTGCTCTGGGCGACAAAACAGGTATACTATCCCGGTGGGTTTTTATCGAGGTGATTTGAATGTCCATGTATCACAGGACAGCGCTCCGGGGCTCAGAAGAGTATGAGTGTCTCAACCGTATATCTGACAGAGGTGGCAGCGAATGCGTGACCGCTTTGCCGAGTGGCGACCCAGGATAGACGACGCAATCGAAGAGGTGGTTCCACGGGTCATCGACGAGACGTATCTCCAGGACTTTTTCGGCGAGCCGACCTACCAGTACCAGCCGGAAGCGATTCAGGCGGCCCTAGGTGACCCGCTCTGGAACCTGCTCGACCGCGGTGGGAAACGCTGGCGTGCCATCCTGTTTCTCGTCATGGTCGAGGCAGTCGAAAAAGATCCCGACACGTATCTCCCGTTCGCGTGCATTCCCGAAATACTCCACAACGGAACGATCATCGTCGACGACGTCGAGGACGGGGCACAGAAACGACGCGGTGACGAAGCACTCCATCACGTGTTCGGAACGGATATCGCACTCAACGCCGGCAACGCGATGTACTTCATCCCGCTGAAGATCATCGACCGCAACACCGATCTGCTCGACGACAGTCAGCGTCTGCAGGCCTACGAGATGCTCACACACGAACTCAACCGGACGCATCTCGGACAGGGGATGGACATCTACTGGCACAACCAGCAGGCGGTCACCGTCGACGAGCAACGCTACTACGAGATGTGCGCCTGCAAGACCGGCTGTCTCGCACGGATCGTCGCGCGGCTCGCGGCCATCGTCACCGACCAGCCCGACGCCGTCGAACAGCAGTTGGCCGCCTACGCCGAGGAGATGTCCATCGCCTTCCAGATCGGCGACGACATCCTCGACATCGAACACACGCTCGACCAGGCCGGCGACTTCGGCAAGGAGTTCGGCAACGACATCCGCGAGGGCAAAAAGACTCTGATGGTCATCTACGCGGTCGAACACGCACCGCCCGAAAAAGCCGCCCATCTAGAGGAGATTCTCTGGAAGGAGCAAAACACTGAGGAAGAGATTCTGGAGGCTATCGAGATCATGCAGTCCGTCGATGCGCTCGAATACGCCCGCGAACGAGCCGAAGAGCTGGCGGCCAATGCACGCCACCATCTCGACGACCTCGACCTGGCCGAGGAGCCCGAAACTGACCTTCGGGAGTTTACCCGGTTCGTCATCGAGCGAGAGGCCTGAACCGGTCGCCGTTCGTGCCGGTTAGCTCTTGAGTCCACTCCCCGTGAGTGGGACGACCACGTCCTCGGTATGTTCAATCTCGCCGCTCGCACGGAGCGCCTCGAGTCCAGCAGGTGCGACTGCACAGGTCGGCTCCGTGTAGAATCCCGCCCGGTAAAGCCGGTCGAGCGCGGCCTCGGTCGTCTCCTCGTCCACTGCGATCGCATCACCGCCAGTTGCCTCGATAGCGTCGAGAATCTGGGCTTTTCTTGCTGGCTCCTGTATCTGGATGCCGTCAGCCGCGGTGTTGACTGTGTCGTCGACAGCTCCGTCGTCCTCTCCCCGTTGTTCCGCTGCGATGGGAGCGACACCCGCGGCCTGAACGCCGTAGAGTCGAGGAAGGCCGTCTATCCACCCGGCTTGTTCGAGCGCGTGAAAGCCGCGGTACGCCCCCAGAAAGAGCGTCCCGTGGCCGAGCGGCGTGACCACTGCATCAGGTGCAGTCCAGCCGTCTGGGTCGGAGTTCTGCCGCTCGCGCTGGGCACTCTCGTGTTGAGCACAGAGCTCGAACGCGAACGTCGCCGTCCCGGCGAAAAACGCAGGCTGATAGGCGTGGCTCGCGTACCACCCGTCACCGCTCTCGACAGCCGCGATACAGGCGTCGGTGACTGCCTTGCGGTCGCCCTCGATTCGCTCGACTGTCGCCCCTGTCCGTCCGATTGGCCGGACCTTCTTCGACTTGGCAGCCGCGGGAACGTAGATATCGGCATCGAGGCCAGCGCGGGCGGCGTAGGTGGCGATTGCCGCGCCGGCGTTTCCCGAGGAGTCCTCGACGACGCGGTCGACGTCGAGTTCGGCGGCGTGTGAGAGCGTCGTCGCCGCCCCGCGGTCCTTGAAGCTCCCTGTCGGGAAGCAGTACTCGAGTTTGAACGTACAGTCCCACTCGGGGGCCTCGACAAGTGGCGTCCAGCCCTCGCCGAGCGTGACGCGGCGCTCGACGGGGAGGAACGCCTCGAACGCCCAGAGCCCCCGGTCGCGGTCGACAGTCGCGGGCGGACCGCCATCGGGGAGCGGCGTGCGGTCGAAATCGAGGGGGTGGCCACACTCACAGCGCCACGGTGCGGTTGCGGTCTCCTCGTACGTCCGAGCGCAGTCGCGACAGCGGTACATACCTTGGCTGTAGGGTGGCCCCGTCCTGAAGCTGTCGACAGGACCGTGTGAGAGGACAGCACACGCCAGCAAAGGTTTTTGAACTGGTTTCCGTTGGTCCTGCTATGACACTGTTCCCCGCAGAGATGGAAAGCGAGCGGCTTCGGTACGAGCGCCTCCACCCTGAAGAGTTCGACCCCTGGGAGCTGTACCAGTACGCGAAACAGGGAGCACCGCACATCGACGAGATAACCCAGTTCGTCACCTGGGACCCCTACGAGCACCCGAAGGAGGCCGTCGACTGGGTGAGCAAGGCCGGCGAGGCCTTCGAGAGCGGCGAGAACGCGACCTACGTGATACGGCCCAAAGAGGGTGAGCGCGCGGGCGAGTTCGCCGGACTTGCAGGGATGGGACCGGACTGGGACAAGCGGTCGGCCGAACTCGGGACGTGGCTCCGCAAG
>LKMJ01003285.1_pt1 | contig 15026 bp, 10 predicted proteins | sample 643391 | NCBI WGS metagenome assembly LKMJ01 (sample SAMN04112250, study PRJNA286221) | soda lake metagenome | biome: soda lake; feature: Kulunda Steppe; material: water; isolation source: sample PL-Br10 brine of Picturesque Lake | place: Russia: Kulunda steppe | collected 2010-07
ACGGGTGCGGAATGGGGGTGCCCCCCTGATTTCTTCTTGCTATCTGCACCTTGATCTCCCTAGGCATGTTATGAGGAATGTGAGCAGGTTTCGCTTGCGAGCACATACTCTCGCGGTGGAATCCTCCATCTGGCGGGGTGGTAATGGCCACTGTGACGAGGGTTCCTGTGCGGCTGTTCAAAATGAGGTGCACGTTCTTTTTCACTGTCAAGATCAAGACTTGTTTGTGTGCTCTCTCAGAAGAAAGTACTCTTTCCTTTTCTTCCCTTTCTGCCAATCCTTTTCTATGGAGGCCCCTTATATTCCACATGCCTTGCCTAGTCAGACTATCTTTGAATATCTTTGCAATAGACTCTGCCATTTTATTTCAGACATTGTGGACTATTTTTTGGCTGGCGAAGACAACAAACCAATCAGCCTAACGACCTGGCTGGCAGTTAACCCCTTAACTTGTAAGACCTCGTTTGGCAGAAGTGTTTATTCCCTTACCCTAGTGGACCTTTTTTTAAAACACGACGCCAATTGTTTGGTTGCACAAACTAAAATGCAATGCACGGGAGTGTGGTTGCTATTTCCCTTTTTTACCAACAGCCCAATAAAATAATAATACTTTTATCACGCTGTACACTTTTCTTTATTCAAATAAGCTTTAATTCAAATAACTTATTTTTTATGCATACCAAACCCCATCAGCCCTCTCCTGAAAATGGAATGGTCCCCCTCTATCAGCCATGGTTTCCTTGTTGGCCAGACCAAATTCAAGGACTTATACAGATGAATGCACTCTAAAGGGGGCAGCTGGGGATGTATTGAAGGCAAGGAGATTAATTGCTAAGCTTACAGTTGATTGTGCTGCATGCAGCAGGGTGAATTAATTGCAGTTGCGGCTAGCCCAGACCCATCCTCTCTCTTTGAAGGCCATGGCTTGCTTTGCTCATAATGTAAATACAGCCCAACATAGTTATATAATTAGCAGGATTGCCTGGTATTCAGAAAAGTTCACCTGCAATGCCGATTCAGTGTCACGTCTGCAAGCCGAGGTTGGAGCAAAGGCTTAAGCCTGGGATTTTCCTGCATAAAGAGATGTGAATGTGTATGAGGGTATCTTGCTAAAAGTTAGTAAACAACAGTTACTAATAGCTCACTCCAATTGCTTAACGTGCCTACGACTGTGTGTGAGTTGGTACGTGTTCGTGTATGCCTGCTTTGTGTACCTGTGGGAACATGCACACAACACGTGGTAGTGAATGAGCTCAGGCAAAGCTACCTCCTCCTATCTTCAGGGGAGAACCTTCTCAGATGCTTGTAACTGCTAGGAAATTGTTGCATAAGCATGCTCAGTACATCCTCCGCCTCACCTGAGCATGCAAGTACGCAAGGGCCTGTGCAAGATCCTTAGCAATGTCAATTTGCCTGATTGTGTCAAGCTCCATTGTCTCATTCTCCATCACCTGTGGTCAGGAAAAAAATGAAATAGTACGGGATGAAACTATGTAGGATTTGACTTTCAGTTTATGGACGGAGGGAATACCACTGGAATAGCACAAATTAAGCATAAATGGGACCTATGAGCGTTCACACGGGTCAACTATTCCAGGAGCCCAAGATTATGCCTCCCCCTAGAGGCTACATGTAGAATGTTTAGAACGTTGATTTTGTGTACCTCAGGGACTCTCATACTCATTTGGGAAGGGGGAATCTCAGTACTTAGTTTGGGCAGATCTGGGGGACAGGCAAGCCCAGCCCTAGGTTTTGGCCTGGGCAAGCCAAACCTGGGCAACAGGCAATGCAGTGTCAGATCGCTTTGCACACAACCTGCCAGCACTTGGCTGCATCTGAGCTGCTTAATGTGCAGTTTCTGCATCTGTGTGCACACCACCAGCCAGCACTTGGTTGCACCTGAGCACTGTGCAGTGTCTGCATCTGTGTGCACACGACCTGCCACCATTTGGTTGCACCAGAGCACTGTGCAGTGTTCGCATCTATGTGCATACCATCTGCACTACCCCTTGTGTGTTGCTCTTTGTCACTTTAGCCCCTTTGCTCAGGTGTTTCAATTGCTATCATGCACACAAGATCCAAGGGAAAAGTGGGTGCCAGGGAGCAAGAGGGTGGGAGCAGCTGCTCCTCCCCTCCCCCCCCTGGCTCCCTTGATCCACTGTCTTACTATCCCTACACCCCAGAGGCAAGAGGGGCAGGTTCCCTGGGCCCTGGTGCCCAGCAAGCCAAACCCCAGGTGCCTTCCCTTAGGCACAGCTTGCAGCCTGCTGCTGCTTGCTTGCCCAACAGAAGTTCAGGGCTTTCCGATTCGGCTGTCTTTACCCATACGAAGAAACCTGAGCCATTCTATAAATAAAATTATGAAATATCCACCTTAGTGGGTCTATTGGGCAAAGCTGTCTCCAAAGGGTGACTCATGTCAAATTGCCTGCTGACAGATGCTTGTGTTTTGTCACACCCGCTGTGTCAAACAGAGAAATATGGTAGTTGGAGCGAGGCTGCTACATAGGAGGATGATTGAAAAGCCTGCCGACAAAGCGATTGACTGACCCTGGTGAACAGTCAGTGGATACCAGTCCGCCGATGCCCTGCCCCTGCCTGCTCAACCGGCCGGCCAATTGAGCAAGCACATGCGTTTAAACACATATCATCTAATAATAAACAATCAGGTCAATCTGTGGCCTGTGCGGATTTTGGCAAGGATTTTCCTACCTCCCCCTGCAGGCTCTCCGGCTTCCCTTGCCCCATACTTACACCTGATGTACGGGCATGTGGGCTTGATTTCTTAGGACAGAGCAGGGTTGGGTCATACATGTTTGATCGCACTTCGCGCATTGAAGAAAGGCTAAAATTCACGAATTGAAAAAACCCAATTTACAATGCAGATTCCAATGCGGACCCCCCCTCCCCCCCGGCTTTCGTTCCTGCACATTTTCTCTTTTGGTAACTACACTGAACCTAAGCTTCATCTGAGGTGAGGATTCTGAGGAGGTCTCTGAATCTAGCTCCTCCAGCCCTTCCCAAGCCCTCTTCCTCCACCTGTCCCTGCCCCTTCTCCTGCCCCTCCTTGTGCCTGGTGCTCCTTGACCAGCTGCATTCCCCTGAGAGCCAGAGCCCATTTCCCTGCCACCACTGGAGCTCCTGCCTCCACCCCTGCTAGAATCTGTGATTGTCGCTGGGTCCAAAAATTCCTCAAATGCTGCAACATCTGCAAGGGCAACATCTGCAACAACCGCAAGGGCAGCAGCTGTACCCACACCACAAGCTTATCTTTGATGGATGATAAAGCAGGCCTCTCCAGCCAAGGCCTACCAACAGGCCTAGGTGGAGCAGGAGGGGGTCTCGCTGCAATGGTAGCAGCGAGCACCTTCTCACACTCAGGATGGGGTCCTGGTGGATACATGGCTCCCCAGGCTGCCTGTCCCCCTCTGAGCACTTCTGTTTTTTGCAACCCACATTGAAAATGTTTCCTGTGTCTGTTTGGGTGTGGGGGTCCATGGGCTGGGACCGGGCGGGGCAGTGGCTAAACTACAATACCTTGCGAGCTCTTCAAAAGCAATTAATTATACTTCTGGCAGGTTGCGAGAGGACGCGGAGTTAGTTAATTAATTGTAAGGTCCCTAACAGCACAACGGTGCATTGTAAACAGACAGGAATGTGACAAACATGTTAGGTGGGGCGCAACATGTGCACCGTTGGCCAAGAGCATCGTTCTGTACCATTTTAGCTGGAGAATAGAATTTTCAAACTTGCTCCATTCCTGCCGCTTTCCAGGACTTAAGCTGCACTTGCATGATGGTTTGATGCTGCAAAGTCGGATCTGGGGGAGGGGTCGAGAAGGTACTTTCTGTGGGTGACCATGTCGGGACTGGATGCTGGTGCCGGCACAGGAATTGTGATAGCTCCACAACTCCTGCATGCTTTCAAGGCGAACCAAGCCTGAGGATTGTGGCCAAGCATTAATGATGAAAACCAGTGACCATCTGTAATGGAGTCAATTGAGTGTGTGCGTGAGAAGCCAAAATGTTCACATCTGCCTCTCCTGAACGCACAGCTCAGCGGCAGAGCTTCCCACGCCCAAAATTACTATGGTGATGCGGCCCCAATTTTTATATGTGCAGGCATCTCAAAGTTGGAGTTTAAGGCTGTGTGCAAGAAATGGTAAGCACACTTCAATGTTCACATTCTGTTTTTCTGATAATTCCTTCCACCTCCGCACCAATTTTCCTCTCCTTACCAATAGAAAGGTACCAATAGAAAAGAAAAGCTATTCAATGGTGTGCTCAGGGCGGGGAACGGTGCAGTGGCTGCAATGTTGTGCCTTGAGGACCCTATTTGGCCACCCAAGCCCAAGAAAGGGGTGACCCAGTCGTGGGGACAACCAGTTGCAAGATCAAATGAGGATAACGGCATGTCAACATAAAGAAAGGGTGAAGTATAAGGAGTCCACAAGTCTACCTGCTCCCTTGATGCATCCCAAGGGCCAATTCCTCTTGCTTCTTGTGCATTTGCACTTAACCCTTATGCTTGGTGTTAATCAGCAAACCCAGAACTCACGCTTGTCAAGGGTCCAAGCTCCTGGCACTCCTCCACAAGGACGGGCATGTTGGTTGGCAAGGATGGCAACGACCATACAATGCCAAGTACAGGCACCACGCTTGGGTGCTGCAAGCACTTGACCCTCCAAAGCAGCTCGAGAACCTGTGCACAGCCAATTTCTCCAATGCAATTTTTCTGTCTTCACAACCGCCTCATTATAGCTGAAAAATGATGTCGGCAGGATATTGCTTCAAAATTATGAATGTTCAAAAACATGCAATCATCTAAGCCAGAATATCAGCTTATGCGCACTCAGAAGGGGGCCATTTGATAAACTGGGATACACGCCAACTCGCTCAGATTCCATAGGGGGTCAGTGCTGTTGGTATGAAAGGGCGGCCCTTGCCTTACATATGCAGTCGGACATTGAAGAATGTCTAGAATGCATGTATTTGAGAGCTCCTGATTACCCTTGTTGATCATCAATCTTAATCTTTTGCAATCTTTCTTACATCTTGCTCTCCTGACAGCAATCAAAGTGACACTTGCCTGGGACTTGGTGAGTGTGATAACACTGGGAGGGCTGTTTGCATCAGTCCTAGTGCCAAGAGAAGATGGGAGAACAGACTCTACTTGGGGAAAGCTGATCTCAGAGGCTGTGCCTTCATCTTCAACTTCAGCAGAAGATTGGCCGTCAAGGTTGAGATAGACCTGTGGGTCGAGCTGCCTACGCCTTGAAGACAAACCAGAGACTGACGCCCTTCTGGACTTTGGAGTCTGCAATTGAACCTCCTGTTTTGAAGGTAAAAAGTCAAATTCCAGATTTGAGGGAAGCAGAATTACGAGCACACATGTGCCTTAGACTGACCGGCGCCATCACTCATGAATTTGGGCACGCAATATGCGGAATGCAAGAAGTAGAGAATACTTTCCAACAAACTCTTGTATTCTGGCTTGAGCACATCATAATCTGGCTCACAACAGGTCTGTTACTTGTGACTTGTAATTTAAAAAATCGAGGGGAAGGTGTTCTACGGACAAAGTGCCTACTTACAGATCTCTGTCCAGGAAGAAGCGGGTTGCTTAAAGTTGTTCTTTGCGCGTTCACAACTTACATTCTGAATGAATGCGTCAATATCCCCCATGCTTTCCAGTTGGCTTGATGTTGGCAAAGAGGATTTGCGGCAAATTTTGGAATGTGCTTGTTCTCCCATGCTTTCCAGTTGGCTTGCTGTTGGCAGAGAGGTTTTACGGCAAATGTTGACAGGTTGTGGCTCTCCCATGCTATCAGGATGGCTTACTAATCGAGAGGAGCTTTTGCGACGACCTCCACCATTTTGAACCTGTGCAGTGCATCAAAATTGCTGCTGGTGACTTAACGAGGCAGGCAAGGATGTCAAGACTTCCCCATGTGACATGTTGTGGCAACTAAGGCTCGCTTCTGAGGCGGCGATCACAAGTTTACACAACAATACCAAGATAAGAAGAGTACTCAAGAAAGGACAGCACTTGTGAGAGAATGTCATTTCCTTGCTGAGAAACCTTAAACGGTTAAGGTTTTGATTTGCTTCATGCAGCAGCCCAGATCCTTAGGGAACAAAACCTGCTTACTCAGCAACACTTACTTTGCCAGCATCCATTATTTCCAGTTGTGGGTCCAGGTTGTAGGTAGCAGCATGACCGTACTGTTTGCTTAATCTTGACCTGCGACAAAGAATAAGGGACTAGAAATGTAAAAAATCTTATAGGTAGACAACAAGTAATATCCTGACCAGGGTGGAGTTGGGCAAGAAACGCAAAAGCAATTTTTGCGTGCCTATAAGCATTGAAGGCTGACTCGTCATCTTGAAAGTGAGGGGTCTTCTTTTTTGCAATGTGATAGCAGGTAACTTAGCCTCACAGGGTCATGGTGATTTAAGAAGAGTATTGACAGATAAAATAAAGATGCAGCTCTTGTTTAATTGTGCTCACATCAGGTCAGTGCATAGAACATGCAAGTATGTTTCAATATGGCCACATCCGGAGCTTGCCAAGGCCAGACCTGGACGCGTCGGGATCCCTTGAGCCTGCAAGTCGCGCATCTTCCAGAGGGCTCAGAGCCACCAAGGCATTTCTGTAGATTGCCTTCCCACACTCGTAGGATCCATCCAGTCGCCTCTACACAGCATAAGATACAGTGAAATGGAAAAAAATATGTAAGCGCATTCATTTGCACAGCTGCTAATTTTCATTATCAATGGGCTTACAGAGCAAGCCACCCAGCCAGGTCGCGGTGAAACACTCAGGGTTGTTTGAGCAAGAATTTAATGAGAACTTAGAAGCAGCAATGCACTTGACAGGTCACATTCTTGGGAAACTGGGTTGAGAATTGTATCTTGCCTCACAGATAAGGGTGGCGTTCTAGATGTAAGCTCAGGTTGCAGGCCCAACAGGCTTTAGCTGATTGCCCTTAACTGGCGGGTAAAGCTGTGCAACCATTCCCCTTACCCTCATGAACGCTTTGTCTTATTGTCACTTCCTAACAATTGTCACTAGAGGCCCCTCACTCACAGCCACACAATAGAAAAACAATCAAATCAACATGTTTACTACTTGATCCATTCATCCCCTTTACATTTTCAGTACCCGAGGCTCCATTGAGGACAAGAACTTGCTTGCTTTGAATGCTTAGATCAGTGTCTTTCCTCCTGTTCAATTCTCCTTTTTGCACTTTTGAGCACGTGTGCACTAAGGCATCAAGAACCTTCAAAATAGCCTAGTGACCACCGCATGAGAAGTGCAAGAGAATAAGGCTGGTGTGAGGAACCTGAGTCATAGGTTGGTCTTTTATACCAGCGACAAATTTTAAAACTCCAATCTTCTATGACCCTAAGTGACGAGTTTTTTCAGGACATAGGCCTCCCATCTATCCTCACTTATTGACCTTTCATGAAAGACCTTTTGATGTAGAGCAACACATCATCATCTATCTGCTTTTTGTGCTCTGCTTATCTACAGCTAACTTACCGCTGGCAAATTGATGATTTGCAAGTCTTCAGCAGGTATGACTAAATGGCCAACAATCTTTTGACGGTGATGCTTGTGCCGCCAGAGAAAGGAAATAGCTGCTAGGGCGAAAAGAGTAACAGACCCCACCACTACTACAACAACAGCAATGAATGCTTCCTGCAATGCAAGAGAATTAAGCAAATATGTGTTGCTACCTTTGGGATAAGGGTTCAGGAGGGCAAACTGAGAAGAGCATTATCCCATTTGTATTGGACATAAGTGTTTTCTTGAACAGGCTTGTCTAATCAGTAATAGTTGGAAAGGAGTCGTGCACATATTATTCATTCACACCAACTTAAAATCAACTTTAAAAACCAGTCACCCCCTTACCTTCTGCAGGCTTCCAACTTTGCTTGGCTCCTGATCTCCATCCGAACTCTCATTCAGTGGTTTTGGCATTGGCATAACAAGTGCTTTGTTGGCAAACTCAAGAGGTAACACTGCCTACAAGTGAAAATGGAAAACGCTGCAAGGTCAAAGGGCATTTTTAAGGAAGAAGCTGTGCAGTGCAATTGCAAAAAGGGGGGGAGGTGAGCATAAGTGTGAGCATACAAGTCATTGTTTTTTTGTAAATTTTTTTGTTGATAGTGGAAAGGTGTTGTAGGCGGGAGCCGCGTGTTTTGGTCACTTACCTATTGAGGAAATCAGCCCTAGGGGGCAAAAAATAGTACCCTCCCAGACCCAGAGTTTTTCGCCCAAACCAATTTAGGGTTGGGTAGGGGTCCACAATGATGCAATTTTTGGTGCAAAATGGCCACCTGTTGGGGCTCCTTCAGCCTTGCTCTCATGCACATGTAGCTTCTGCCAGCTCCTAGCTCTCCTGTCTCTTAAGTACGGCATTTTTTTCTCATTGTATTTTTTTGGGCAGAGATTGAGTCTGACTTGGAAACACAAGAAGTGCAGCCGTTGGGCCCCAAAAAAAATAGAACCCCCCTAAAATGGCCTGATAACACCTCCATGCTACTCCCTCCTGAGGATTGATTCATAAAATTTAAGACTGTAAAAGGCAAGGGTTTGCCAAGGTGGAGAATGGCTGCCCCTAACATTGGAACCCCCAATGTAGGGTTACTACTCAGTCCGAGGTTTAGCTTAGCACCATGAGTTGGCGTCATTTAAGCTGTTTTAGACACAGCTTTTACGCCCCCGTCTCTAAGACTTGGTCTGGCAGGGAAGCATGCAGGAGCTCTGGAGATCTTGCATGCCGGCATCTGCCCTCGACACCCAGTCAGAGACAGGGTTACTAATAGACACCTGCTAGATTACAACCCAAGTCTAGTTTTGTAGCATCAATCCATCACTAGACTGCAGCTTAAAACTTGGAGTGAGGGGCTATCAAAGCATCAGGAAACATGAATTCTTGCCAAAAGGGGGAGGCAACGCCACGACTACAAGTAGGGATCGGCGTTAGCTTAAAGCACTAAACTATTTCAGGATACAACAAGTGCATGAATATTGTCCTGCTGATTTGCTCATTTTGGGCTCCCCTCGAGTGACAAGTTGGCCTGAATAAATATTATGAATCAGATTATATTTATCGTGTATGGGGAAAAAGCCTGCATCTGGCCGAGTTTCCCCAGGTAGTTCCAATGTGTGCCAAATAGTCATGTCTGCTGCTGTGGTGAACAAGCTGGGCAAGCAGCGCACAATGCCTCAACCAGATACAAAAGCCAGAGCGCAAGGCTAAGGATTGGCTGCAAAAAGCGCCAGAAGCAAAGTGCAGCGTGGGCATGGCATCACGAGTGGGGCAACTTCGCTGGCGCAGCTTTCTTCTTTTTTCCCTGATTGGAGCAACCCTTGGCCTCAAATGTCATCAATATACAAGAGTAACACAACACACAAGCTACATTGGCATGCCTGCAGATGAGGAAACATGCAGGCAGCCTTAGTCCTCCTGGACGCTTTCACGCGCTGGTGCAGCTGTGCTATGGGCACAAGCACTTGCCCAAACAAGCTGACACATATGTTCATGCCAGTAATGAGTGTGGGTAACCCATCCAGGTAGATAGCTACTGAGATGGGGGTATAGGGGTGCAGAGAGGATGCGTGCATGAGGCCCTTACTGGAAGCACAGGTGCACCAAATTAATCACTATATTGGAGCTCACGACGCCATAAAGAGCAGCAAAATCAACATTTCTGTTCAATCCTTGTAAGGGGGTGCGCATCATTTTCCATCTGACATTCAAATTTGATGACAAAACTTGGGCTGCCGGGGGGATCCAGCTTATGAAAAATAGCGCATTGTAGCGTCATATCGCTACATATTGCTATATGGCGCTATAGATTTGTCCATATTGCGCCATATGCCAACCCCTTATTGCAAGTGGAGCAGATATAGTGCCACTGCCTTCCATTTTTCCGCATATCCAGACTGCTTAAGGCAAAATGACAAGGAATGAATACATGTTTGGGCTAGGTACTGGGGCAGCCAGAATGGCTAAAGAGCAAAGCCACCCCATTCTGCCTTAGACGCGTGGGGTGCCAGATTGGGGCAAACCGAGTCTTTTAGGTGGGGCTTCCGGTCTTGGTCATCGTCTCCAATTGTTAAATGCAGAATTGTGTCATCTGCATTTTATCGCATTGTACGCATTGTAAAAAAGGGATAGAATTTGAAAAACTCCGGGTTCCAATGCGGAATGCCCCCCACCGGCCTTTAAGCACCAGCTCATTTCCTCTTTCAGTAACTTCACTTAGCGTAAGCAAATAAGAGAAACAAGGACATTTTAAGCAGCCAACTTCTTATCTGCTCCTCATCGCTGGTGCTGTGTCCTCATCGCTGCTGCTACTGTCCTCTGCATCACTGCCCTGGCACTCCTCATTGTCGCAGAAGACTTTTGATGCTGGTGCATGAGCACGCCCCCTGCACCAGGACCTAGGTGCGCTCAGCCAAGTCTGCTCACTGCTCCCCTGCACACCACAAGCATCCGCTGCTTCTTTGCAGGTGCCGAGGAGGTGCTCGCACTTGCTGTTGTGCTTCTGTCGAGCTGGCGCTGCTGCTGCTGCTGCTGCTGCTGCTGCTGCTGCTGTTACTGCTGCTGCCTTGCTCTGAGCATCGATGACCCTCATCTCATCCAGTACAGGCTGCAGGACTGCCTCATCTGCTGTGCACTTTGCTACCCACAAGTTGGATTTATGTGCTGTAATGGCTCCCTGATACGGGTAGCACCAGCTACAAGGACATGATTGCAGTACTTGCACTCCACCTTGTGCCTGTGCATCCTGTCCTTCAGCTCAATGATCATGACATGACCCCACTCCTTCTTTAGACATTCTGAATGTATATACAAGTAAGAATGTAGAGGGGTGGGTACAGGAAGCTGGGGGGGTAGAGGGGGGCCTGTGGGCCCCTTCACATCTTAAAATGACCCCTAAATGCAGACGATTGACGTTAAGTACGCGCATTGTTGGTATCATACGCGCATTGGTCTGGGCAAATGGAAGCATGACCTGACCCTGGATAAACGACACAGAGAACTTAAAATCTGCAGCAGCAAACAGGACATGTGCGCCAAACACTTAATGCTCACAGTACCCTTATACACGCACCCGTTGGGGCCTCAGCCACGCCCCTTTGGTGGTACCAATTGCAAATAACAGAGGGTTGCTGTCACCTCACCACCCTTCTTTGTCACATAGATGTGTGCCAACCTACATGGCTATTTTCTCAAGGGTGCACACATGAAAATAATCATTGTTGGAACTTGTCTTGAGGGAGTTAGGTATCCCCTTTTAAGTGACTTCAAGTATTACATTGTCAATTGATAGACCACTACTTTTTTAAAGGACAAGGCAATATTGTACAAAGAATTTAATGGGCAGCAGTGAAAGGTGGGAGGGGGAGTTGGCGGTGCATTCCTTTTAGCCATACGAGTGAAAGCATGCATAGTACCAAACATAGGTCCATGAGCAAGAGACAGATATCCCCACTCTTTACCTCAATGATACCCTTCTGGACCTGCAATGTGGGAGATGAGAAAATGAATTGGTGAGAGACCTGAACTCAAGGGCCGCCTCGGAGCCTTGAAGGTGCATTAGGTCGTCAAGGTCAAAGAGAGATGCACCCGCTTTCTTGGCGCTGAGTTTTTTTGCCCTCCTTCATACTCACTTGGGTTGTAGATGCTGCCTTTGCAATGTTTCTCCTGCAGTCAATGTAAAGGGGTTTTTTGTGAGTAACAAATGAGACACAAAAAAGATCAGATCTAGTGGCAGAGTTGAGGCATTTAAATCCAACAACTACAATTGAGGAGTGCCTATGCACACCTGAAACTGTTAAACTCAACCTGTAGGCACAAGGAGAGCAAGAAATATTTTAGTTACATAAACATTCCATGCAAGTACAGAATTACTGCTCAGCACAACTAGACTTACTACAAGCTGCACTGCATGGGCAAAGGGAAAATGTTTTTTTATCATTCTCATAGAAGGTCAAACTGTGATTGCTGCATACCTTTCCAAAGAACGTGTTCAACTTCTGGCGGCTCAGGCTGTCCAAAACCAAGTTGTAGCCGACCCCAGTGACAGGTGCTCCCAATGGATCTACGCACTGTATAGCGCTTTGATCAAAGAGGAGCATGTCTGCAGAGATCATTTGTGGCTGGTGGAAGGTGCACAATGAAAAAGCTTCTTGCAGGGCACTTGCAAGAGAGTAGCTGGTCGCACTTGCTCCTGCTGCAACGTAAGAAGGGAGCACTTGGAAGGCATCCCTGAAATGTGCGTTGTAGTCAGCTGTGGTGCCGAAGTAGCCATCAGCATATGACATTGCAGGGTGCCTGCATTTGATGGATATTTCTGATTAGGGCATCGAAGAGGTGTAGGCTCAGCATTCTCAAGCATTTGCGCATTTGGTCATGGACGTACCATTGCCCGGCTGTAAGCGCGTTCTCAGAGGCTACTCCGAGTCTTTGTACAAATTCTTCATAGGCAGGTGCGACTGTAAGCCACAGGGCCCTGAGATAGTATCGCCTCGTGCTCAACTCCCGAGCAACAGTGATGCCAGAATCCTGCAAGGGAATGATTTGAAGTCTTGAAGCGGTACAAAGCACTCCTCAAAAAGCTAATCCATGCCAACGGGTAGGACGAAGCTTTTTCGCACCAACCTTGAAATCACAACCTAGAATCGCGTCTGCTCTAACATCGATTGCATCTGTCACAATTTTCTGGTAGAAGTCAGGATCTGCAGAGGCATTCTGGCTGGAATAGTCTTTGACATGCACCACTTGGAAGCTTGGATTGAGTTTCGATAGCACATCATTTGAATAGTCAAGCGCAGCTCGGCACGTGGAGGACGTAAATATGTTGTCTTTAAGGAAGAAGATGTAAAGCCGCTGTACGCCACCTGTGGCACAAACAGATTTGCCGGAAAGGTTGGCCAAGACGACCACCCCCATGCTTGGGAGCTTAATGTTTGCAAGTCACAAGGACGCCTGACATGTTTGCAGGCTATGAGATGCACCATCATACAACCTAGAGCTTACCTGCCAGAGCCATGCTCTTCAATGACTGCAACGAATACCTCGCATTTGATGTTTGAATACCGTAGACAAACCTCATGTCCTGCAAGGTAAAGCAGATGGATGAGCCCACCCTCACATCAGGCATTCTAGGTAATGCACTGCATGACTGCCAATTAAGGAAGCAATCTTAGTTCGGGCAAGAATGGAGAATCTGGGTCTGGATGAAGGAGCACATTAACTCTCAAAGGATTTAGAAATTAAGCTTTGCTACCACATGCTTTTAACCTTGTGCTCAGTTAAAAAAAAAACGCACCTGTTCGTACAGGGCATCTGGACCCACACAACAATGATAAATCATTCTTCCTGCAGCATTGGCTCTTTGAGACTCGGGCTCGGCAAAAACTGGAGTTGAGCCAAAGACAAAGTGCACTTTGTCCACGCGCAGAAGCTTGTCCATGAAGTTGTTGTGCTTTTGCAGGTCACAATCATCATTGTACCTGTGTCACAGGGTTTTCATGCACGGACAAGGATCTAATCTTTTGCAGGCAACCAAAATATCTGCATGCATGCTACAGATGCAAGGACATTTACCAGCCAAAGAGTCAACAGCAACAGCAGCGAGTTGCAGTATCGAAAAAGCAGCACCAGCGAAGCAGCGTTTGCCGCCACAGTAGCAGCACCACCACCACGAACAACAACAACACCAATACCACGACCACCGAGGTAAGGACAGCAAAGATAGCTGTTGAACCCTAGTTAGGTAGTGCAGAGCTTTATAATTAGTTGGTCGCACACCTGTATGCCTGACAACACATGCGCTTTGCATGTAGCCCAGGTCAGGTCATTAGAGCAAGGGTTGGAGCTCGAATGCTCCTCACAGCCATGGCTGCCATGCCCGAGGAATGTACATGTCTCTATCATTGCATTCATAGCACATAACAAAGGATAGGGTCACCAAACAAGCTACAGAGGCACTCACCGTGTGTAGTTGAAAAGCATCCGGTAGCGTTTGCCCTCTTTGTCGCTGAAAAAAATGGCCCCACTATCAGAAGCCAGCTTATTGGCAAACAACAAGTGCCCCCGGTTTGCGTCTTCCATCTCTGAGGCAACCAAACCCACGTAACATGCCAAAACAAAACGCATGATAATGGTATGGCATGAACTCCACCAAAATTTCCAAGCCTGACATCCAAGCAATTTATGAGCATACTTGGTATTTGCAATTCCAACTTCCACCCTAGAAGAGGCACGTTTCCGGATGCCAAACCATTTAGTGCAAGTTGCTCAGTGTGACCTCATGCACAAGAGACTTGTTTACACTCTGAACATGAGTGTCGTGTGCAGAATGAAGCACAATCGCAGAAGGCTCATACATGCGTACGCATTGAGTGTGCATATATTTGGGAGAACGTTGCATGTGCACATGGTTGCGGGCATGCGTCGATGCCGGTTGTGTGTATGCACATGGAACAATATCTGATGTGCACGCATGCATTTTGTTGATGTGTGCCTATGTCCATGCAAGTGTTTGTCTATCTGTGTGCAAGTGTATATGCGTATGAGTGTTTGCATGTGTGCAAGTTTGCAATTTTTTGCATCTGTACGCCTGTGAAAGTGTGTGCCTGTGTGTGTGTGCGCGCGTGTACGTGTGAAGATGTATACTTGTGTTGAGAAGTGAGTGCATGCATGTTTACAGGTGTGATTGGTGTGTTTGCGCGCATGTGCATGTGTTCGCACATGCAAGAGTGCGTGCATGTATGTGTGTGTGTGTTTGTGTGTGCGTGTGTGTGTGTGTGCGTGTGTGCGCATGCGCACCTGCATGCGTGTGTGCGTGCGCACGTTCAGCATGTATGTGTGCGTGTGTGTGCATGTGTGTGCGTGTGTTTGTGTGTGTGTCTGTGTGTGTGTGTGTCTTTGTGTGAATGATTGTTTTTATGTTTGTGTGTGTTTGTGTGTGCGTGTGTGTATTTGTATGTGTTTGTGTGTG
>LKMJ01003286.1_pt1 | contig 15024 bp, 12 predicted proteins | sample 643391 | NCBI WGS metagenome assembly LKMJ01 (sample SAMN04112250, study PRJNA286221) | soda lake metagenome | biome: soda lake; feature: Kulunda Steppe; material: water; isolation source: sample PL-Br10 brine of Picturesque Lake | place: Russia: Kulunda steppe | collected 2010-07
GCGATGAGCGGCGTCCCCTGCTCTGGGTGGAACGTCGAGGGCGCGCCGCGACCGTTGATGGTGTACGTGTCCGAACTCCGGTCGCGAGGGTCGTAGTCGACGTCGTCGTCGACGTGGCTCTCGTGCAGCATCGAGTCCCAGTCTCGCAGCGTCAGGAAGTACTCCCTGTCTGCCGGTTCGCGGTCCTCGGGCACGACGTGCAAAATCCCGTACATCCCCATGTCGAGGTGGGAGTCGGTCTGGACGTGGCAGTGATAGAAGTGCGTCCCCGGAACGTCTGCGACGTACTCGTAGGTCTGAGATTCGCCGGGGTTGACCTGTGGTGCGCCACCGGAGGGTGCGCCGTCGTCTTTCCACGCTCGGGAGACCGCGTGCGTGTGAACCGTGTGCGGGCGCTCGTGGTTGTTCTCGTAATGGATCTCGAACGTCTCGCCCTCGGGCACGGTGTACACCGGGCCGGGGACGCTGGGTTCGAGGTCGTCGGCCTGCCACGCCCACACCTCGGGGAGTTCGCTCGGGCCACCCGAGGCGTCCTCCGTGACGACCTGGTGGCGTGCCGAGACGGTCCGGAGCGTCGTCTCGAAGTTCTGTTCGGCGAGGTCGATTATCTGTGGGGTGCCCGTGACCGGCAGGTCGTCGGCGTCGCTCTCGTCGCCCGCGCTGGTGTTCTCAGTGTCCTCCTCGCCTTCGACTCCTTCTTCGGTCAGGACAGTGCTGAGACAGCCCGCGATGGCAGTCGTCCCGAGAGTTGCGGCACCAGCGAGGAACGCACGGCGGTTGGCTCTGTTCTGGGTCATGGCTCTACCTCAAGATAACGGGGCTTTATATAAATCCGGCACCAGGATTCCAGCCCGCAGAGAAGTGTTCCCACCCGCTGGGAACCAGCGCAAGCAGACCGCGACAACTGCCTGTGTCGTATCTTTCCCCTTTCGACTCGACTTTTGTACTCCGGTCCTAACGGTCAGCCATGAGTCACCTGTTTTCGGAGCTCCCGTTGCGCGAAACGACGACTCCGAACCGCATCATGGTCTCGCCGATGTGTCAGTACTCCTGTGACGACCGCGACGGTCACGCGACCGACTGGCATCAGGTTCATCTCGGCTCTCGCGCTGTCGGCGGCGCGGGCATCGTCATGACCGAAGCGACTGCCGTCGAGGCGCGAGGACGTATCTCCCCGGAAGACCTCGGCATCTGGGCCGACGAACATATCGGCTCGCTCGCACGCGTCACGCGGTTCATCAAATCACAGGGTTCCGTTCCGGCGATTCAACTCGCTCACGCAGGCTGGAAGGCCTCGACAGTCCGGCCGCAGGATGGACACGACACCATCCCCGCCGACGAGGACGGCGGCTGGACGGTCGTCGGCCCCACGACCAATTCGTTCCCCTACGACCGTCCGGAGCCTGACCTCAAACGCCTCGACAGCGACGGTATCGACGAAGTTATCGAGGCGTTCGGTCGTAGTGCAGAGCGTGCGGTCGAGGCAGGCTTTCAGATTATCGAGGTCCACGCCGCGCATGGCTACCTCCTCCACGAGTTCCTCTCGCCCGTCACGAACACCCGCGAGGACGACTACGGCGGTGATTTCGAGGGTCGGACGCGGCTCACTCGGGAGGTGACCGCCGAAGTGCGCGAGCGCGTGCCCGACGACCTTCCGGTGTTCGTGCGCATCTCGGCGACGGACTGGCTCCCCGAGCAAAATTCCTGGACCGTTGAGCAGTCGATTCGACTGACCGACCGACTCGCCGAGCTCGGTGTCGACCTTATCGATGTCTCCACTGGGGGCATCAGCCCGAACTCCTATCCTGAGTACCAGGGACCGAACTACCAGCTCCCCTGTGCCGAGCGGATTAAAACGGAGACCGAGACCAACATTCTGGTTGGGACGGTAGGCGGCATCACGACGCCCGAACAGGCCGAGGCGATCGTCGCGAACGGGCAGGCCGACCTCGCTATCGTCGGCAGAGAGTTTCTTCGTGACCCCTACTTCGGCCTGCGAGCTGCGGCCGAACTCGGCGTCGAAGAAGTCACCGGCCCGCCGCAGTATCGCGGTCTCTTCCGGGACTAGCGGAGACAATGGATAGTGACCGACCACAGGTAGGGTTTCACGGACACGCCGTGAGCGCGGTCGAGTTTCCCCTGAAGCGCTCCTCCGACAGCGCGAGGAAACTCGACGATGGAAAGTGTCTCTATATTGATTCTTCGGGAGGAATGAACGTCCCGACCGATATTGTGTACAGCGACACCGTGGCAACTCGCAGGAGGACGACGACCAACAGTGCGAGCGGGAGGAGCATCACCCCGGTTGCGACCGCCACCACAATCGGTAGATAGGCTGGGTCGATCGCCGTCGACAGCTCCGGAGCTGCGGTGTAGGTCTGTGAGAGGAAATACGTCACGAGGATTGCCGGTACGCCGGTGTAAATCAAGTGACGGGAGAGTCTGGCGAGTTCCTGCTGGAGGGTGAGCGTTTTGTAAAGCTGTCGCATCGTTGCGACGGCCTTCAACAACTCCAGCACGTCATCGAGCGCCTCATTAGTCTCCCCGGAAAGGTCCTCGCCATACCTGCTCTGGAGCTTGCGTGTCGTATCGAGATGGTTTGCGTAGTCGGTCCCGAGCGTGATGAGCAACACCTTGTACGTGTCGTCGAGGTCGGTCGCCGTCGAGAGATGGTCGGCGTACTCGGTTACCGCTGCGGCGTAGACCTCGACGTCGTCCGCTGCATCGAAGTCAACGACTGTCCCTTCGACGCCCCGTCGGAAGTCCTCGACGCGACGGTTCAACGTCTCCCCGAGAAGTCCGAGGAACGCACTTGGCTCGTTCGGACTGACGTCCACGCCTGCAATCTCCTCGACACCGCGCCGGTACTCGAGCGTCCCTTCGAGCTGGTCCGAGAGCTGCCCTGCCGAACCGAACACCCGCGAGAGGATTAGCTGGTTGATGGACAGAACAACCGTGATAAGTGCCAGCAGGCCCGAGAGCAGACCGCTCGAGAGTGCCGTCGAGAGGTTGCTCCCGGGACCGACATAAACGGCGCCGACCTCGATCAGCAGCGCCGCCAGGATGACGAAGAGAAGCGACAGTACGGCGGCCACCCCAAGACGGTTTCCCGTAATGAAGATCCACCGGGTCACTGGATTCTCGACATCCCTGGCCCACTGTCTGGTCACCTGCGAATCACCATTACGTAAACATACTTCTCGAAGTGGGTTAAACGACGGGGCAGAGACACCGAAGCGAGAGTCTATTGGTCACAGCAAGGCTTCCCGTAGTGTAGAGCCGTGGATTGCATCCATGTCGTTCGTGGTCCTGCCACTACCATCCCGATACCAGATGAAGCGGACAACATCTCGAATCGAGTTCCGCCGCTACTCCGCCATCGATACTTCGACTTCGAGTTCGACGAGAAATCCTTCCTGTGCGAGTTGCTGTGGCCCGAGCACCGTCAGGCACGGGTAGGGCTGTTCGTCGAACCGCTCGTTCCAGACCTCGAAGAAGCCGTCGAGGTTGTCGTGAGGCCGAACGATGTGGGCAGTCACTTTCCGTACATCGTCCAGCGATTTGCCCGCGTCGGCGAGCAGCGTCTCGACGTTCTCGAAAACCTTCCGTGTCTGTGACTGGATGTCCTCACCTGCGAGTTCGAACTCCTCGTTCCAGCCAACCTGACCCGACATGTAGAGCGTGCCGTTCTCGACAATCGCCTGATTGTAACCGATGCTCGTCGCGTCGACGAGTCCGTCCGGATTGAGTATCTCTCGGGACATGCACGTACCATCGCACTACCCGATGAAAAAGGGGGCTACTCGAAGTACTCGTCCAGTCGCTGTGCGGCCTCCTCGGCGCGTGGCGTGACGAGCGCGAACCGCATCCAGTCGGCACGAGAGTCACCGAACGCATCGCCGGGCATCCCCGCGACCCCGGCCTCGTCGATGAGTTTCTCGATGTTCGCCATCGTCCCCGGCATCTCTGGGAACCGAGCCATCACGTAGAAGGCGCCCTCCGGTTTCGTGTACTCGGCCCCGGCGGCGTCGAGCGCGTCGGTGAACCGGTCGATGCGCTCTTCGAGCATCTCGCGGGAGGCCTCGTAGTACTCCGGACCGGTCTCCCGGAGTGCCTGGAGGACTGCAGTCTGGCCCGGCCGCGTGACGGCGACGTTCGTGAGCATATGTCGAGTCCGAGCCCTGTCGACGAGGTCGCCGTAGGGCGCGGGGCTATCCGGGTGGGGGAAGATGGCGTAGCCGACCCGCCAGCCCGTAATCGCCATCGACTTCGAGAAGGAGTTGGTGACGATGCGGTTCGGCGAGTCGAAGGTCAGTGCAGACGTAAATCGCCCCGAGTAGTCGAAGTGGTCGTACACCTCGTCGCTGACCACCATCGCGCCGTACTCCTCGGCGACGTCGACCAGCTCCTCGATGGTGTCGCCGTCGTAGGTCACCCCCATCGGATTGTTCGGCGAATTGACGACGATGACCGCCGTCTCCTCGCTCGCGTGCTCGCGGACTGTCCCCGCGTCGAGGTGGCCGTCCTCGGCGACGGGCACGAGCGTCTTCTCGGCTCCGAGCAGGCTGATTCGCCCGTCGTAGTAGGGGTAGACGGGGTCGGCGGCGATGATTTCGTTGCCATCCATCGCTTCGAGTCCGCCCGCCATGGCGAGATGGTTCGCCTCACCCGCACCGTTGGTGATGACGACCTGAGAGATGTCGACCCCCCGTCGCTGTGCAATCTCCTCACGGAGTCCGTCGAGGCCGACACTCGGCGGGTACTGGAACTCGTCCGGTTTGGCATCGGCGTGCTCCCGGAGCCCCTCACGGAGCGCTTCAGGGGGTTCCCAGTCGGGGTTCCCGCTGACCATGTCGATGACGTCCCCGTCAGCCTCGCTGGCGTACCGCATCACGTAGAAGAACGGTGGCGTGTCGTCGTCCATACCCCCTCTCGGAGCGGCAACTACCTGTCTTTTTTGTTGCCGAACGCGCAGGTGGGTGTTGCAGGCAGAAAAATATAATAACACTTAACAGTGTTGTTTGTGAACTCGTGTCAATCGCATGACTGCAGATGAAGAAGACGTTTCGATAATCGGGAAGAAAATCGGGGTGCTCGGTGCCGTTGCACTCGTCGTGGGAAACGCGATTTCGGTGACAATGTTCCTGCTCCCGGCACATCTTATGGCCGATGGGGTCGGACCGAGCATCGTTCCGGCAGTCGTCGTCGCGGCAGTGCCCATGCTATTCGGCGTCATCGTCATGATTCAGCTCGGAGCTGCCATTCCCGTTGCCGGCGGTGGGTACCTCTACCCGTCGCGGCTCGTCGGCCCGTTCTGGGGGTTCACAATTCCGTGGCTCGTCGTCCCCACCATCTGGTTCGGGCTGTTCTACACCGCCTACGGCTTCGCCGAGTACGTCCGGTTCTTCGTCGACGTCCCGCTCGAACTGTTGATTGGAGCCGTTCTCATCGCGTTCGTTCTCCTCAACCTGCGAGGTATCAGGCTAGTGACTGCCGTCCAGTTCGCACTCGTGTCCATCATCGTCGCGGGAATGCTGGTGTTCATCGTCCCTGGTGTCTTCCACATCGAGCCAGGGAACTACAGCCCGATGTTCCCCGAAGGGTACGGACCGTTTATTGTGGCGTTCATCTCACTTTTTATCGGAATGTACGGGTTCAACCTGGCAATCGACATCGGTGAAGAAATCGAAAATCCCGAGCGGAACGTTCCGCGCGTTCTCGTCTACAGCGTCGCCGTCGGCATGACACTCATGATTGGAATCGTCGTGGTCGCCGTGGGCGTGATGCACTGGCAAGACCTCGCCGGACTGGAAGCCGGAATCGCCATGGTCGCCCTCGAATTCATGCCGTGGTGGGCCGGTGCGTTCGTCGCCCTCGCTGCTGTCGTCGGGGGTGTCACGACAGTCAATACGCTCATCGTCACCTACTCGCGGGAGATTATGCGCGCTGCCCGCGACGAGGTGTTTCCCTCGTCACTGGCTCGGCTCCACCCGAACTACCAGAGTCCACAGCGCGCAGTCCTCTTGCTCGGTGTTCCCGCGCTGTTCATCATCCCGTTCTCTCCCTCGCCGACGCTACTGGCACCCGGCCTCGGTCTGGTGCTCCTGTACGCGTTCTTCCTGCTGGCCGTCGCCGCGTGGCGACTGCCCGCCCAGTTCCCCGAGCGCTACGAGAACGCGACTGTCCGTCTGTCGCCAGCCGTTCTCAAGCTGATAGCGATTGGCGGCGCACTCTCGACAGTGCTGTTCTGGGTGCTGCTGGTCTCACAGCTCCTGTGGATGGGTGTTCTCATTCTCGGGTGGATCGCTCTCGGCTACCCGGTGTTCAGATATCGGGCGGCACAGCTCCAGCGCGAAGGGACTGACCTCCGAAAGCGACTCCGGCGTCTCGACGAACACGAACAGGCCGGGTACACCGGAGGCGACTGAACGGACCGGGGCTCACCACTCCCACTCTTTGGCCGTCTCAACGAACGCCTCGACTGACTCGACCGGCGTATCCTTGTCGACGCCGTGCCCGAGATTCAGAATGTGGCCCTCCGGTCCCGCAGCCTCGATAACTTCCGCCGTTTTCTCCCTCACGAACTTGGGGTCGCCAAAGAGGTACGAAGGGTCGAGGTTGCCCTGCACGGGCGTCTCGCCTAACTGCTCGCGTGCAGCCCCGATTTCGACAGTCCAGTCCAGGCTGACCGCGTCCGCACCGCTTTCCTCGAGCAGATCGAGCCGACCGTTCATCCGCCGGACAAACATGATTGTCGGCACATCGAGGTCGGCAAGAATCTGCTGGTGCAGGGGCAAGAGGAACTCGCGGTAGTCCTCGGTCGTCAGTGTCCCGGCGTAGGTGTCGAACAGTTGGAGCACGTCCGCGCCGTTGTCTATCTGGAACTGGAGGTACTCACGGACGACCTCAGCGAACGACTTCAGCAGCGTTCGGAACGCCTCGGGGTGGCGAGCGCGGAGTTTCCGCAGTGGGAGGTGTGTTCGACTCGGCTGTCCTGCCACCGCGTAGGAGGCGAGCGTGAACGGCCCGCCGGCGAAGCCGATGATAGCGGTCTCGTCGCCGACGCTGTCGTTCAGTCGCCGGAGCAGGGCCCCAACGTAGTCGAGTTCATCGCGCACGTCATCAAAGGTGCGGTCCGTGTCCTCGGGTCCCTCGACGGGATCTTCGACGACGGGGCCGACGCCGCTTTCGATGTGATAGGAGAACCCCAGGGGTTCGAGGACGGTGAGAATGTCCGAGAACATCACCAGCCCGTCGGGGCGGTAGTACTCCCACGGCAACAGTGTGATTTCCTCCGCGACTTCGGGCGTCTTGATAGCCTCGAGAAAGCTGTACTCGTCACGTATCTCGCGGTACTCGGGGATGTGGCGACCGGCCTGTCGCATCATCCAGACCGGCGGCCGGTCGGTTCGCTCCCCACGGGCCGCACGAACGAGCAGATGGTCCATCGTCACGGCTTTCGACCAGCGGGCGTTAAGCGTTTGCGAACTGCGTCGGCGAACTGCGATATACTGGAGCGACACTGTCCGTCTGGTAGCCGGAAGGTTCAAATTCTAGTGTGTGTGAATATCACTCATGGCGGAGCGGATACTGTTGCCACTCGACGGGAAAGAACACGGCAGACGAGCATATGAGTTCGCGTCCGAGCTCTTTCCCGACAGCACGTTCGTGCTGTTGCACGTCATCAATCCGGCCGATGTGAGCATCGCCGTCGACGGGGCGATGCCGAGTTTTCCGGAGGGGTGGTACGACCAGCAACGAGCCCACGCAGAGCACGTGTTCGAGGATATCGTCGAACGAGCGGCCGAAGACGGCATCGAGACCGAGGAGGTCGTCGAGCTGGGCAAGCCAGCCCGGAAGATACTGGACGTTGCCAAAGCGGAAGATGTCGACCACGTGGTGATGGCGAGCCACGGGAGAAGGGGTGTCTCGCGGCTCCTGATGGGGAGTACCGCGGAGACGGTCGTTCGGTGTTCGTCAGTCCCGGTCACGATAGCTCCCTGATTGGCGGAGTTGCTCCCTGCCGCGACACGGCGGAACAGCGGGTGAATGTGTAAGGTCTTAGTAGATGGGAAGATGAGTTGTTTGCAATATGAACGTCGAAGATGTCATGACGAGTCGTGAAGATGTCGTCACCGTCGAAGTTCCCGGTACGCGTGACGATGCCCTCGAATATCTGCAAGACAGGCGGTTCTCCTCGGTCCCCGCTGTGAAGCAGGGCGAAAACGGTGAGCAGTTTCGCGGTATCGTCTCACGAAGCTCGCTCATCAAGCGCCCCGACGAGGACCAGCTTGCCCTGCTGGCCGAGGACGTTCCCTCGACGACAGCCGACGAGTCGGTCTCGGCGGTCGCCGACCTGATGATTCGTGAGGGCGAGCGGCGAATTCCCGTCCTCGACGGCGAACAGCTCGCCGGTATCGTGACGGTGACCGACATCGTGCGCGCAATCGCTCGCGGCGAGGTCGACGAGTCTGTCGAGGTCGGATCCGTGGCTGGCGACGTCGTCAACTGCGTCTACAGTGGCGCACCCCTGACGGTCGCCGAGCGCGAGCTCGCCCACGCACAGGTCCCCTACGCGGTCGTTCTCGACGACGACGGCCAGATGACCGGCATGCTAACTGAGGTCGACATCATCGACGTGGCTCGCGTCGTCGAGGGCGAAGAGGACATGGGCGAGTCCATCGCCAACCAGGACGACGAGTGGGCCTGGGAGGGCATCAAGGCGGTCGGGAACAGCTACATGCCGACCCGCAACGTCGAGATTCCGAACGGTCCCGTCGAGAGCTTCATGACCGCCGATGTCATCTCCGTGAGTACGAAGCGGCCGGTGATGGAGGTCGCACAGCTCATGATAGAGCACGACATCGAGCAGATTCCGATTGCGAGCGGCGGGCGTCTCTCCGGCATCGTTCAGGACATGGACCTGCTGGAGGCGATTCGATGAGCGACGAGGGTGACCGCCTCGCCGAACTCGCGAAACGACGTGGATTCTTCAGCCAGACCGCCGAAGCCTACGGCGGCGTCGCGGGCTTTTACACCTACGGTCCGCAGGGCGCGAGTCTCAAGGACAATATCGAGGCCGCCTGGCGCGACCGCTACGTCACCCGCGAGGGCCACATGGAGATCGACGCACCCACCATCATGCCCGAACCGGTGTTCGAGGCGTCGGGTCACCTCGAGACGTTCACCGACATGCTCGTCGAGTGCGCCGAGTGCGGCGAGAGCCACCGCGCCGACCACCTCGTCGAGGACCACCCCGACTCCGACGTCGAGGACGCCGAAGCGCTCCCGAACGAGGAAGTCGGGAACCTCATCGCGGAGTACGCCATTGCCTGCCCGACCTGTGGCGCAGCGCTCGCCGAGGAACCGGTCGAGGACTTCAACCTCATGTTCGAGACGAACATCGGTCCCGGCAGTTCCTCCCCGGGCTACCTCCGGCCGGAGACGGCTCAGGGCATCTTCGTCGACTTCCCGCAGTGGGCCGAGTACGCCCGCAACCAGCTTCCTTTCGGTGTTGCCCAGATCGGTCGTGCCTACCGGAACGAAATCAGCCCCCGGAAGTCCATCATCCGCGTCCGGGAGTTCACGCAGGCCGAACTCGAACACTTCGTCGACCCTGCCGAGGACGAGCCGCCGCTCTCGCGCGTCGAGGACGTGGTGATTCCGCTCTACTCCGTGAGTCAGCAACAGGCTGACGACGGCGGCGTACAGGAGCTGACGGTTCGCGAGGCAATCGACGAGGGCGTCCTCGGGAACGACTGGATCGCCTACTACCTCGGCCTCTCGAAGGAGTGGTACGAGCGCATCGGCGTCGACATGGACCGCTTTCGCTACCGCCAGCACCTCCCCGGCGAGCTCTCACACTACGCCTCGGAGTGCTGGGATGCCGAGGGCGAGTTGGGAGGGGACTGGGTGGAGCTGACCGGCTTTGCCACCCGTGGCACCTACGACCTCGACAAACACGCCGAGTACACCGGCGAGGAGTTCTCCGTGTTCAAACAGTACGACGAGCCCATCACCGTCGAACGCCCGACAGTCGACCCGGAGATGAGCTACCTCGGTCCGGAGTTCGGCGGCGCGGCGGGCGACATCGTCGACGAGCTCGAAGCCCTGGCCGAGCGCGACCCTGCTGCCTTCGACGGCGAGACAGTTACCGTCGAGGTGGACGGCGAGTCACACGAAATTCCGGTCGAACAGACCGGCTTCGCGGTCGAGGAAGTGACCGAGTCCGGCGAGCACGTAACCCCCCATATCATCGAGCCCTCCTTCGGCGTCGGTCGACTCGTCTACACGGTGCTGGCTCACAGCTACGAGGAGGACGAGGTCGACGGAGAGGAGCGGACGCGGCTGGCGATGCCGCCCGAAGTCGCCCCGACGACCGTCGGTGTGTTCCCCCTCATGGACAAGGACGGCCTCGGCGAGCGCGCTCGCGAGTTGGCGAGCGACCTCCGGCAGGCGGGGCTCGAGGTAACCTACGACGACTCGGGCGCAATCGGGCGGCGCTACCGTCGGCAGGACGAGGTCGGGACACCGTTCTGTGTCACCGTCGACTACGAAACGCTGGAGGAGGGGACGGTGACCGTCCGCGAGCGGGACAGCACGGACCAGACGCGAGTACCTGTTTCGGAGTTGGTCGAGACGCTTCGTGGGCTCCGTGACGGCGAGGTGGCCTTCGGTGAGCTCTGAAAGATGAGCGAGACGACAGCCGAGCAGGCGAGGGTCGTACTGGAGGAGGGTGAGATTGGCCGACGGCTGGTCCACGCCAGCGGTATCGCCCTGCCTGCACTGTACCTGATCGACCTCATCACGTGGACTCAGACGCAGGTGCTGTTCGTCATCGGCGCGGTTGTCACACTCGTACTGGAGGCACTCAGACACTCGGGGCGAATCGACTGGTGGATATACACCCACCTGACCCGCGAGTACGAGCAGGAGACTATCGCCGGGTACGCGCTGTACATGCTCTCAAGTGCAGCCGTCGTCCTCGTGTTCGAACCGCTGATTGCGGTTCCCGCAATCCTGATGTTGATGCTCGGCGACCCGATAAGCGGCATCGCCGGTTCGGGCGAGTTCCGCCGGGTGAAACGGCCACGGGCACTGGTGACGATGTTCGTCGTCAGTTCGCTCATCGCGGCCCCATTCCTCTACGAAACGCCGCTTGCGGTGGTTCTCGGCGGTGTTGGAGCGATGGTCGCCGATGGCGTCAAACCTACTGTCCGTGGTCACGTCGTCGACGACAACCTCACCATTCCGCCAGTCGCGGCGACGTTGATGGTGCTCGGTATCGAGCTGACTGCTGTACTTTGACTCGGTATCGAACCGACTGCCGTACTCTGACTCGGTATCGAGCTGACTGCTGTACTTTGACTCGGTATCGAACCGACTGCCGTACTCTGGAATGTCACCTTTCGGAAAACAGCGCCAACAACCGTCGACATTTACGTTTATATAATATCAGCCACGCTAGGGAGATACATGAGGCTGATTGAGCGTGGGTCGGGCCCGCCCCGAATCGCTATCGTGGGTGGGATTCACGGCGACGAACCAGCCGGTGAACGTATTGTCGACCAGCTTGCCGAAGACGTGACAGTCGCCAGCGGGACGCTCCAGCTCGTTGTCGCCAACGAGCCGGCGCTCGACGCAGGACGACGGTACATCGACACGGACCTGAACAGGACGTTCCCGGGTGACATCGAGAGCGAAAAGTACGAGACGGCACTCGCCCCACGGCTCATCACCGTCCTCGAGGGCGCGGACGCCGTGCTTGCGCTACACACTACCCACAGCGCGCCGCCACCCTTCGCCATCTACACGACGCTGACGGACACAGTTCGCAAGGGTATCACCGGCATGCCCGTCGACCACGCTGTCGACGCAGGGAATCTTCGAGGGACGACGCTCGACTCGAAGCTCCCGAACACCATCAGCCTCGAGACTGGACGGCAGGGCAGCGACGAAGCCGTCGAGTTTGGACTTGAAGCCACACGCGATTTCCTCCGGGTTCACGGCATTCTGGACGACAGGGAGCCGACGTTCACCGAAAAGATGGTCGTCACCGTCGACGAGGAGGTACCCAAGGGCGAGGGAAAACCCGAGGTGTTCTACCAGAACTTCGAAGAGATTCCTGCCGGCGAGGTGTTCGCCCGCGACGACGTCTACACGCACCGCGTCACAACCGAGGGCCGGGTGCCGGTACTCGCCAGCGAACACGGCTACGACGATATTTTCGGTCTGTACGGACGGATTACAGGGACCATCGAACCGCCCGCGTAACTCGCGTCCCGTACCCCGGAGCGCTATGCGACGGATTGCCGTTCACTTCCACCCTGGTACCTGAACCCTTAACCACCGGCGGGAACAATTCGAACACGAATGGCCGCGACGGACGCCGACGAGGGCTCCATAGACCGCCCGCTCGTGACACCCGGATTCCTCGAGCGCCGCGAGTACCAGACGACGCTCGCGGACCGGGCGCTGGAGACCCACACGCTGGTCTGTCTCCCCACAGGACTGGGCAAGACTACCGTCTCTCTGCTCGTGACCGCACACCGGCTCTATCACGCTGGCGGGAAATCACTCCTCCTCGCCCCCACAAAGCCGCTGGTGACTCAGCACGCCGATTTCTATCGTGAGGCGCTGGAGGTGCCCGACGACGAAATCGTCGTCTTCACGGGCGAGGTCCGACCGGACGACCGGGCGGCGCTGTGGGAGGACGCACAAATCGTGATTGCGACACCACAGGTCGTCGAAAACGACCTCGTCGGCAACCGCATCTCGCTTGCGGAGGTGACACACTGCACCTTCGACGAGTGCCACCGCGCGACCGGCGACTACGCCTACAACTACATCGCCGAGCGCTACCACGAGGACGCGGAGAGCCCGCTCGTGACGGGGATGAGCGCCTCACCCGGCGACGACGAGGAGGGAATCTTGCAGGTCTGTGCCAATCTCGGCATCGAGAATGTCGAGGTGATGACCGAATCAGACGCCGACGTCGCCGAGTACACCCACGACACGAGCGTCGAGTGGAAACGCATCGAGCTCCCCGAGACGGTCGAGGAGATTCGCGACGCTATCGAAGCAGTCGTCGAGGACCGGATGGGCAAGTTGAAACAGCTGGGTGTGACGGGTTCGACGAACCCCAGTGTCTCGGAGCGCGAGATACAGAAGATTCAGGGGAAGGTCCAGCAGCTGATGAACAGCGACGACTCCGCCGGGTACAAGGGCATGAGCGTCCTCGCAGAAGTACGAAAACTTCGGACCGCGCTGACGTACGTCGAGACCCAGAGCGTCGAGTCCTTCCGGCGGTATATGGACCGCCAGCGAGAGGCCGCCCGCTCCTCGGGAGCCTCCAAGGCCGACCAGCGGATGGTCTCGGATCCGAACGTCAAGAAGGCGGTGAGAGTCGCCGAGGAGTACGACGACCTCCACCCGAAGTTCCGGCGGGCACGAATGCTCATCGCCGAGACGCTGGGCATCAACGACGGCGAGCGTATCATCGTCTTCACCGAGTCCCGCGACACCGCCGAGACGCTGACCGATTTCCTGGGCGAGCACTTCACGACCGAGAAGTTCGTCGGTCAGAGCGACACGGACGGCAGCGACGGCATGACCCAGACCGAACAGCAGGACACCCTGGAGCGATTCCGTGCCGGCGAGTTCGAGGTGCTCGTCTCTACGAGCGTGGCCGAGGAGGGACTCGACGTGCCCGAGGTCGACCTCGTTCTCTTCTACGAACCCGTCCCCACCGCGATTCGCTCCATCCAGCGGAAAGGACGGACTGGCCGACAGACCGAGGGTCGCGTGGCGGTGTTGCTCGCCGAGGATACCCGCGACGAGGCGTACTTCTGGAAGGCCAGACAGGACGAGAAGAAGATGGAGAGCGAACTCCGTCTGCTCAAGAACGCCGCCGGTGACATCGAATCGCGACTTCGGACACAGATGGGGCTCGACGAAGTTCCATCGGAAACAGAGGGGTCCGGCACTGATGGAAGCAGTGAAGAGGGGGAGACGAACGGCGAAGATTCGGCGCCAGCGGAGGGACAACAGAGCCAGCAAACTGCGGGCGGTGACAGCGGACGAGCAGATGACAGCGGACGGGTAGACGACAGCAGACGAGCAACCGGTAGTGAGTCAGCAGGCGGCAGTGGACAGGCGGGTCTCGACGCGTTCGCCAGCGGTGCCGACAGTTCCGAACCAGCGGAACCCGAAGGAGACGACGAAGCCGAAGACGGCGACTCCACCGAGGATGCAGTCGTCGCGAAAGCTGGCGTCGACGCCAACGATTCGGAAGATGAGACGTCGACAGAAATCGTCATCGACCAGCGCGAGCTCGATTCGGTGATAGCGCGGGACCTCTCGACGAGAGAGGGAATCGAGACGCGGCTGGAGACGCTGGAAGTCGGCGACTACGTCCTCTCGGACCGCGTGGTTGTCGAGCGCAAGACCGTCGAGGACTTCCTGGAGACGCTCGTGGGCGGCGACCGATCGATGTTCGAGCAAGTCGGTGACGCGAGCCGCCACTACGGCCGTCCTGTCGTCGTTATCGAGGGCGAGAACCTCTACGGTAAACGAAACATCCACCCGAAGGCGATTCACGGCGCGCTCGCCTCGCTCGCGGTCGATTTTGGCGTCAGCGTGATGCACACGACCGGAGAGGAGGAGACTACCGACCTACTGGAAGTGATTGCCAGTCGCGAGCAGGAGGACGGGCGGCGGGAAGTGAGCGTCCACGGAGAAAAGCAGTCGAAGACGCTGGCCGAACAGCAGGAGTACGTCGTCGCCTCGATTGCCGAAGTCGGTCCCGTGACGGCGCGGTCGCTCCTTCAGGAGTTCGGGAGCGTCGAGAGCGTGATGACCGCCGAAGTCGAGGAGTTGATGGCGGCCGAGGGCGTCGGCGAGGTGACTGCCGAGCGAGTTCGGGAAGTCGTGGCAAGTTCCTACAGCGGGCAGTAACCCGGAGAGGCAGTGTTTTTGACGACGGTCACGCCATACCGTCCGGGCTGACGACTCGGCCGAGGAACA